>Ga0070737_10000560_pt1 | contig 73879 bp, 71 predicted proteins | sample Coa_R1_10_FD_66438 | JGI IMG/M metagenome (GOLD analysis project Ga0070737, IMG submission 66438) | Surface soil microbial communities from Centralia Pennsylvania, which are recovering from an underground coalmine fire - Coalmine... | ecosystem: Environmental > Terrestrial > Soil > Unclassified...
TGCCGGAGCATAAAGCGACAGCTCAAGACAAGCAAGCGCTCGTAGCTCAATGGACCAGAGCATCTGACTACGGATCAGAAGGTTGGGGGTTCGAATCCCTCCGAGCGCGCTGCGCTGCTACTAGGTGCTGCGTTCCGCGATCTCCTGGGCGGTAGCCGAGGGGACCATGCGGTCGAACCCCCTGGCGGGGATGCGCGGGCCGCCTCGACCTCAGCCGCGACGGCGCCACACCCTGGCCGAAGTCCGCCAGATCCTGTCGGTCGCGGAGTCGATCGTGGACCAGACCTACGCCCACCTGGCTGCCGACCCGTCAGCCCGGATAGCGCGTCAAGCCGCGTTCGCGGCCGAACGTGACCTGCTCCTCGTTCGTTTGGCGGCGGACTCCGGAGCTCGCCTCGGCGAGTTGGCCGTGCTGCGCCGATCCGATCTCGACGGAAGAGTCCTGACCATCGAACGGGGACTGTCCCAAGGCATGCTCGGCCCAACCAAATTCAGCCGAGCCCGCCGTCTCACCTTGGGGGCCACCACTGCGGCGCTGGTCGACTCGCACGTGGCGCTGGCAGGTTCCCGGCTTCCCCGCCCTGGACGACTGGCTGTTCGCGCCGACTCCGGAGCGAGACAGGTACATGACCGCCGGGGCGCTGTCACACAGGTTCCGCCGTCTCGGTGAGATGGCGGGAGTCTCTCAGCCCGCGCTGCACCGGCTGCGCCACAGTGTGGCTACTCACCTCGTCGACAACGGCAAGCTTCTCAAGGCTCAAGCCCGCCTCGGTCATCGCGACCCGGCCACCACCCTGCGCCATTACTCTCATGTCACTCTGCTCGATGGCGTCGAGATCGCCGACGAACTCGACTCTGCGCTGAACAGCCGCGGCGATCCTCCAAGTCCGGGAGCTCGTTGACACCACCCGTGGCCCGACGCAGGGCAGAATCGCATGGCAATCTCCTGACTAGGAGGACCAAAGGTGGGCGAGGGCCGCGGCTCGTGGGAGCAGCCAGCGGGCGGAGGGGCCGGCTGCCCATGTTCCTCTTGAGGTTTCGATCAGGTCGAGGCCGACTAAGACGAACCGAAGACGGTTGAGGTCGGCCAAGACCCGGACCTCGTCGAGACGCTGTCCGCTCGAGGTCACCCATCGGTCACCCAGCAGGTTCAGGAGCCGCCCGGCGAGGTCCTTCGGTGTGCTGTCACCCTCGGTTGCGAGCAGTGCGAGGGCGTCGGTGGTGAGCATCATCTCGTAGCCGTAGCGCGGGCCGAACCAAGATCGCAGGCGCCGGATCACTTCCGTGTCGTCGCCGGCAGCGCGGGTGGGCGAGAGGACTCCTTTGCGGAGGCGGAGAAGACCCACCTCGCGCAGCAGGTCGTGGAGGGCGGCTAGGACCGGAAGGTCTTCCTCGATCGACGAGGGCCGGCCAAGCGGATACCAGCTCGGGTAGTGCTCCTGGACTTGGCGCACCAGGGCTCGCGGAAGGCGACCGCCTGGCGTGAGCTTTACCCCGTCGGCGGCCAGGTCGAGCACGAGGCGGACCGGCTCCGGAACTACACCGGCGGTCTGCCGCACGAGCAGGTCGGCGGCCGCCAGGTCGAACTTCTCGTTCCAGGTTCCGGCCCAAGCCTTCATGTGGTCGTGCTCGGGATCCTTGGGATCGGCGAGCGCCTTCAGGAAGTCGTCGTAGCCATGAGCGCCGCCCACGTCCTCTGGCGGGCATGCGCCCTCCCCGGCGACCAACCCCGGCCGCTCAGCCCCCGCGCCGATCACTTCGACCTGGTGTTGCCAGTCGTCGCCGAAGTCGTACACGTAGGTGAAGCGGGCCGGCAGCGACCGGAGCGCAACTCCTGTCTCGGGCCGCTCGTCGCCGAACTCATTGAAGTCGTCGATGTCGGGCATCCCGTATCGCACGTCGTCGGCCACGAATTGGTGCAGGTGGGAGTCGGTCCAGCCGATGGCGGCCTGCAGGAGGTCGTGCAGCTCGGGCAGAAGGACCCCGGCGGGAACGTCGAGCACCCGCACCACCGTCGGCTCCACCTCGCTCATCGTCACCCGGAGACGAGTGGTTCTCATCGTCGGAACGCTATGGGCTGGCGCGCCTAGCGTAAAGCCGGAACCGTCGGGCCTGGAGAGACATGCCAGAGATCAGCTTCAAGGAGTCCAACCGGCAAATCCGGGCGATCAGCGAGCGGGTGCGGGAAGCCGAGGAGGCCAAGGATTGGGGTACCGCCATCGCAGGCCTTCACGAGCTGCTCGACCACGCCGGATCGACCACCAGCCGGACTTCGAAGCACGATGGTCGTCGCCCTGGCCTGGTTCCCCCGAGGCGAATGGGAGAAGGCGATCGCGGCATTGCCGGACCTCCGAGAGGAGCTGCTTGTCGACCACGCCGCTTACAGTCATCGGATCGAGGCGCGGATGAAGCGCCTTGCGCGCACCCTTGCCGGCCATCCCATGCGGGTGGCGCCGATGACCGTCGACGGTCTCACCGAGTTCAGCGCCCAAGGGCATGAACCTCCCGCGACGGGGGAGGCAGCGCGATGGCAGATCCGTTCTCGCAGATCGAAGCGGGCCTCAAGCAGGGACTAGCCGAGCTGTTCGACAACCAATCGGTTGTAGCCGTGCTGGACCGCCGGGGCAAGGAGGAGCTGTTCGAAGCGGCGCCGAGCCGTACAGCTGGCTGTCAGTCCGATGCTCTGGTCCGAGCGGCTCGGGCCGATGCTGGATACCGCCCAGGTTTGCGAGCGGTTGGGCATCACCCGCCAGGCGGTGGCCAAGGCGGTCGACTCCGGACGGTTGTTGGCGCTGCCGGCCGGCAAGTCCCGGCGGTTCCCGGCGTGGCAATTCACCTTTGCTGACAAGACATCGATCCGAGGCGAGGTGGCCGAACTGCTGGCTGCCTTTCGCGAGGTCTACCCCGATGTCCGTCCGCTCAAGGTCGCTAGCTGGGCGATGACCCCTCAGCCGGAACTGAACGGATCAACTCCGGCCGCTTGGCTGGCCGGAGCCCGAGAGCTGGAGCCGCTTTTCGACGCAGCCCGGCGCACCGCCGCCGCCCTGGCCCAATGACCCCTCGGCCAGTCGGCTGGCTGGCTGGCTGTCAGGCGAAGGGCACCACCCCCTTGCCGGCGAGGGCGTCGGCCAGGCGCACCGACTCGCCGTCGGTCACGACCACATGCGCGTGGTGCATGAGCCGGTCGACGAGCGCAGACGCGATCGTCTTGTCCGTCAGCTGGTCGAAGCCCGACGGGTGCAGGTTCGTCGACGACGCGAGCGAGCGGCGCTCGTAGGCGGCGTCCACCAGCCGGTAGAGGCCCTCTGCCGCATCGGCGGAGATCGGCAGCAGGCCGATGTCGTCGATCACCGTGAGCCGCATCGAGGCGAGCCGCCGAAGGCCTTCGAGACGGTGTCGTCGACCCGGTGGCGGCGGATGATGGCGCCGAGGTCCTCGACCGAGAACCAGGCGAGCTGGAGGCCCTGGTGGACGGCGTGGTGGCCAAGCGCCTCCAACAGGTGCGACTTGCCGGTCCCCTGCGGACCGGCCACGATGAGATTCTCGGCCCGGCTCACCCACTCGAGCGAGGCGAGTGCCCGCTGGGTCTGGGCCGGGATGGACGAGCGGGTGCCGATCCAGGAGGAGAAGGTCTCCCCGCAGGAAGGCGGGCCCGTCGCCGTCGGGTCTCGACGGGGGAGCGGTCCCGGTCCTCTGCCTCGGCCACGAGCAGCACCCGCAGCGCCCCGGCCGGGTCCCGTCGCTGTGCCCTCGCGGTCAGCATGACGTCGGTGAGCTGCTCGCGCACGTAGCGCAGCCGCAGGCGACGAGAGATGGCGGTCTTGCTCGCCGAGGTCGCTGTTGCCCTCGCCCATCCAGGCTTCGTCCTGGCGCACCTCGCCGTCAGCGGCTTCGTCTACGTCGCCTGGGCTCATCGCCACCAGCGATGAGACTCGACAGCGATCGGCGAGAGGTGCGGCTTTGACGGACTCGACGAGCGAACCGTCCCGAGCCAGGGCGCGCCTTCGGCTCTACCATCGCCAGCCATGAGCCTGGACAAGCGGTCGCGCCAACGGCAGACGCCGCCGCGTCGTCCCGCCCCCAAGGTCAAGACCGGGCCATCGTCGGACGACGCCCACGACGTCGTCTATTTCCGGCGGCACCGGGATGACGGTGCGGACGAGACGGCACCCGGGCGGGACTTCCTGAACGGCTGCCCGGCGAAGGTTCGCGCCACCATGTGCTCGGTGCTGGTGGCCGTGGCCGAGGCACCTCCGAAGCGGTACGCCGGAGGCGGCTACTGGGGGGCGATGAAGGGCGACATGACGGGCCTGGTTCGAGGTGCGAGTCGACGGCCCGAAGCGCCACCACTACCGCCTGTACTGCCGCCTCGACTACGAGGCGAAGAACGCTGGGTGGACAAGCCGCTGCTGGTGGTGATCGCCGGCCTCGACAAGCCCTTCCGGACCGAGCTGAGCGCAGCCGACTACGCCGGGGTCCGCTCCCTTGGGGAGGAGTACCTCAGCCACAACCCGCGGTCCATCTGCTGACGGGTCAGGAGGCGAGGACCTTCTCGCGCCGCTGGCGCATGGCGGTGACGTGCTTGGCGAGGGCCTCGCCCGGTGGTTGGGCCGCGTCACCTCCTTCCCTATGCGCTGGGCCAGTGGAACGAGGCGATCGGGGACCGCCGGTCGGTCGTAGCGGAGGCCGAGCCAGGTCTTGAGGCCCTGGTCGACGGGCGAAGCCCACGTCTCGACGGGGCGCTCCGACTTCGAGCGCTGCCGTGAGGACGTTGGGGGCCGACGGTAGCACGAGGCGAGGTGGACTCCACGTACTCGTCCTCGGTCAGCCGCAGCTTGGCCGACCGAACCCCCCAGTCGGCGGGGCAGCCCTCCGTAAAGACAGGTCGCAGCTCGACGACCGGGATGGGCGCATCTCGCTCAGCGCGGTCCAGGTCGCAGTCTTGGGTGACCACGACCCAGCGTCCATGGTTAGTGGAAGCGCGCTCAGGCCCGCCGGCGCCCCGAGCACGATCGCATCCAGCGGCAGATCGACCTCGATGATCGACCCCTGACGTCAGCCGTCTTCGCACAGCGATGCCATCCACCGGACGCCCTACTCGTGGAGGGCCGTCGTTCGGCCATCCCGCCGCGGCCGGTCTCCGACGATGAGGCCAGGACGGCGTGGGAGCATCACGTCAAGGGCTGCGATGTAGGCGCGGCCGGCCTCGCCGCTGCTCATGAGCTCGTCGACGGCCCAGACCCTCACCTGGGCGGCGGGCATTGGCGAGGAGGTCAAGGCCAAGCCGCAGCTCCCGAGGCGGGGCCAGCCGGGAGATCGCTCGGGAAGTAGATCGACCGGACGAAGCGGATCATGCCGGCCGAACGCGCCAAGGTGAGCCGCCAGGGGGCACGCTCGCGAAGCCGAGAAGCTCCTGGTGTCGCTGGTTGTCTCAGTCCGGGCGAACGGCGCACTTCGGCCAGGCGATGAGAACCACCCGGCCCACGAAGTGAACCCTAGGGACCGGTGTAGTTGATGTCAACGATCCTGAAGACCTGGCCCCCTGGAGCGGCGAAGTAGACGTGTTGACTGCCCTCGTGGCGGAACTCAGGCACGCCTGCTGATCGAAGACGCGCGTGAACGGCAGCGACATCTGTCGTGAGCAACTCGATCCATGCTCCCCGGAATGCCGACTCGTCAGTAACACCGATGGACGTCCCTTCGGCCGCGAGCGGCGACGTCTCGACGCTGAACAGCGTGCCATTGGGGAAGCGCACGACCATCACTGGATAATCCAGCCCAAAGTCGCGTTCGAGGACCTCGCATTCGAGCGTGTCGGCAAACAGCGCCCTGAACTCAGCGCGCGTATTGGGATGTACAAATAGATGCAGTCGCGCTCCCAAGCCGACGATTTGCTCGCCGGTCATGCCGATACCAGCTCACGCGGCGCGTCCGAGGCACGACGAGCAGCGATAAACGGGGTCGGATCGAAGATCAAGCGGTTGTAGGTGATCCTGCCGTCCCGTACGGTAAAGCACTCGCACGTTAAGGCGGACCTGACAGGTACTGTGTGGAGGTCGTAGACCAGCACCGCAGTTGCCTCGTCACCCAGAGCGGCGATGAGGTCGTACCCGGTCACCAGCGGTTGGAAATTCGACAGAAATGGACGGTAGGAGCCCATTCCCTCCAGGCGGCCACTCGGAGCGTCACAGATGACGGTGTCGTTGACGAGCCGTAATGCCTTCTCGACGGCCCCTGCAGTCCAGGAGCGCTGGTACTCCAGCGCGACACGGAGCGTCGCGCCTTGGACTTCGTCGTAACCGGTCATCGCCTGACCCTCCGTGCCTCGCTCGATTGCCAACAGCGCCAGACTACCCGTTCTACTTGATAAAATCAAGAGTTTTGACTGGAGTTTGTCCACTGCCTATCCCGTGGACGTGCGGTCGTACAAGCAATACTGCGGCCTTGCCCGAGCACTTGACCTGATCGGTGACCGTTGGATCCTGCTCATAGTGCGGGAGTTGTTGCGGGGCCCACGGCGGTACGGCGAACTGGTCGACGGTCTCCCCGGGATTGCCACGAACCTCCTCGCGGAGCGTCTTCGAACGATGCAGAGCAACGGCCTACTCGCTGCGACGGCTACTGAGGGCTATGCCCTTACCAAATGGGGCCAAGGTCTCGGGGAGGTCATCGTAGCGATCGGCCGATGGGCAACGCCCCTCATGGGACAGCTTCTAGAGGGAGATAGTTTTCGCGGCCACTGGATCGTTCATCCCATCGGGGCGCTCTTTGCCGGGGTCGATCGGTCGCGCCCCGACATGACGGTAGAGATCCGCTGTGACGCTGAGCCGATGACGCTTTGCTCGGCCGAAGGTCGCGTCGTAATACGCGATGGTCCGGCGCGGGCTCCCGACGTCGTGCTGACCGGTCCGCCTGAGATCGCCCAGCCGGTGGCGCAGATCGCCCGCACGGCCGTAGACCTGTTGATCAAACGCATGACAGGCAAGGGGGCCAGCCTGGAACCCCAGCGGATCCAGTTGCCCGGCACCTTCGTCCACCGAGAGTCGTGTGGGTGCGCCCCCGGGCATGAGGGAAGGGAACCGGCACCCTCGTCAGGCGCCCGCAAGCGCAATGGCGCACGCCTGGTAGCACCCGCTCATGCCGCTGAGCCCGGGAATGAGCGCCGGCACCCTCTAACTCGGCATTGACGTCGGCACGAGCTCAGCCAAGGCTGTCCTCTTCGGCCCGGCCTGCGTGCAAACGGGCACCAGCTCGTCAGTCGAGCAACTCCAAGAACCGCAGCCAGCAGGCATACCACTCACCGCATCGAGATCTGACAGGACAGAGCCCGGGGGTGCTGTCAATGCCAGTGCCAAACGTCCGGTTCCCGGCCCCCTCGAACAGCAGGGCCTCCGCTGGGTAACCGGGGCTTCAATTGGCCAAGAACCGGGCCGACCTCAATCAACTCGGCAGCGACGTTGGCACGCTGGAAAACCGCCGCCGCGAAGCGATGGGCGCGGTAGCGTATGCTACGACAACTTTGTAGGAGATAACATGGCAAGGCGGCTAGTAGCTGGGCGACAGGTCGGGGAGCTGGAAAGCGAGGTCCTCGAGCTGTTGTGGTCGGCGAAGGGTTGGCTGAGCGGACGCGAGGTATGGGAGCGGCTCGGCGAGGGGGCCCGGGCGTACACGACGGTGATGACCGTGCTCGGCCGCCTGGTCGACAAGGGCTTGGTGAAGCGGACAGAGCAACAAGGTGCGCACCGCTACCGGGCAGCGGGCGATGCCGACGAGCTGACCGCCCAAGCCATCCGGTCGCTGTTGGCGGCGACCGACGACCCCCGGGCCGCTTTGGCCCACTTCGTAGACAGCCTCGACGACCCTGAGCTTGTAGCGGATCTTGCCGAGGTCCTCGACCGGGTACGCCACAAGTGAGCTCTCTGGCCTTCGGGGCCGGGCTGCTCGCTCTGCTCGGAGCGCTCAGCGCGCTGGTCGACCGCAGCCGGCGGGCTTCGCCCCGCGTTGCCGCCGGAGCTTACCTCGTGAGCCTGCTCGGCTGGGGGCTGGTACCGGTGGTATGGCTGGCTTGCCTTGGCGCTTCGCTCGCTTCGTACCTGGCCGGGGTGAGAACCCCAGGCGGGACCTGCCTTTTAGGCATCGACCGCTCCCAGTGGCAGCTTCTCGGGTTCGTGCCCGCCGCAGCCCTTCTCGGCGTGGTCGTCTGGCGGGTGCTATTGGCGGCCCGGGCCGCCCGACGCGTCGAGATGCCCAGGGCTCTGCGAGCGGCCGCTGTACGGCGTCCGACACAGGCGGGCGAGGTGTGGATAGTCGCGTCGAGCGTCCCGGTCGCCTTTGCGGGCGGGCTGTTCTGTCCGAGGGCGGTCATAACGTCAGGTCTCCTCGCCTCACTGGGACAGGCCGACCGCCAGGCGGTGTGCGAGCACGAGGCCGCCCACGTGCGTCTTGGCCATCCCCGCCTCCTGGTGTGCGGCGCAGCCGTGGTTGCCGCCTACGGTCGCTTCGCCCCCGTGCGCCGGGCGTGGGAGGGCCTTTGCCGGGAGCTCGAGGCGGCAGCCGACGACGAAGCTGCGGCGTCGGTGGGCAGAGGGGCGGTAGCTCACGCGCTCGTGCGGGTGGCGCTCATGGCCGGTGGTGGCGCCCGAACCGAGACTGCGTCCCCCGATGGCACCTCTCACCTTGGCTACCGCCTCAGCCGGCTCCAGAGCTCCCGCCCGGTCGAGGTCGCTCCGAGCGTGCTTGTTGGGCTCGCGGCGGTCGCTGCCAGCTCGGCGACCGCTCTAGCCGGCTGCCTGCTTGCTGGCTCGCCGGGGTCGCTGCTCGGCATGGGCACCTGCGCTGGGGTGATCGCAATCGTTGCGCTCCGCCCCACCTGGCGCTGGGGGTGGCCCGCCCGGCGCTGATGCAGCAAGGCCGGGGTGCTGTCCAGCACTTCGCGCCGGGATGGGCAAACAGCAGAACTTGTATTCCCGTTGGCCTCTTGCCCAGGGGCTAACTGCTATCGCTACCTGCTGTGCTGACCAACCGACTTGACGAAGGCCGGCCCCGTACCGGGGGCACTGCCCGCGACCGGGACTACTACTGACTCGCTTTTACGAATATGTAGTAGTACAGTGGGACCTAGCGGTTCCCCGGCCTCAACGCCGGCTGAGCTGGGGCTGGCAAGCCAAGAGCGAAGAGAGGAGATAGTGATGGCAGGTCGGTCCACTACAACGCCGCTGGGACGGTCGTCCTCGGGCCAGGCGCGCCCCCTCGAAGAGATCCCTAACCGCAGGGGGCTCGGTCCCGGCCTGGCGGTCCTAGCACTACCGGTGCTGTGCTGTGGCGGGCCGCTGGTCGTAGCCGCCCTGGGGGCGGCCAGCGCCGCGACCCTCGGCGTCGTCGGCGGCGTGGTCGGAGGAGCCCTCGCGGTGGTCGCCGTCGCTCTCTGGGTACGCCACCAGCAGCGGGCGACCTTCTGCGCGCCTGTCTACGAGCGAGCGAACGGCGGTGAGTAGCCTGGAGGCCCAGACCCCAGCGGTGGCCCGAGCACGCGGGCCCCGTCTGTCGGCAGCGCTCGCAGAAGTGCTCGGCACCCGCCGGCGGGCCGCTGGCTTCGTTGGGGTAGCGGCAGCGGTGACCTTTTTCTACACTCTTCTCCTCCCCTTCGGCTATACCCAGCGCTTGGAGCTCGCCAACTGGGACTACTTGGGGACCAGGCTGCTCGTCTGGGCGGTCCTCCTTGGCCTTTTCATGGCGCTCGTGGCAAGCGTCCAGGTCTACGCCATGCGAAAGGTGCTGGCCACCCGCAAGGCCAGCGGCGCCGCCGGTGGCGTGGCTTTCGTGGTGAGCCTGATGCCGAGCTTTTTGTGCTGCACGCCAGTAGTCCCCTCGGTCCTCGCCTTCGTCGGGGTCTCAGGCGTCGGCTTGTATACGACGACCGGGACGCTCCAGCACTTCTTCGCTGTGCACCAAAGTGAGTTCCTCGCAGCTAGCCTCGCCCTGCTTGCCCTCATGAGCTGGTGGGGCCTGCGCAAAGTAGCCCGTGCCGCTTGCCTGGCTGAGCACGGCTGCGCCGTGGCCGCGATGCCCGAGGAGCCACAAGGGGCTCGGTCGGGCCAAGGCGTGCCATTGAAGCTCTTACCCCGGCCCGCGCGCGAAGGTGCCCAGCGATGAGCAAGGCGCCGGTTCGCTGTCGCCGGCCAACGCCGACTGGTGCGGCTGGACGAGGCGCCCGAGCGCGCCGGCACCGCCACAACCGAGCGCTGTTCGTTTCAAGCTTGGCCGCGGCGCTGGCTGTGGTCGGCCTCGTAGTCGGCCTACAGCTAGCCAACGGCTCCTCGGGGCCGGCCGGCAGTTCCTCGGGGTCGTCGGGGGTCCCGCTCTCAGCAGGGCCCACGGCCCCGAACGGGGCGTTCACGACGATAGGGGGCAAGACCGAGACCCTGGCCGCCTTTCGAGGCCGGCCGCTGCTTGTCTGGCTCGTTACGACGTGGTGCCCGTCGTGCCAGGCCGGCACCAAGACGATGGCCCAGCACATCGCTGCTCTCGCTGGCGACGGAGTACGCGTGCTAGAGATCGAGAACTACCACGATTTCGGCCAGCCTGGCCCTTCTGTCTCGACGTTCGCCAAGGCCTTGGCGGGCAGTGCCTTCGGTAACCCTGACTGGACCTTTGGGGAGGCCTCCGCTGCCCTTACCCACACCTACAACCCGAAGGCCTACCTCGACATTTACTACCTCATCGATGCCAAGGGGAAGATCAGCTACGTGAACAGCTCACCGAGTTCCACCATGCCTCAGCTGCTCGCAGCGGCAAAGAGGCTGGCATGAACTGCAGCCATGCCCCTGAGCAGGCGAGGCGCAGCGTCGCGTCGTGTACCGCAACAGCGCGCCTGTGCCGACGATGCACCAGCTGCTCACGGCAGCCTCCCAGCTGTAGCACGACACGTCCGCCTGACAGCTGGCACCGCCTGGCCGGCGTCGCCGTTCAGGCGGACGAGGCGACCTTGGTGCAGGCGGCTACGCCGGCAGCGTGGTCGGCCACCATAGAGGTGCCGAGCTCGAGGAGGCGCCCCACGCGGGGGTCGGCGGTCCGGTAGTAGGCGTAACGCCCTGCACGGCGCACCTGTACGAGCCCACAAGAGACAAGGCAAGCGAGGTGAGCTGACACGCGGCCTTGGGACAAGCCGACATGGCCGACGCAGTCGTTGCCGGTACGCTCTTGTTCGGCACAAAAGGCGAGCAGGGCAAGACGGGTGGGGTCCCCGAGGGCGCGGAAAAAGCGGGCGAGCAGTTCACGCCCCGCTGGCTCAGCGGGGACCGGCGGGGCGACAGGGGCAGGCGCTGCGGTGGCTGGGCTCATGCGGCGCAGCAGGAGAGCTTGGCTACGTCGGTGCTAAAGGACTGGGCGGCTAGCTTGATGCCTTCGGCCATCGTCAGGTAGGGCGCCCAGGTCGAAGCCAGCTGACCTACGGTCATGTTGGCCTCCAGAGCATAGGTGGCGGCCAAGATGGCGTCCCCCGCACCTTCCGCCGCCAGGTGGACGCCGAGGACCTTGCCCGTAGCGGCCTCCGCCACGATCTTCACCACCCCACGGGTATCGCGGTTGACCACCGCCCGGGGCACGTAAGAAAGGGGCAGCACCCGGCAGGTGCACGAGATGCCGGACTGTGCCGCCTGGGCGTCGGTGAGCCCGACCGAGGCCAGGTTGGGGCTCGTGAAGGTCACCCGAGGCAGATGGCGGTAGTCAGTACGCCGCCCGGCACCAGAAAAAGCGTTGTCCACCATCATGGTCCCCTGGGCAGCGGCGACGTAGACGAACTGAGGGGCTCCCGTCACGTCCCCTGCCGCCCAGATCCTTGGGTTGGCGCTGCGCAGCTGGTCGTCTACGACGACCGCCCCCGACGGAGCTGTGGCGACGCCGACCGTGCCCAAGCCAAGGCCGTCGGTCACAGGCCGCCGCCCGGTCGCCATCAGCAGCTGCTCGGCACGGGCTTTGCGGCCATCGGCAGTTAGCACCTCCACGCCGCCATCTACGCGTGCTGCCTCGGCGAGAGGCGCCGAAGCCCACACCTCGGCCCCTTCGTCTTGGAGAACCTCGGTAAGCACCTGGGACAGCTCTGGCTCTTCTCCGGGTGCCAGGCGATCGAGCGCCTCGAGGATCGTGACCCGGGACCCAAGGCGCAAGAAGAGCTGGCCTAGCTCGAGCCCCACGTAATTGCCGCCGACCACGACGATCGAGGCGGGCAGGCGCTCGAGGGCCAGGGCCTCTGTCGAAGTGAGGTAACCGGCCTCTTTGAGGCCAGGGACATCGGGCACCGCCGGCGCTGCCCCGGTAGCGATTAGGTAGTGCGCCGCCTCGACCCGCTCGCCCGCGACTTCGAGTGCGGGGCCGGGGACAAAGCGCGCTTCGCCGTGGACGATGGCCCAGCCGTAGCCAGCCGCCAGGTCTTCGTACTTCTCCTTACGCAACCCGCTCACGATCTCGTCCTTGCCAGCCATGAGCGCGGCCATGTCGGCAGGTGCCACCTGGCCGGCGACCCCAGGGAACCGAGCCTCTGCGGCGACCTGGCGGGCACCTGCCGCGGCAAGCAACGCCTTGGAGGGGATGCAACCGACGTTCACGCACGTGCCGCCGGTCGTCGAGCGTTCGACCATCACCACCGACAACCCCCGCTTGCGCGCTGCGATCGCCGCCGCGAACCCAGCCCCGCCCGATCCGATCACTGCCAGGTCATAGAGCATAAAGGCCTCCTCATATTTGTATAACCGGATAGTAACACACGAGCCCCGCCCGTGGAGGCGACCGGCCCGGCCCGAAAGGCTCGGAGCGGAAGGGCCCTCAGGGCGCTCACGCGGAAATTGCCTTCAAGCGGTGGGAAAACACATGCGTGCAGCCAAAGCCACCGTCAGCCAGGAAGCGGCAAGTTGCTTTTCGGCCAGAGGGGACTTAGAGGGGGCTGTTGCCGTGGCGCCGGGCGGCAAGCGGCTCGCGCTTTGACTGGAGGGCCAGGAGCCAGCGCGAGAGCTCCCGGCGAGTGTCAGCAGGGTCGATGACGGCGTCGACGTAGCCTCTCTCGGCGGCTACGTAGGGGTTGAGGAACGTGTGCTGGTACTCCTCGACCAGCTGGGCCCTTTGCTCTGGGCTGGCGTTGCGGTGCAGGACGCTAACCGCTCCCTCGGCTCCCATAACTGCGATCTCAGCGCTTGGCCACGCGAGGCAGACGTCGTTGCCCATCGCCTTGGAGTCCATAACTATGTAGGCCCCCCCGTAAGCCTTACGGAGCACCAAGCACAGCCTCGGCACGGTCGCTTCCGCGTACGCGTAGACGAGCTCGGCGCCGTGACGAATGATCCCCCGCCATTCGAGGTCCTTACCTGGCATGAACCCCGAGGTGTCGACCAGAGTGAGCAGCGGCAAGTTGAAAGCATCGCACATCGACACAAACCTGGCACCTTTTTGCGAAGCCGCGATGTCCAAAGTGCCCGACATCGATTGGGGTTGGTTGGCGACCACGCCGACGGCCAGACCGCCGAGACGAGCAAGGGCGGTCACGAGCTGGGGTGCCCACGCCGGCCGCAACTCCAAAAAAGTACCGTTGTCGGCAATCGAAGCGATCACCCTGCGCACGTCGTAGCTGCCTGTAGGCCGGTCGGGCACGACTTCGCGAAGCTCAGGCGTAGGCCGAGCCGGCGGGTCGGCAGAGAGGACGAAGGGGGGGAGCTCGTCTGCGTGGGAAGGCAAATATGAAAGGAAGTCCGCAACGAGCTCCGACGCCTCTATAGCGTCGCGGGCGCCGAGGCTCGCTAGGCCCGAACGGGCGAGGTGGACGTACTGGCCGCCAAGTTCGTCCGGTTGAACCTCGACGCCTGTCATCTCAGCCACCGCCGCGGGCCCCGATACGTAAACACGAGCGTGGTCCGTCATGACCACCACGTCGGCCAACCCGAGCAAGAGGGAGGGCCCAGACAAAAGGGGGCCGTCCACCACGCACACCATCGGGACCGCTCCCGAACACCGGACGAACGCGCCCGCTACCTTTCCCCACCCCTCTAGCGTGCTGAGGTCTTCTTCGGGGGCTGGGCCCGCCGACACCAGCCACGCGACGAGCGGCAACCTGAGGGACAAAGCAGTTTCTGCGGCACCGACCAGCTTGGCCGCCGCAACCGCGCCGAGGGCCCGGCCGGCGCTGTGGACAAGCGCGCTCACGACCGGCCGCTCACCGGGACGAAGGGGGGCCGTGCTTACAGAAGCGCCCCCCGCTTTCCCCGCAGTGTTCGAAGTCGCGCCCTGAGGCGCACGAACTGCGGCCGGCCGTCTCCTCACCCCGCCGTCCCCGGCTCGCCCAGACCCCGCGCGATTAGGAAACCCCTGGCGCGTTCGGCAAGTGGGTACCGGTTGACAAGGCTCCAAAAGGTCCTCCCGTGGCCGCCGACGTGAAGGTGAGCTAGCTCGTGGACTATCACGTAGTCGAGGACCCAACCGGGCTCGCCGGCGAGCTTTGAAGAAATGCGGATGGTCCCTTCGGCAGGCGTGCAACTGCCCCACCGAGACTCCTGGTTGTCAACCCAGCGGATCTCGACTGGGCGCTTCAAGCCGAACCTGTCAGCCAGGCGCGTAGCCCGAGCTCGCAAGTCAGGGCTGTTCGGGCGCTGGCGCCGCTCGGCACGCCGGAGCATCTCGTTCACCCACCGCTGCTCCTCGGCGGGCGAGAGGCTAGCCGGGATGCTCACCCTGAGCACGTTGCCCACGCGCCGGGCCTGTATTGTCTTGCGCCGGCGCCGGCTGCGGACGACCTCGACTTCCATAGGCGGAAAAATTACTTGGGGGTGCTGACAACTTCCACACCGGTAGCCAGAACCTCGACGCGCTGGGGTGCGGACAGCTCCACCTCGGCCCCCGAGTTGGAGACTTCCACCCACCAGCCCGAGAGGTTTGGGTGGCGGAGCTCGGGGCGCCAGGCACCCGCCGCCTGTTCGAGGGCGACCAAGACGCCCCCGTGGGCCACGACCACAGCCTCCTCGCTTTCCTGGCAAGCGGCCGCCACCCGCCCGAGCGCTTCCAAGCAACGCTGCCGGAAAGCTTGCCCGGGCTCACCGCCGGCCACGTCCACGATGGCGCCGCTGTCACGCTGTGCCAGCTCCCCTGGCCACAGTGCGGCGACCTCTTGGCGGGTGAGACCGTTCCAGGCTCCTAAGTCCTGCTCTCTTAGGCCGGGGTCGACGAGCAGCTGCCCTGCGTAACCCGTCTCGACCGCGAGCAGCTCCGCGGTACGCCGCGCCCGCAGAAGGTCGGACGAGGCCACCAACGCCGGCTTCACCCCAGCCTGAGCCAGGGCACGACCGGCCACTTTCGCCTGAGCTTCACCTAGCTCCGAGAGCGGGGCGTCGGACCAGCCTTGGAACACACCAGCGGCGTTGGCGACAGACTGCGCGTGACGTAGGACTAAAAGGCGAGGCACGGGCTACATATTCGCAGATTTCCTGAGTTGCCTCGCGCCTAGTTTGGCTCCCGTGGGAGAGGTCGAGGTCACCGTGCTCTTCTTCGCCGGCGCGCGCTCCGCCGCCGGCGCAGCTAGTACCGTGTTGCGGGCGGCCGTCGGCACAACTCTCCCCCAGCTGGCAGAGATGCTGGTAGAACGCTACGGGTCGGGGTTTGCCGACGTGCTCGAGACATCGGCTCTGTGGGTCAACGGAGAGCCGCCCCGTCCCGGCCAGACCCTCCGCTCCGGCGACGAAGTGGCCGTCCTGCCCCCCGTCTCCGGCGGGTCAGCACCCTCCAGACCGCGCTGGGTGGCCGGACCACCCCACTTTTAGGCCGGCCGGCTCACTTCGTTTGGTACCCTCTCTGTGGTGCCGGGGCTCTCGTTGGACGTGGTGTTGGGCCCCGCCTTCCTGTCCGGGCTCGAGCAGCTACCCATGCCGGACCTGCGCTCTAAACGCGACCAGTGCGCCGAGCTCGAGACCGAGCTGTCCTACTTGCGCCGCCTTGCCCAGGCCAGGATCGACCTGATCGCCGAAGAGCTGCGTCACCGCGACGTAGGCCTGGGAGCGGGCGAGGCAGAGAGCCTCGTCGAGCACTTGCCCAAAATACTTGCTGAGAACACTCGCTCAGAAGGCCCCGGGAGGCTGACAGCCCTGTTCGCGCCCGCTGAAGAAGCTCAGGCTAGCCTCGTGGCCCGGGTGGAGGCGGTTTGCCCCTCAGAGCAGCTCGGTTCTCTCGACGAGCTCCCCTCTTCACGTCTAGATGCGCTCCTCGCACAGCTCATCGACCTCGAGCGGGAAGTCTCCTCCGAACGCAAGGCGCTCCATTCGGTACTGGGCCGGATCGAAAACGAGCTGGTACGCCGCTACAAAAGCGGCGAGGCCACCGTCGACGCTCTGCTCAGCTGAACGTCGCCTCGCCGAGCTGGACCTCGGTCCTTGCGATCTGTCCGGCGAGCCAAGATGTGCAGGTGCCCGTTGTCGTGCGGTTATATGAGCGGGCGGACCTAGCCGGCGTCATATCCCTATGCCAGAAGGAAGGCTGGACGTCGTTTCCGGCCGACCCGGACCGGGCGCACCGGGCGATGACGGCTCCCGGCGTGACCACCGTCGTGGCGTTCGGCGATGAGGCCGAAGCCAACGTCGTGGGTTTCGCTTGCCTGCAGAGCGACGGGGAGGTCCAAGCCCACCTGTCGCTCCTCGAAGCGGTGGCCAGGAACGCCGCCGCCAAGGGTTGTCGGAGGCTGTGGCTGATCACCACCAACGACAACGTCGACGCCTTGCGCTTCTACCAGCGGCGTGGCCTGCGCCTGGTGGCGGTGCATCGCGGCGCTGTCGACCGGGCCCGCCTGGTGAAGCCCCAGATCCCCGACGTTGGCTCCTTTGGCATCGCGGTGCACGACGAGATCGAGCTGGAGCTCGAGCTTCCGCCGGCCTGATGCCTTCTCACACATGAACGGCCAGAACCCAGGTTGGGGACGAGCTCGGCGTAGGCGCCGGCCACCGCCTCCGCTGCCAGCGACAGCTGACCTACAAGCGAATATTGGGCGAGGCCACTGCGCGGGAGCGCTCGCCGGTCCTAGCGACCTAGGCGGGCGGGTCAGCCCGCGAGCTGCCAGAGGGGCGCAGGTCGCCCAGTGGCCTGTGCCAGCTAGATTGGCGGTGCCGCTGCCCGAGGGCACCTAGCCGGTTCGTTCGGGGAAGTGCGAAACGGCGGCGCCCGAGGGCGCGGTCGCTAACCTTGGTCTGTGGCGACAAAGCTGCTGGTCGTGGGCGGTGGCAAGATGGGGTCGGCTCTCGTCGCCGGCATCCTCGGCTCCCAGTGGGCCACCCCGGGCGAGGTAGCGGTCGCAGAGGTGTCCGCAGCCAGGCGGGCTGAGCTAGCCGACCCCGACGTCGGGCTTACGTCCCGGTTCCCCGGGCTGAGCGTAGTTCAAGACCTCGTGGCGGCCGACGGCGCGGTCGTAGCCGTGAAGCCGGCGGACGTCGAGGAGGTATGCCGGCGTCTCGGTGCCTTAGGGGTAAGGCGGGTGCTCTCGCTCGCCGCCGGCGTGAAGCTCGCCGACCTGGCGAGCTGGTGCGGTAACGGTAGCAGGGTAGTGCGGGCCATGCCCAACATCGCGGCCCTCGTGGGCGAAGCGGCGACCGCCATCGCCGCCGGCGCTCGCGCCGGCGCCGAAGACCTCGCGTGGGCGAGAAGTTTGATGGGCTCAGTGGGCAACGTGGTCGAGGTACCCGAAAAGTTGATGGACGCCGTAACGGGGTTGTCGGGATCTGGGCCGGCGTACGTGTTCTTGGTGGCAGAGGCGCTGGCGGAGGCCGGCGTGGCGGCAGGGCTGCCGAGACAAGTAGCGCAACAGCTCGTTGGCCAGACGCTTCTCGGTGCGGCCCGGCTGCTCGCCGGTACGGGTCGGACAGCAGAGGAGCTCCGGGCAGAGGTGACTTCCCCTGGGGGTACCACTGCCGCTGGCCTTCGCCAGCTCGAAGCGCGGGCGGTACGGTCCGCTTTCATAGAAGCGGTCCTAGCTGCTGCGGACCGTTCCCGCGAGCTCGGTACCTAGCCGCCTTGGGCGCGTTGCCGGCTCGCACTTGGCGTGCTCAGACGGCTTGAAGACTAGGTCGATGAGACGGCCTCGGGCGAGCGGCACAAGGGGGCCGTTTTCACCTACCCTCGTAAGTGGAGAAGGGTGAACATGGGCAAGGCGAGCGACGCCCGGTCCAGGTCCCGCTACGTCACCGTGGCTGAGGTAGCGGGCCAGCTCCGGGTTTCCAACATGACCGTCTACCGGCTCGTACAGTCGGGGCAGCTGCCAGCGGTACGCGTGGGGCGGTCCTACCGCATAAGAGAAGAGGACGTGGACCGCTACATCGCGGCCCAGTACACAGCGGCCGGCTAAGCGGCAGACCCGTTGCCTGCCCCGCCAAAGTTGTTGACGCCGGCAGCTGGCCCCGCAACGCCGGTCGTCAGCCTGCTCACGGACTACGGCCTCGAAGACGGGTTCGTCGGGGCGCTTCACAGCGTGATCCGCCGCGCCGCACCACAAGTCCCCATCGTCGACCTAACACATGGGATCGCGCGCCAAAACGTGCGGGCCGGCGCGTTTGCCCTGGCGCGCGCCGCGCTTTACCTGGCGGCCGGCGTCGTCGTGGCAGTAGTAGACCCGGGTGTCGGCACCGAGCGCCGCGGCGTGGCCGCCGTGGCCGCGGGCGGGCCGGCGCCCGGCATTAGTTTCGTAGGCCCCGACAACGGTCTTCTCGTCCCGGCCCTGGACGCGCTGGGAGGAGCGACCGCCTGCGTAGAGCTGGAGGACCGAGGTTACTGGTTGAAAGCTGCCGGGCCGACCTTCGCCGGCCGCGACATCTTCGCCCCTGCGGCCGCCCTGCTCGTACGTGGGGCGAGCCTCGAAGAACTGGGCAGGCCCGTACCGCCCGAGACTTTGCTGCGGCTCGAGCCGCCCGTGCTCCGGCGTCTCAATGCTGGGTCGTTGGAGGTAGAAGCGACCTGGGTCGACACCTTCGGGAACGTCCAGCTGGCGGCCGCGCCCGATGACCTCGATGACGACCTCGGCTCAGTGGGCCATGTGGTGGTCTCAGCCGCCGGCGAGCCCCTGGGCCTGGCGCGCCGGGTGCGTGCGTTCGCCGAACTGGCCACCGGCGAGCTAGGGATCTTCGTGGACTCCTACGGGCACTTGGCGCTATGCCTCAACGGTGCAAGCGCAGCCGAGCACCTCGGGACCAAAGAGGGCGACCTCTTGGTGCTCACGCGCGCGGCTAGGTCCGCAATAGGGCCCAAATAGGTCGGCGGGGCCGAGCCGCCCGATTAGCTGCCCGGTCGCCAAGCAGGGATCCCTCCTACCGGCATTGGCTAGCCGAGGGCGACCTGACCGGAGCGAAGCGCCAGCCCAGGCGGCCTCATAGCCGGCCCGTAATGATGCGTTGCCCGCTCGTAGGGAGCGCTCATCAGCGGCGAGGAGATGAGGAAATCCGCGGTCGCTCGGTTGCAGGCGACCGGGATGTTCCAGACCACCGCGACGCGCAGGAGCGCCTTTATGTCTGGGTCATGAGGTTGAGGCTCTAGGGGGTCCCAGAAGAACACAAGCAGGTCCACCTTGCCCTCAGTGATGAGCGCGCCGATCTGCAAGTCGCCCCCGAGAGGCCCGCTCTCGACTCGGTTCACCTCCAAGCCCAACTCGAGGTTGAGCAATTTGCCCGTGGTGCCAGTAGCTATGAGGTCATGGCCCTGCAGCAGCAGGCGGTTGTAGCGCGCCCACTCGAGAAGATCGGCCTTGCGGTTGTCGTGCGCAACGAGTGCGATACGCCGGCGAGGGACGTCAGCCCCCGGTGGGCCGGCTGGGTTGGGCGCCGGGCACGGCGCGCCGGCTGGGCCCGACGAGGGCGGGCCGGCTGGGCCCGACGAGGTAGCCGGGTTGGAAGATGCCGAGGTCAGCCCGCCAGGGGGGTCAGAGCGATTTGGGAAGTTCTTCACAAGACCAGAATGGCTCACAGGCTCCGCCTGCCGGCGGCGAGGCCTGCGCTCCGCAGTACTGGCTCCCGCTGTGCCGGCTCTCGCTGGCCGGCTCCAGCGCGAGCGTAGGGTGGGCTCGATGCCTGTCACGGGGTCTCCAGGGCCAGAGGGGTCGGGCGCCCCCCACCTTCTGCCGAAAGCGACGGTGAGGCGCCTGCCGCTGTACCTGCGAGCGCTCAGCGATCCTGGCAGGGGGCCACGGGCGACCATATCGTCCGAGGAGCTCGCGGCCAGATCTGGGGTCAACGCTGCTCAGGTGCGCAAGGACCTCTCGTACTTGGGTTCGTACGGGACGCGCGGAGTCGGTTACGAGGTGAGCACGTTGCGCGAGCACATCGGTGCCGAGCTCGGGCTCAACCGCGAGTACAAGGTGGCCCTAGTAGGCGCCGGCAACCTGGGCCAGGCTTTGGGCCACTACAAGGGCTTCGCCGAGCGGGGGTTCCATGTGGTGGCCGCCTTCGACAGTGACCCAGCAAAGGTGGGCGGACGTATTGGAGATGCTCCTGTGTTCGCCGCTTCCGAGCTCGCTCGAGTGGTGAAGGAAATGGGCATAACCATGGCTCTTGTCGCCACGCCGGCGTCAGCCGCCCAGGGCGTCGTAGACAGGCTGGTCGATGCGGGTGTCACGGCCTTCCTCAACTTCGCGCCGACCGTGCTCAAGGTTGGCCCGGGCATTTCCGTCCGCCGGGTGGACCTCGCCTTGGAACTGCAAATCCTCAGCTACTACCAATCTGCGCAGCCAGCCCGGGCGCAAGCACCGCTTTGAGGGGGCTGCGCAAAGACGTCCTAAGGCTCGGCGAACGGGCGGTCACTGCCGAGCGGAGCGCTCGGCTCGGCTGCCGGCGAGGGCCCGACCGGCGGCGAGCACGTGGTAGCGGTTCGTTCGGTCCTACCCTGGGGCCCAAGATGCCGGTTGAAGCGCCAATCTACCCTGTCGGCCTCGTGGTCCGGGGCAAGCGGTGCCTCGTTGTGGGCGGCGGCCCTATTGCGGCTCGCAAGGCAGCCGGGCTCGTGGCTGCAGGGGCAGAGGTGCACGTGGTGGCCAAGAAATTGAGCCCCGAGATGAAGGCCGTCCAAGGCCTCGCCAGCGTGTCAGAACGCCCGTACCGAGCTGGGGACGTGGCCGGCCACTGGCTTGTGATGGTGGCAACCGGTGACACTGTCACCAACCAGGCCGTCTTCGACGACGCGGAAGCCTCTGGCGTGTGGGCTAACAGCGCGGACGACCCTGAGCGCTGCTCGTTCATCCTCCCCGCCGTCGCCCGCCAGGGGCCTGTCAGCGTGGCTGTGTCGACTGGTGGCTACAGCCCGGCGCTGGCAAGCTGGCTCCGCGCTCACGCGGCCGAGCACATGGGCCCCGAGCTCGCCGAGCTGGCCGAGATGTTGGCCATCGCCAGGGACCGGCTCAAGGCCGACGGCCGCAGCACTGAGGAGGTCGACTGGCGCCCCGCCCTCAGTTGGGCCATGCTCGACTTGCTCCGCCAGGGAAGGCGAGCCGAAGCAGAGCGCCGCCTTGAAGCGACCTTGGCGGCGAAAGCAGGGACGAGCTGCCAGTCGGAGCAACGACAGTAAACAGCCGGAGCAGTAGGAAGTCGGAGCGTCAGCGGTAGGGACAGCGTGCCGGTCGCAACAGCAGTAGGGACAACGTGTCAATAGCAGTAGTAGGGATAAACCATCGCACCGTCGCCCTCGAAGAGCTAGAGCCGCTCATCGTCGCCCCCGACGCGTTGGCTAAGGCGCTCGCTGACTTGTCGGCCAGGCCCCACCTCGACGAGGTCGTACTGCTTTCTACCTGCATGCGAACCGAGGTCTACGCTGTCGTCAACCGCTTCCACGGGGCTATGGCGGACATACGCGAGTTCCTTGCCACCTGGAGCGGCAAGGCACCCGACGAGTTCTCTGGGAACCTTTACAGCTATTTCGACGAGGTAGCAGTGAAGCACCTTTTCAGAGTGGCGGCCGGCCTCGACTCCGCCTCCCTCGGAGAACCCGAGGTCCTAGGCCAGGTGCGCCACGCCTGGGAAGTGTCGCGAAGTGAGGGTCGCTCAGGGTCAGTGCTCGGGGCCGCTTTTCGCCACGCGCTTGAAGTCGGCAAGCGCGCGCGAAGCGAAACGGCCATCTCGCGGGGCACAACGTCGCTTTCACAGGCGGCGGTAGCCCTTGCGTCACAGGTCCTCGGGGACCTGGCCGGCAAGAAGGCGCTGGTGGTCGGCCTCGGCGAAGTGGGCACGGCGGCCGCTCGTGCCTTCGCAAGCCACCCCGCAGCCGGGGCGCTCATGCTCTCCAACCGCACCCGGGCGCGCGCAGAAAGACTGGCCGGCGACCTGGGCGCTTCGGTCGTCCCTTGGGAGTCCATGGCGCCGGCACTGGGAGAGGCCGATGTCGTCTTTTGCTGCACGAGCTACAGCGGCCCACTTATCAGCGCCGAAACCGTCGCCTCCGGTCGCCTCCGGCAGGGCAGCCGCAGCTCAGCGGGGCCGTCGAGGTCGCTTGTGGGCGCCGGCTGCGACGCCGGGCCCAGCGACGAGCGTCCTCTTGTGCTGGTCGACCTCGCCGTGCCTCGCGCCATAGCTCGCGACGTAACGGCTTTCCCGGAGGTGCACCTGTTCGACATGGACGACATCAAGGCCTTCGTCTCTGCCAAGCTGGAAGGGCGCCGAGCAGAAGTCCCAGCCGTGGAGGCGATAGTAAGCGAGGAGCTAGCCCGCTTCCAGGCCTCCCAAGCCGAGCGTTCGGTGTCCCCGCTCGTGAGCCGTGCCCGAGAACTAGCAGAGAGAACGCGGCGGGAAGAGCTGGCCCGCCTCGAACCTCGCCTGCGGGACCTCACGCCGAGCCAAAGGGAGGCCGTCGAGCTGCTCACCCGCCGGCTGGTCGCAAAGCTCCTTCACGCTCCGACCGTCAACTTGAAGTCGGCGGCCGGCGTACCGAGGGGCGAAGCGCTGGCCGAAGCGTTCCGCGAGCTCTTCGGGCTCTGAGTGGTCAGGCTCGCCACCCGGGCCAGCCCGCTCGCGCTCTGGCAAGCGCGCCACGTGGCCTCCCTGCTCGAGTCTGCGAACCCTGGCCTTGCAGTCGAGCTCCTGCCCGTACGGACCACCGGGGACCGCCAAAGCGAGGTACCTGTGTGGGAAATGGGCGGCCGGGGCGTGTTCGTGGGTGAGCTGCAAGCTGCGGTGCTCGCCGGCAGGGCGGACGCGGCGGTCCATTCCGCCAAAGACCTCCAACCCATAGAACCGCCGGGGCTCTGCCTGGCAGCCGTGCCAGAGCGGGCTGACCCCCGCGACGCCCTGGTGGGGGCGCGCCTTGCCGAGCTCGGTCCCGGGGCGGTGGTCGCCACCGGCAGCCAGCGCCGGCGGGCGCAGCTCGCCGCGCTGGTACCGGGGCTAGTTTTCAAAAGCCTGCGAGGCAACATCTCCACGCGCCTAGATAAGGTCCCGCCGGGGGGAGCGGTCGTCATGGCATTGGCGGCCCTCCAACGCCTCGGGCTCCAGCCCGAACCCTTGGAGGTCCTGAGCACCGACGTGATGCTCCCTCAGGTCGCACAAGGAGCCATCGGGGTCGAGTGCCGCGCCGGCGACGAACGCACGATGGAGCTCCTCTCTTGCGCCGACGACGCCTCTACGAGAGCCACCGTCGAAGCGGAACGAGCCTTTCTGGCCGCCCTCGGCGGCGGTTGCGACCTCCCGGTGGCGGCCTACGCCACCTGGCTCCCCGCTACGAGCCATGCGCCCGGCCCGTCGATTGCTAGGCAGGCAGCAGGGCCTACTTCGCAGCCAGAGGCGCTCGGTCGCAGTGGCGGGCGCTTGAGCCTCACCGGCTTGCTCGCTGCCGCCGACGGGTCGGTGCTGGTTCGCCAGCAAGCGAACGGGCCTGCCGACGACCCTGCGAGCCTCGGCCAGGAAGTGGCCAGGGCCGTCCTTGCAGCCGGCGGCGAGGAACTTCTCGCTTCCTTCAGGGAGTCCCGGCCATGAGCGAAACGGCCATGAGCGAAGGGCAGCTGGCACGGCTCGGGAGGGTGTACCTCGTGGGCGCCGGTCCCGGCGACCCTGGCCTCATCACGCTCCGCGGCGCCGAGGTGCTCTCACGGGCTCAAGTGGTAGTTCACGACCGCCTTTCCGACCCGGCGCTGCTCGGCCTCGCCCCTGAGGGGGCTCAGTTGGTCGATGTCGGCAAACAGCCCGACGACCGGGGAGACCAGGCCGCCATCAACGACCTGCTCATCTCGAAAGCGAAACAGGGTCTTTCGGTAGTGAGGCTGAAGGGCGGGGACCCCTTCGTATTTGGGCGCGGCGGCGAAGAGGCCCTCGCCCTTCAAGAGGCCGGCGTGCCGTTCGAAGTGGTGCCAGGGGTGACTTCTGCCATAGGCGTGCCCGCCTATGCAGGGGTACCGGTGACCCATCGCGGTCTCGCCACTTGTTTCAGCGTTGTGGCCGGCCACCACCGCTCGGTCGACCTGCCCCCAGAACAAGGCGGCACCAACTGGGAGGCCCTCGCCGCCGCCGCTGGCACGATCGTGGTGCTCATGGGGGCGGCTCATAGCGCCAGGCTCTCCGAGCGCCTCTTGGCGGCCGGGCTCCCCCCCTCGACTCCGGTAGTTGCGGTGCGCTGGGGGACGCTGCCTTTCCAAGAAGTCCTTCGCACCACTTTGGCTGAGCTGCCTGCGGCGCCGCTCGAACCGCCGGTTGCCATCGTGGTAGGCAAAGTGGCGGCCCTAGACCTGTCTTGGCGGGGGACGCTTCCGCTCGCCGGCAAGTCCGTCGTGGTGACCCGCGCTGAGCACCAAGCCGGCGAGCTCTCAGCGCAGCTACGAGATCTGGGTGCGCGCGTCATCGAGGTCCCCGCGATAGCCATCGAAGCTCCCTCCGACGGCGGTCTCGGCCTCGCCCGCGCCGCCGGCAAGTTGGCCGGCCGCGCCTACGACTGGGTAGCTTTTAGCTCGGCCAACGCTGTCGAGCGCTTCTTGGACCTCGTTCCCGACGCTCGGGTGCTCGCCGGGACAAGGGTTGCTGCGGTAGGCCCGGCGACGGCCGCTGCGCTGGCCCGCTACCGCTTGGTAGCGGACTTGGTGCCTGAAGTCCAAAGCGCTCGGGGCCTCGTGGCGGCCTTCCCCAGGCCTGGCACGCCCCGAAGTGGCCCGCAACCGCCGAGCGCTCCAAAGGGCGAGCCGACCGGCCCAGCGCTCGGTGCCTCTGCGGAGCGCGAAGGCCTCTCCCCTGGCCCGGCTGTCCTCCTCCCCCAAGCCGCCGGCGCCCGGCCCGAACTTCGTAGCGGCCTCGAAAGACTCGGTTGGCACGTCGAGATCGTCGAGGCTTACCGCACCGTCCCTCGGAAGATCCCAGCCGAGCTGCTAAGTGCCGCCGGCCGTGCCGACGCCATCTGTTTCGCTTCTCCCTCCGCGGCATCGAGCTACCTCGACCAAGCAGAAGGTGCCGGAGAGCGGCTCCCGCCGATCGTGGCCTGCATAGGCCCGTCCACCACGGCCGCCGTCGCTTCACGGGGGGTCAAGGTCGAAGTGGAGGCCGCAGAGCCCAGCGCCTCCGGCCTGGCAACTGCGCTGTGCTCCGCCCTCACCAGGAACGGCGGGCCCCGCCAAGGGTAACGGCCCGTCGGGAGCGCCGTTGCGGGGCCGAGCTCGCGGTCGGTGCCGGCCGGCCAGTGCCGCCCCTCGGGGGGACTGAGGCGTTGAGCGTGGCCCAGCGTGGCCATCTACGGGTACCCTGGCAACGTGGGTTACCCAGCGACCCGGATGCGCCGGCTCCGGCGCACCCCGGCGCTACGCGAAATGCTCGCCGAAACGACGCTTTCGGTGAAGGACCTGGTAGCCCCTGTCTTCGTGAGGGAAGGCATCGACGAGCCCCAGCCCATCGTCTCGCTCCCGGGAGTCGTCCAGCACACGACCGAGTCCGTAGTGAAGGAAGCCCGGCGGCTCAACGACCTGGGAGTGCCCGCGCTCGTGCTGTTCGGGGTGCCGGCCAAGAAGGACCCCATCGGCAGCGGGGCCTCGAGCCCGGACGGCATAGCCCAGGTCGCCCTCGAGGTCCTGCGGGACGACCTCGGCGACGACATGGTGCTCATAGCCGACTTATGCCTCGATGAGTACACCGATCACGGCCACTGCGGTGTCCTCGACGCCTCCGGCGAGGTGGACAACGACGCCACCGTGTCCCGCTACTGCGAAGTGGCGCTCGCGCAGGCCAAAGCCGGTGCCCACATGGTCGCCCCTTCGGGGATGATGGACGGCCAAGTGGCCGCCATCCGGGCCGCCCTCGACCAGGCAGGCCAGCAAAACGTCGGCATCCTCGCCTACGCCGCGAAGTTCGCCTCCGCCCTCTACGGGCCGTTCCGCGACGCGGTTGACGTGACGATCGCCGGCGGCGGCAACCGGCGCGCCTACCAAGAAGACCCTCGCAACCTGCGTGAAGCGCTCCGCGAGGTCGAGCTCGACATCGCCGAAGGTGCGGACGTGGTCATGGTGAAGCCCGCCCTCACCTACCTCGACGTCATCGCCGCCGTCCGCCAAGTTACGAGGGCGCCGCTTGCCGCCTACCACGTGAGCGGGGAGTACGCGATGGTAAAGGCGGCCGCGGAGAGGGGCTGGGTGGACGGGGCAGCAGTGGCCCTCGAACAGGTGACCGCAATCAAACGGGCCGGTGCCGACATGGTCCTCACGTACTTCGCGGGCGAACTAGCCGAGGCACTCCAGCACTAGGCGCGCATGAGCACCAACGAAGAGCTGTGGCAGCGCGCCCGGCGCGTGGCCCCCGGCGGGGTCAACTCCCCGGTGCGGGCCTTCAAAGGGGTAGGAGGCGGCACCCCTTATTTCGTGGCACGCGGGGAAGGGGCCTACGTCTGGGACGTCGAAGGCCGCCGCTACATCGATTACGTGCAGTCCTACGGCGCTTCGATCCTGGGCCACGCTCACCCCAAAGTCCAAGAAGCCGCCCAAAGGGCGCTCAGCCTGGGCACGACGTTCGGAGCCCCGACACCAGGAGAGGTGGAGCTGGCCGAGGAAATCTGCCGGCGGGTACCGGGCTGCGAGCAAGTCAGGCTGGTAAGTAGCGGCACAGAGGCCGTGATGTCGGCCGTCCGGCTGGCGAGAGGAGCGACAGGTCGGGACAAGGTCGTCGTGTTCGCCGGCTGCTACCACGGCCACTCCGACGCCTTGCTGGCCAGCGGAGGCAGCGGGATGGCGACCCTCGGCACCCCCGCCTCCGCCGGCGTCCCCCAGGCCGCCGTTGCCAGCACGCTGGTGGCCCCCTACAACCAGGTCCCGGAAATAACCGAAGACGTGGCTGCCGTCATCGTCGAACCGGTCGCAGCCAACATGGGCCTCGTCCCCCCGGTGCCGGGCTTCCTCGAGGGCCTGCGCGAGGCTTGCACCGCGGCGGGCGCCCTGCTCGTTTTCGACGAGGTCATAACTGGCTTTAGGGTAGGCCCCGGCGGCGCGTCCGCTTTGTTCGGGCTACAGCCAGACTTGTGGTGCTTTGGCAAAGTCGTGGGCGGGGGGTTCCCCTTGGCGGCGTTCGGCGGCCGCAGGCAGGTCATGGAACAGCTCGCCCCCGAAGGCCCCGTTTACCAAGCAGGCACGCTCTCGGGCAACCCGGTCGCGACCGCAGCCGCGCTCGCCACGCTTTCGCTTTTGGACCAAGCCGCTTACAAGGCTTTGAGCGAGTACGCCGGGCGACTTGCGGCCGGGCTCGCCAGCGCCGCCAGAGAAGCCGGCCTAGAGGTGCACGTGCCAGTCGCAGGCCCGCTGGTTGGGATTTTTTTTGGGGCACAGCCGGTGCTCGACTACGACGGGGCGCGCCGCTCTGCCGCAACTGGCCTCTACGGCCCGGTCATGAAAGGCCTTTTAGAAAAGAGGGTGGCAATCGCGCCAGGGCCTTATGAGGTGCTCTTCCCAAGCTTGGCCCATGGCGAAAAAGAGCTCCAAGAAACCCTCGGGCGCTTCGCTGAGGTCGCCCAAGCGATCGCCACCAGAGCCTTGTAGGCTGCTTCAGCCGGCCCTAGCTCATCGGGCCGCAGCGTGTTGGACATTATGCGCAGCACCCATTCCATGATCGTGCGGCTGTGCATACCCGTGGCGACGCAGGCGCGCATGACTTCGGGACGGCTGATCGCGTGCACAAAAGCACGCGCCACTTTGTAATAGAGGCCGTAGCGGCCTTGGAGGAAGTCCTCGTAAAGGCCGAGGGCGGCCGGGTTGGCGCTCGTCAGGGCCTCGCCTAGCACTTCGGCCGCGAGCCGCCCCGTCTCGTAAGCGTACGCAATGCCCTCCCCGTTGAACGGGTTGACCATCCCGGCGGCGTCACCCACGACAAGGTGGCGCGGCCCCGAGCGTGGCCCCACCGAGAGCCCCATGGGCAACCGGCCTCCTGTCGGGGCACCGAGGGAGGTCTCGGGCGTCACTCCCCAAGCCGGCGGGAGCATCTGGCAAAAAGCCTCCATCAACCGGGCGGTGTTGGCTCCCTTCCAGATCGAAGAGCTGCTGAGCAGCCCAACTCCCACGTTGACCCGGCCGTCGCCCAGAGGGAAGACCCAACCGTAACCGGGCACGGACCGGCCTGCAGCGTCCCTGACGTCGAGCCACGAGTCGATCCAGGGCTCACCTGAAAGAGGCGAGGACCAATAGCCCCGCAACGCCATGCCTTGGGGGTAGGAACGCTCTCTCCTGGTGCCGAGCGCCCAGCCAAAGCGCGAGTTGGCGCCGTCTGCTACCACCACGTACTCGGCTTCCACCTCGCCGGCGCGGCCAGCTTCGCCCGAAGCCGCCAGGCGCGCCCCCCGCAGCTGGCCGTCTACGAAGAGGGGCTCGGCCGCTTCGGTGTGCTCCCACAGTTCGGCGCCCGCCTTGACCGCCTGGGCAGCGACGAGGCCGTCCAAGTCCTTCCTCGTTATCACGTAACCATGGCGAGGTAACCCCGGAGCCTCGGGCCAAGCGAGCTCCAGGGTGCAGCCAAAGCCATGAGACCTCAAGCCCATGTAGCAGTGGGAAGAGGCCAGCTCGCCGCCCAAGCCCATGTCTTCGAGCTGGCGCACCGCCCGCGGCGTCAGGCCGTCCCCGCAGGTCTTTTCACGGGGGAACGCCTTCTTTTCCACTACCAAGATCTCTCGGCCCGCCTTGGCCAGCCAGTAGGCAGCCGAGGCCCCTGCTGGGCCGGCGCCTATCACGAGAACTTCGCAGCGCTTGGCCACGCAGTGATGCTACCGGGGCTCTCCAGATGGCGGGGCGCTGCAGGTGCCCGAGCGCCCGGCAGGTTGAGGCGCGCCTGGGCCGGTGTGTGGCATGGCGCGAGCCGGCGCTAGCCTGGCGGCGATGGACCAGTTCCTACCTGTGCTGCTCATGGTGGCCCTGGCGCTGGTGTTCGCGATCGGCTCCTTTGCCGCCTCGCGCCTGCTCGCCCCGAGCGGGCGGCTCAACCCGGCCAAGCTTGGCCCTTACGAGTCTGGGATCGCCCCGACCCGGGAGCTACCGGCGCGCTTCCCCGTCCGCTTCTACCTGATCGGGATGATCTTCATCATCTTCGACATCGAGGTCGTGTTCCTCTACCCCTTCGCGGTCATGTTCAACCAGCTGGCCGTGTTCGGGCTGGTCGAGATGGCCTCGTTCGCCGCAGTGGTGTTCATCGCCTTCGCTTACCTCGTTTCCGAGGGAGCCCTTGACTGGGGGCCCTCGAAGCGCATTGGGGCCAGCCCTGGCGCCCCTGTGCCCCGCAGCATCAACACGACTGTCCGTAGGGTCGGCCGGCCGGGCACCCCGGCGCCGACGCGCAGCACTGCCGGCTTTGCCGCCCCCGGCGACCGCGGTAGGGGGCTCGAGGAGCCCGCCGTAGGCGCCGGCGTGAGAGGAGGAGCTGCCTGATGGGCCTCGAGGACCTCCACCACAACTTCTTCACCGGGGTCTTGGAAGACGTAGTGAAGTGGGCACGCGCCTCGAGCTCGTGGGGGGCAAACTTCGGCTTGGCGTGCTGCGCGATCGAAATGATGGCGGCGGGCGCTGCCAACTACGACCTCGCCCGCTTCGGCATGGAGGTCTTCCGTGCGTCCCCCCGCCAAGCCGACTTGATGATCGTGGCCGGCAGGTTGTCGCAGAAAATGGCGCCCGTGCTCCGCCAGGTCTACGACCAGATGATGGAGCCCAAGTGGGTGATCTCTATGGGGGTGTGCGCCTCGACGGGAGGAATGTTCAACAACTACGCCCTCGTCCAAGGCGTGGACCAGGTGGTGCCCGTAGACGTGTACGCGCCGGGCTGCCCCCCCGGCCCCGAGACGCTGATCCACTCCATCCTCACCCTTCACGAGAAGATCCGCAGCGGCGAGATCACTCGCCGGCGCGCCGAGACGGGCGCCGGAGCGGGGATCCACCTCGCTCAGGTGAGCCCGCGGGAGCTGGCTACTTCGAGGGGCCGGTGAGCGAAGGAAGAGATCCCAAGTCGCCGGGCGCCGACGGCGGGGAAGCCAGGGGTGAAGAAGCCCGCGACGGGGCTGGGCCCGAGACGTTGCATGGCTGGCCGGTCACCGAACTTTTCGGCCAGCGGACCGTCCACACCAACGCCAAAGGCTATTTGGCCCTTATGGAGGCTCTCTATCGCGACGGCTTCGAAGCCTGCATGGGCGTCACAGGCGTCGACTACCTGACCCACCCCGGCCGGGACCTGCCCGAGGGCATCGAGCCCGAGCGCTTCGAGGTCGTCGTCGAGCTCCTCAGTTTCTCCCGCCATGAGCGTCTTCGGGTGCGTTGCCAGGTGCCAGCCGACGACCCTACCTTGCCCAGCCTGTTCGACCTTTGGCCTGGCAGCGAGGCGCACGAGCGCGAAACGTTCGACATGTTCGGGATCCGCTTCAGCGACCACCCTGACTTGACCCGCATCCTTATGCCCGAAGATTGGGAAGGCCACCCCCTGCGCAAGGACTACCCCGTGGGCCACGTGCCCGTCCAGTTCAAGGAGGTGCCAGAGTGACTTTGACCACCGCGCCGAACGGCCCAGGGCCGAAGGCCCCTGACCTCGTAAAGCTCCTCAAAGCCAAGACCTCCGAAGGCGCACAGGAGATGCTCTCGCGAAACGAGGAGAGCGTCCGCGAGCTGCGTTTCCAAGCGGGCGGCGTGCTGCGCCTCCCCGAGGGTGTGGCGCTCGATTACAGCGACGTGGACTACGAGGCCCCCGACGACGAGACCATGATCTTGAACCTCGGCCCGAGCCATCCGTCTACTCACGGGGTGCTGCGGGTGATGGTAGAGATAAGGGGCGAGCAGGTACTGCGGACCAAGCCAGTGATCGGGTACCTGCACACCGGCATGGAAAAGACCGGTGAGGAGCTCATGTACCACCAAGGGGCGACCAACGTCACCCGCATGGACTACCTCTCGCCGTTCTTCAACGAACTGGCCTACTGCCTCTCGGTAGAGAAACTGCTCGGCACCGAAGTGCCCGAGCGTGCCACATGGGTGCGCATGCTCATGTGCGAGCTCAACAGGATCGCTTCGCACTTGTTGTGGCTGGCGACCAATGGCGCCGACCTCGGCGCGCTCAACATGCTCGTTTACGGTTGGCGAGAGCGGGAGCTCGTGCTCAGCTTTTTCGAGAAGGTCACCGGCCTGCGCATGAACCACAACTACTTCCGCCCAGGAGGCGTGGCTGCCGACCTCCCAGACGGCTGGCGCGACGACGTGGCAGCGATCTGCGACGTCGTGCTGCGGCGCATGGACGAGTACGACGACTTGCTCACCGGTCAGCCCGTGCTGCAAAACCGCATGGACGGCGTGGGCGCCATCGACGCCGCGACGGCGGTCAGCCTGGGGCTCTCGGGCCCGGTCCTACGTTCGACTGGCGTTGCCTACGACGTGCGCCGCGACTACCCCTACCTGGCCTACGACCAGGTGGACTTCGACGTCATCGTGGGAACAGGCGGGGACTGCTGGGACCGCTTCGCGATCAGGGTCAACGAGATCCGCGAGTCCGTGCGGATAGTGCGCCAGGTTGCCAGAGCCATGCCGAAGGGGGACTACCGCGTTCAGGACAAAAAGGTCACCCCGCCCCCCCGCAACCGCATCGACGAGTCGATGGAAGCGCTCATCCACCACTTCAAGCTGTTCACCGAAGGCTTCCGCGTCCCGCCGGGGGACGCCTACGTGCCGGTGGAGTCCCCACGCGGCGAGCTCGGCTGCTACATCGTTTCCGACGGCACTTCCAAGCCCTACCGCCTGCACATGCGGACGCCGTCGTTTGCCAACCTCCAAGGCCTCGCCCCCATGGCGCGGGGAGGGTTCATACCGGACGTTATCGCCTGCATCTCCTCCATCGACCCTGTCATGGGGGACGTGGACAGGTAGGGCCGATTGGTCTTCGTAGCTGCGTCTGGGTAAAGATCAATAGACGTGGCACACCTCGGCGAAGACGTCTTGGAGCGGGCGCGAGCGCTGGTAAGCCTTTACCCCGAGAAGCGTTCCGCTCTCATTCCGCTGCTCCACCTCGTCCAAGAGCAAGACGGGTACCTCTCTGCCGAGGGCATGGAAGAGGTGGCGGAGCTGCTCGACCTCACGCCGGCCGAGGTGCGGGGCACAGCCAGCTTTTACGAAATGTTCCATTTGGAACCTGTGGGTAGGTACCTGGTCGCGGTCTGCACCAACATCGCCTGCATGCTTGCTGGCGCGTACGAGCTCATGGAGTACATCGGCCACAGCCTCGGCGCCCGCCCCGGAGAGACGACGGAAGACAAGATGTTCACCCTCGAGGAGGCAGAGTGCCTGGCCCTCTGCGGCAACGCGCCCTGCCTTGCGGTGAACTGGCGCTACTTCGGGGACATGACGCCCGAACGCTGGGACGGTCTCGCCCAAGACCTGCGCGAAGGCCGCCTCGCCGACGAGGTCCCGCCCCACGGCACTCTGTGCAGAGTGAGACGCTCGGTCGGTCTCATGGCCGGCGCTGCCGAGGGAGCTGCCCCCCCGCCGGCCGGCAAGGCGCCCTCCCCTCCGCCAGCCGCTCCCGACCTGACCAACAGGCGGAGCACCTCGGCGGCCGCCAGCACAGTGATGGAGGCCCAGGTGCAATGACCACCTCCAAGCTCGGCCCCAGGGTCGTCACCTCGCGCTTTGGCCGGCCCGAGAGCTGGACGCTCGAGAGCTACCTCGAAAGCGGGGGGTACCAAGGGCTGCGAAAGGCACTCACGATGGCACCCGAAGAGGTCCACAAGGCGACGTCCGACTCGAGCATCCTGGGCCGTGGGGGCGCCGGTTTCGACGCCGGCCGCAAGTGGGGGATGCTCCGCAAGGCCGAGCCCGTCTACCTCGTGGTGAACGGGGACGAAAGCGAGCCAGCCACCTTCAAGGACCACGCCCTCATCGAGGCCGACCCCCACCAACTGATAGAGGGCGCCCTCATATGCGCCTACGCGATCAGGGCGGCCAGGGTGTTCTTGTTCATCCGGGGCGAGATGGCCCTCGGGCTCGAGCGGGTGCAAGCTGCCCTCAACGAGGCCTACGAGTACGGGGCCGTCGGTGCACGGATCTTCGGCAGCGATTTCTCTGTCGACGTCGTGGTCCACCCTGGCGCCGGCGCCTACATCTGCGGGGAGGAGACGGCACTGCTCGAAAGCCTCGAGGGCAAGCGCGGCTACCCGAGGATAAAGCCTCCCTACTACCCCGCGGCCATCGGCCTCTACGGCGCCCCGACCGTCGTCAACAACGTGGAGACGCTCTCCAACCTTCCGTTCATAATGCGAAACGGCCCCGAAGCCTTTTATTCTTTGGGTAACGGCCGCTCCCGGGGCACCAAGGTCATGGCCCTCTCGGGCCACGTCCGCCGGCCCGGCAACTACGAGCTTGTCTTTGCAGACGTGACCTTCCGCGATCTCATCTACGACCCTGCGCTCGGGGGAGGCATAAGGGAGGACCGCGAGCTGAAAGCGTTCATTCCTGGGGGGGTTTCGGCGCCCTGGTTCGGCCCGGAACAGCTCGACGTGCCGCTCGCCAACGAAAAGATCGCCGAAGCCGGCTCCATGGCTGGTTCGGGCGCGGTCACGGTGATGGACGAAACGACCTGCCCGGTGCGCGCTGCATGGCGCATCAGCCGCTTTTTCCACCGGGAGTCCTGCGGCCAGTGCACCCCATGCCGCGAGGGGTCAGGGTGGGTGGACAAAATCATGCGCCGCATCGAAGACGGCTACGGCAGGCAAGAAGACCTCGAACTTCTCCTCGACATTTGCGACAACATCGCCCCCGGGGTCACCTGGCCGCCGGCCCAAACGACGATCTGCGTGCTCGGACCGTCCATACCTAGCTCGGTGGCTTGGAGCATCAGGATGTTCAGGGACGACTTCTTAGAACACGTACGCCAAGGCGGGTGCCCGTTCCCGCCCGACCGTCTAGCAGCGAGCCTCGCCCATGCCTAGCGCCGGCTCGGTGAACTTCGTCCTCGACGGACGGCCAGCTACCGCAAAGCCAGGCGAGATGCTGATCGCAGCCGCCGAGAGGGCGGGCACCTATATACCTCGCTTTTGCTACCACCCTCGCATGGAACCGGTCGGCATGTGCCGTATGTGCCTGGTGGAAATAAAAGGGCCTCGCGGCTTTTCGCTGCAGCCCGCGTGCTTCGTCCCCGTACAAGAGGGGATGGAAGTGCAGACGACCACGCCAAAGGTAAAAAAGGCCCAAGACGGCGTGCTCGAGTTCCTCCTCATAAACCACCCCCTTGACTGCCCAGTGTGCGACAAGGGAGGAGAGTGCCCACTGCAGGACCAGACGCTCGCGTACGGCCCGGGGGAGACCCGATTTGTAGAAGAAAAGCGCCACTGGGACAAGCCCACGCCGCTGTCCGAGCTCATCCTCATCGACCGCGAGCGCTGCATCCAGTGCGCCCGCTGTACCCGTTTTGCTGAAGAGGTCGCTGGCGACGCGGGCATCGACCTCGCCGTGCGGAGCGACTCGACCGAGGTCGCCAGCTACCCGGGGCGGCCCTTCAGCTCCAACTTCAGCGGCAACGTCGTGCAGATCTGCCCCGTGGGGGCGCTGCTGGCCAAGCCCTACCGGTTCAAGGCTCGGCCATGGGACCTAGAGCAGGTCGAGACAACCTGTACCCTCTGCGCGCTCGGGTGCCGGGTCACCGCCCAGTCGAGCTCGGGGCAAATCGTCCGCTTCTTGGGGGTAGACAGCGACCCAGTCAACTGGAGCTGGCTCTGCGACAAGGGCCGCTTTTGCTTCGACGCCCTGAACAGCCCTGAACGGCTGTCTCACCCGCTGGTCCGCCGCCCCTCTTCTTCAGGCGACGGCTCGGCTGGCGGAGCTGGGTTGCTGGCCAGAGCGAGCTGGGCCGAAGCGATGTCGGCCGTGGCGAGGGAGCTGGCAGGGACGAGAGGAGACCGCGTGGGCATCCTCGGCGGCGCCAGGCTCCCCAACGAAGACGCCTACGCCTGGTCCAAGTTGGCCAGAGCAGTGGTCCGCACCGACAACGTGGACGCTCAGCTCGGCGACGGCCTCCCGGCCGAGCTCGTGGCGGCGCTGCCCCGCATCACCATCGACGAGGCTTGCGCCGCCTCAGCCGTCTTGGTGGTGGCGGCTGACCTGAAAGAGGAGCTGCCGGTGCTGTACCTGCGCCTGCGCCACGCGCTCACACGGGACCGGGCCTCGCTTATCGAAGTTTCCCCCGCCCCCACCGGGCTCACCAAGCTAGCCGCCCACAGCCTGCGCTACCGCCCAGGCGAGCTGGCGCCTGTCGTCAAGGCCTTGTGCGGAGACGACCCAGTCGGCGAGGACGTGGGCGGCGTGCCAGCGGCCGCGCTCGAAGCCGCGCGCAGGGCCGTCGGCGCAGCTGCGGCTGAAAAGTTGGCGGTAGTGCTCGGCCGGCCGTCTGTCGCCGAGCCGCCTAGCGGCGCCGTCCAAGCGGCTCTGGCGCTCGCCAAGCTGCCGGGTGTAGGGTTCCTGCCCGCGCTCAGGCGTTCCAACGTCCACGGCGCCATCGACTTCGGCCTCGCCCCAGGGCTCCTGCCGGGGCGGGTGAGCCTCCGGGCCGGACGCGAATGGTTCGAGCAGCACTGGGGTGCAAAGCTGCCAAACGAAGCCGGCCTCTCCGCGCTAGGGATGCTCGAGCGCGCCGCCGAAGGAAAGCTGGACGTGCTCGTGCTCCTCGGCGCCGACCCCGTGTCCGACTTCCCAGACAACGAGCTGGCCAGGTTGGCCCTACAAAGGGCCCGCTTCGTCGTGGCAATAGACGCCTTCGAGACCAAGAGCACCGCGTACGCCGACGTCGTGCTGCCCACAGCCATCTACACGGAGCGCCGTGGCAGCTTCACCAACATCGAGGGCCGGGTAACCTGGCTGGCGCAAAAGGTCACCCCCCCTGGGACAGCCCGGCCGGACTGGGCGATCGCGGTGGACCTCGCGGCCCGCCTCGGCTACGACCTCGGAGCGCGCTCGCTCGAAGAGATCTGGGACGAGATCAAGCAAGTTTCCCCCCTCCACGCCGGGGTGGACCTCGAGCTGCTCACCTCTTTCGCCGGCCGCGACGGCGCCCTCGTCGGTCGGGGGGCGAACGCTGCCCAGTCACCGGCGCCCGCGCCGCTCGACCCGATGGCCGTGCCCGGCATAGCCTCGGCCGAGCTCCACCCTGCACCTCCGGCCGCGCCGGCCGCCCGAGCCGGACGCGGCGGCGTGAGCCAAGGCGCGGCCGTGCCCGAGGCACCTCAGGCGGTTTCGCTCGGGGACATAGATGCCGCGGGAGCGGCCCCTGCCCCTCCTCCGAGGCGCCCCGCTACAGACGACGCCGGCGGCGAGCGGCCCTACCGCCTCGTCGCCAAGAGGCCGATGTGGGACGGCGGCACGCTCGTGCAAAAGTCTCCGCCCGTGGCGCACCTGCACCCTCCGCTCTCGGCGGGAGCCAACCCAGAGGACTTGGCCCGCCTCGGTGCGGCGCCCGGCGAACGCGCCAAGCTCACCTCTGTGCGCGGGAGCCTCACCGTCACTTTGCACGCTGAAGCCGGCGTACCGGCCGGCACCGTAGTGGTGCCCTTCAACTTGCCCGAAGGCGGTGCGGGAGAGCTGATCGACGCCGCCGCTTCGTTCACCGAAGTGGCAGTGGAGCTAGAAAGGGCCAAAGACAAGTGAACCTCGTGGCCGCAGCACCCGCCTCTTACCCCGGTGACCCCGTTTTCGCCCACGGCATCACCCTCGGGGTGTGGGTGATCGAGGTAGTGAAGCTGATAGCGACCTTCGCCATCATCATGGTCGCCGTCTTGTTCATGGTCATGTACGAGCGCAAGGCCGTCGCCTACCTCGGCAACCGCTGGGGCCCCAACCGAGCCGGCCCGAAGGGCTGGCTCCAGTCGCTCGCTGACGGTATAAAGCTGTTCTTCAAAGAGGCCCTCGTGCCGGCCGACGCCGACAAGTTCGTCTACCGCGCGGCGCCTGTCATCTCGATGGTGCCCGTCCTCGTAGCGTTCTCGATAGTGCCTATCGGCGCGACGGTGACTGTCGACGGCTACACGACCCGCCTCCAGCTCGCCGACCCGCAGTGGGGCATACTCCTCATGCTGCTTGCGTCGTCGGTCTCTGTCTACGGCGTCATGCTGGCCGGCTGGTCCTCCGCGTCCAAGTACCCCCTGATCGGGGCGGTACGAGCGAGCGCCCAGATGATCTCCTACGAAGCGGCCCTCGGGCTCAGCGTCGCCACCGTCGTGGTGCTCACGGGCTCGCTGCACACGAGCGCCATCGTCGCCGCTCAGCACGGAGGGATCCTCTACCACTGGAACGTCTTTCGCGCTTACGGCTTGCCTGCCGCCATCTTCTTCGTAGCTATCACCGCAGAAATGACACGGCCTCCCTTCGACCTTGTAGAAGCCGAAGAAGAGCTAGCCGGCGGCTACAACATGGAGTACTCCTCCATAGGTTTTGCGCTGTTCTATCTAGCCGAGTACGCCGCCTTGGTGACCAACTCTGCTTTCTTCGTCACCTTGTTCCTCGGGGGGCCCGATGGGCCGTACTGGCATACGATCGGCCCGCTTTGGTTCGTGGTCAAGGTGCTGGCCGTCCTCTACGTCTACGTGTGGGCCCGGGCCACGCTGCCGAGGCTGCGCTACGACCAGCTGATGGACCTCGGCTGGAAGCGGCTCATACCGGCGTCGCTCGCCATGTTGCTCATCGTCGCCGCCGGGCGCATCAGCTGGCGCTGGGGCCTCGCCGCCCTGGCCGGCAGCCTCTTCGCCTTCATCTTGCTCGCACGGGCGATCGAAGTCGGCCAGGCCCAGACTGAGGCCGAGGCGACAAGAGAGCTGGAGGCGCCATGAGCAGCATCACTGACAGCAAGTTCATTTCGTTTTTCAAAGGCTTTTTCGTAACAGGCAAGCAGCCTGCCAAGCCCAAGGTCACCTTCCAGTACCCCGAAGAAAAACGCCCCAAGCCCGAGCGCCTCCACGGCCGCCACGTGCTCAACCGTTACGAAGACGGCATGGAAAAGTGCATCGGCTGCGAGCTGTGCGCCGGCGTGTGCCCCGCCCGGTGCATCTACGTGCGCGGCGCGGACAACCCTCCCGACGCGCCCGTGTCACCCGGCGAGCGCTACGGCTTCGTCTACGAGATCAACTTTTTGCGCTGCATCCACTGCGACTTGTGCGTAGAGGCCTGCCCGACCGAGGCGATAACCGAGTCCAAGATGTTCGAGTTTTCTTTTACAAGCCGGGAGCAGGCCATATACACCAAGGCCGAGCTCTTGGTGGACGACGACGGCCGGCCCAAGCAGCTGCCTTGGGAAGACTGGAGGCCCGGCGACGACAAGAACACCTCTGCTTGGGTGCGGGCCACTTCCCCCTCAGGGCGCGCCGACCTCGAAGGCGTACCCCTCTGGTCTGGGGAGCTCGGCTATGGCGTGCGGCCCCCCCAGGCCGGTCAGTCCGACCCCGAAGCCGCCGACGTGCCAGCCGACACCGACATCTCCCTTCGCGAGGTGGAAGCGGGCGAACTGCGCGGCGTCGGGGTGAGGGCGGTACGGCCGGTACGGCGCCCAGGAGGGGGCCGTTGAACCTCTTCGCCGCCACCGGGCTCGCCGTCGCCTCGGCTTGGGCCGTCTACGGCGTCGGCGCAGCGCTCATCCTCGCCGGGGCCGCCGCAGTCGTTGGGCTGCGCAACCCCGTGCACTGCGCCCTCGGCCTCGTAAGCACGATATTCGGCACCGCCCTGCTGTTCATCGACCAGGGCGCCTACTTCCTGGCCGCGGTGCAGGTCATAGTCTACGCCGGTGCCATCGTGATCCTGTTCTTGTTCGTCATCATGCTCCTAGGGGTGGACAAGAAAGAGCCGCGCTCGGCTGGCACCTTCGCTTCGCTCGGGCCGGTCGCCGCCGGGCTCGGCATCGTCGCAGTGGTGGAACTGCTCGTTCTGGCCCGCGTCCACTACTGGGCAACCGGCGCCAAGTCCACGACCGCCGCCCTGTCAGGCCCCGGCGCAGACGTGCAAAAGCTCGGCCAGAGCATCTTCACGGGCTACCTGCTCCCCTTTGAAATGACCTCAGCCTTGTTGGTCATCGCGGTCGTGGCCGCCGTGGCCCTCGTCCGGCGCGGCAGCGGCGCGCCGCCCCAGGCGCCTCCAAAGAAGGCGCCCGCGACCCTCCGCCCGCCGGCGAAAGCCCCCGAGGCGCCCGCCCCTGGCCGCGCTGGCGCCGAGCCGGCGGGCGAAAAGACCCGGGTGGCCGGATGAGCGTCCCCGGCGACTGGTACTTGGTCCTGGCCGCGGTCTTGTTCGGGATAGGCGCAGCCGGCCTAGTCGTGAGGCGCAACATCTTGGTCATGTACATGTGCATCGAGCTCATGTTGAACGCCGTCAACTTGACCTTCGTGACGTTTTCCCGCATGCTGGACGACCTTGGTGGCCAAGACGCCGTTTTCTTCGTGCTCGTCGTGGCGGCGGCAGAGGTCGTGGTGGGCCTCGGCATCATCGTGGCCATCTACCGCCGGCGTGCCGGCGCTACAGCCGACGACGTCAACTCTTTGAAGGGATAGCGACTTATGGTCAACGCCGCCTACGTCATAGTCGCCCTCCCTCTCCTCGGCTTCGCCGTCAACTTGGTCTTCGGCCGGCGCCTCGGCGAGCCTCTGGCTGGCTGGGTGGGCACCGCCGCTGCGGGCGGGTCGTTCGTCGCTGCGCTCATCACCTGGGTGGCGATGCTCGGCAAGCCCGCCAACATGCGAGCCGCGGACCTCGGCATCTACACCTGGGTGCCCGTGGCAGGCCTGCACGTGGGCCTCGGCCTGCTCGTCGACCCCCTGTCGCTCACGATGCTGCTCTTTGTGACCGGCGTGTCCTCGGTGATCCACCTCTACTCCATCGGCTACATGCACCGGGACCCGGGCTTCGACCGGTTCTTCATCTACTTGAACCTGTTCCTGTTCTCGATGCTCCTGCTCGTGCTCGCCGACAATTTCCTCTTTGCCTTCGTCGGGTGGGAAGGCGTCGGCTTTTGTTCCTACGGTCTCATAGGGTTCTGGTTCCAGCGCGAGATCGCCGCCGTGGCAGCCAAGAAGGCCTTCATCACCAACCGGGTCGGCGACGTCGGCTTCCTGGTCGCTATCTTCTTCATCTTCTTCCACTTCGGGTCGCTCAACTACAGCCGGGTGCTCGGCACGCTCGTCCACGGGCACGCCACCGGGCTGATGGCCGGAGCCCCAGGGGCCATCGCTACGTCCACGGCCACCGCCATCACCATGCTTTTGTTCCTGGGCGCTGTCGGTAAGTCAGCCCAGATCCCGCTTTACATCTGGCTCCCCGACGCCATGGAAGGCCCGACGCCGATCTCGGCGCTCATCCACGCCGCCACCATGGTCACCGCGGGCGTGTACCTCATGGCCCGGGTCGCCCCGATGCTCCACTACGCTCCCGACACCTCTTGGATGATCGCAAGCGTCGGCGCCGGTTCCGCGTTCTTGGCGGCCAGCATCGCGTGCGCGCAAGACGACATCAAAAAGTGCCTCGCCTATTCGACCATCTCCCAGCTCGGTTACATGTTCATGGCGGAGGGCGCCGGCGATTACACCGACGGGCTTTTCCACATGCTGACCCATGCTTTTTTCAAGGCCCTCCTGTTCCTGGCCGCCGGGGCCGTGATCCACGCGCTCGCTGACCGCCAGGACATGAAGCAGATGGGCGGCCTCGCCCGCTACATGCCCGTCACGGCCATCACCTTCACGTGCGCTTGGCTGGCCATTTCGGGCATCGTTCCTTTCGCCGGCTTTTGGTCCAAAGACGCCATCTTGGACAGCGTCTGGCAGTTCAACAAGGTCCTCTGGGGTATAGGGGCCTTCACTGCCGGCCTCACCGCCTACTACATGAGCCGCCAGGTCGCCTTGGTGTTCTTGGGCAGGGCCCGCTGGCAAGAGGCCCGGCCTTTAGTCTCTGGAGCGGGTGCTGGCGCCGCCCACGAGCCGGCCGAAGAGCCCGCCGGCGAGCCGGGGTTGCCCGCGCCCGCTCACGGCGGCGAACCGCACGACGCACCTTGGACCATGACCCTACCGCTTGTGCTCCTCGCTATCGCGTCGGTGCTCGGCGGCGGCATCAATTTCGACGCCTTCGGGCACTTCGACTTCCTCTCCCGCTTCTTGGCGCCGGTCTTCCCTACGGCCACGCCCGTAGTGGTCGGCACCGCCACCAAGTGGGCCCTGTCGCTCGTAACACTGGCAGCCTGCCTGGCCGGCATCGGCTTGGGGCTGAGGACCTGGGTCAGCGGCGAGCACCCAGCCTTGGAACCGGCCTTTCTGCAACGGGCTTGGTTCTTCGACAGCTCGGTGGCAGCGACGGTCTCGGGCCCGTTGCAGGCGGGCGCCTCCGCCCTCGCCTTCGTCGTGGACCGCAAGTGGGTGGACGGCGCGGTCAACGGCGTCGCCGCTGGCCTCCGGGCCTCCGGCCGCGCGCTGCGCTGGGCCCAGACCGGTTACATGCGCACTTACCTGATAGGCATGAGCGTGGGCCTGATCGCCGTCCTGGCCTATTTGACCTTCCGGGTGGGGAGCTAACAGGTGCCCGCGGCTGTCCTCGACGTCATAGTCCTCCTGCCTCTCGGCGTCGCCCTCGCTCTGGCACTGGTGCCTCGCCCGGCAGCAGAACACTGGGCAAGGCCCACTGCCTTGGCCACCGCCACCTTGGTGTTCGCTTTCACGGTCTGGACAGCCGTGGCGTTCAAGACGGGCAACGCCCACGCCGGCTTCCAGTTCACGAGCTACGAGCCGTGGATAGGGCCGCTCGGCATCGCCTGGTACATAGGGGTGGACGGCATATCGCTGTTCCTCGTCGCCATGACGGCCCTCCTTTTCCCGGTCGCCATGGCGAGCGCACCGTCACGGGGCTCGCAGCGGGCCTTTTACGGGTGGATGCTCCTGCTCGAGTCGGCGTGCATGGCGACTTTCCTGTCTCTAGACGCGTTCTTGTTCTTCGTCGCCTTCGAAATCACGCTCGTGCCCGGGTACTTCTTGATAGTGGGCGGCGACGGCCCCCGTCGCGCCTATGCGGCCACCAAGTTTTTCCTCTACACCTTCGCCGGCTCGGCTTTCTTGTTCGTCGGCATAATCTTCACCTACCTGCTCGTGGCCGGCCACGAGCCGGCCGGCACCACCGACAGCTTCAACATCGTCGCACTGGCACGGGGCGCGTCCCACTTGCCCGTTACGGACCAAGAACTGCTCCTCGTCGCCTTCGGGGTCGCTTTCGCTGTGAAGATGCCGCTCGTGCCGTTCCATACGTGGATGCCAGACGCGTACACCGAAGCGCCGACAGGCGTGTCCATGGTCCTCGCCGGCATCTTGTTCAAGCTCGGCGCCTACGGGATCTTGCGCTGGGGCGTGTTCTTGTTCCCCCTTGCTGCGGTAAGGCTGGCTCCCTTGGCCCTAACCCTGGGCGTGATCGGGGTCATCTGGGGTTCGGTCGTCGCGGCCATGCAGCGCGACCTGAAGCGCCTGGTCGCCTACGGGACGGTGGCAGGTGTCGGCTTCATAGTGGTCGGCTTTTTCGGCTTCACGAGCCAAGGGGTGACGGGCGGGATCGTAGAGATGGTGAACCACGCCCTCACCACGGGCGCCCTGTTCCTGTTGGTGGGCATGGTCTTCGAGCGCCGGCACACCCGCTCGCTCCGGGACCTCGGAGGCCTCAAGGTGGCTGCGCCTGTCCTTGGCTGGGTGTTCCTGGCCGTGGTCCTGGCCGACATCGGCCTGCCCGGCTTGAACGGGTTCATCGGCGAGGTACTGGTGCTGATAGGCACGTTCATAACCCACAGGTGGTGGGCAGTAGTCGCGACGAGCGGGGCCGTCTTGGGGGCTCTGTACCTGCTGTGGGCCTACCAACGGGTCTTCGACGGCCCGGCAAGAGCCGTGGACCAGGCGGTGCACGACATGACGTGGGCCGAGCGCGCCGCTATCGCACCGCTGCTCGCCGCCATAATCTTCATCGGCGTGTACCCCCAGCCCCTGCTGGAGCGCATAGAGCCCGCCGTCGACCACCTCGTCGCCCACGTAGAGGCTGCTGACCCCCACTTCAAGCTGCCCGCCAAGGCGCTCGGGTCAGGCAAGCCGTCCGTGCCAGCAGGCCAGGCGGTGGACCTGCCCATAGCCAGCACGAAGGCGGCAGCTGGCACGGGCGAGCCCTCCCGGGGCGCCCCAGGCGCCAGAGGAGGCAAATGACCCCTACAGCTCACCTCGTCGCCGCCCACCTCCTGGCCGCCGGCTGCACCATAAACCAAGTCACCGGTAAGATAACCGGGCTCTGCAGGGCCAAGGGCTCGGTCCACATCTCGATCGACTACCCGGCCCTCGTCCCCATCTTTGCCCTCGGCGGCGGGGCCTTGGTCGTCCTCTTGCTTGCCGCGGTGCTGCCCAAGCGGCGCTACCCCGGCCTTTGGGCGAGCCTCAGCGTCCTCGCCGGCGTGGGCGCGGTCATAGACGGCATCGTGCAATGGCAGGACCTAAACGGCTCCAGCATCACGCCGGTTACCCTCGGCGACCAGCTTTTCTACGACCACATGGGCGCTTTCTTCGCCATCTTGTTCGGCTGCGCGACCGTCGCTGGCGCAGCCATAACCGACCATTACCTCGTGCGGGAGGGCTTGGACGGTCCCGAGCCTTACGTGCTACTTTTGTCCTGCTCCACCGGTGCCGTGCTCATGGCAGACGCAGCCGGGTTCGTGACCCTGTTCCTGGGCCTCGAGATCCTCTCGATCTCGCTTTATGCGATGTCCGCTTACCACCGCGGGCGGCCGTCTTCAGGCGAGGCGGGCCTCAAGTACTTGATCCTCGGGTCCCTCGCCTCGGCGATGTTCATCTACGGGGCCGCGCTCGTCTACGGGGCCACCGGGTCGCTCCAGTACTTGGGGGTCGTGTCGTTCCTCGTGGACAACGCCTTGTTCCAAAACGGCGTGCTCCTAGCCGGTATGGCCTTGGTCGTGATCGGCCTCGGCTTCAAGGTGGCTGCTGTGCCGTTCCACTTTTGGTCGCCGGACGTCTACCAGGGGGCCCCCACCCCGTTCGTCGGCTACATGGCAGCGGTGGCCAAGGCGGCAGGCTTCGCCGGCTTGCTCCGCGTGCTCATGCTCGCCCTGCCTACCGAGGCCTCCACGTGGAGGCCCGTCATCTGGGTGCTCGCGACCCTCTCGGTCCTGGTCGGCTCGGTACTAGCCCTCGTGCAGGTGGACTTGAAGCGCATGCTCGCCTATTCTTCGATCAGCCAGGCCGGCTACGTGCTGATCGGGCTGCAGGCCGGGACCGCCTCGGGGGTGAGGGCGGCATGTTTTTACCTGTTCACTTACACCTTCATGGTCATCGGCACCTTCGCCGTCATCGGCGTCCTGCAAGGGCGAGGCGAGGTCCGCAACGACCTCTCTGCGGTAAGGGGCCTCGCCGCCCGCAGCCCCTGGCTCGCCGGGGCGCTCCTGGTCCTCATGCTCGGCCAGGCCGGCGTACCCCTCACGAGCGGCTTTTTGGGCAAGTGGGTCGTTATCGAAGCCGTGCTCGGCCAAGGCCAGTACGAGCTCGCTTTGATCGGGATGCTGGGCGCAGCGGTGGCCGCCTTTTTCTACCTTCGCGTGGTGCTGTTCATGTTCTTGTCCCCAGAGGAGGAGGGACCGGCCGCAGCCGGAGCGGGCTACAGGGGCTCGGACCTCCTGGGCATCGCGACCGCTGGCCTTTCAGCGCGCGACAAGGCCGTCGCTCTCCGCCACCCGCCGGCACGCGTGCGCGTGCCAGCTGCCGTAGCCGTGGTTGTAGCCCTGTGCGTCGTGTTCACGGTCTTCGCCGGCGTCTCGACGCCAGTGCTCAGCTTCGCCCACTCGATAACGCTCCCCTGGTCGGCGTAGCGTCCGCGCTGGCGGGGCGCTCCAGGTTAGGCATGGCGCCCGCGCTTGGGGCTAGCGGACCTCTTCGGGCACCTCGCGCCCGAACGTGCGGTACAGCTCGGCGTAGGCCGCCGCCGCGTCCACTAGCTCGGCAACCTCGACCCACTCGTCTATGCCGTGCGCCTGTGCTATAGCCCCCGGCCCGCACACGACTGAGGGGATCCCAGCCTGGTTGCGCATGAAGCGGGCGTCGGTGGTGAAGGTCATGCCGACAGTGCTGACATCTGCCGGCGCGCGGGCGGTGGCGGCGGCCACGCACCGGCGGACCAGGCGGACGAAGGGGTGCTCGGGGCTCATTTCGGAGCCTTCGCCAAAGTCGGTGACGACGATCTCGTAGTCGAGGTCACCGAGGCCGGCCTCTTCTAAGCGCCGGCGAAGGCCGGCAACGGCCTCTTGTTCGCTCACCCCGGGCAGCAGGCGCCGGTCGAAGCCGACCCGGGCCGCCTCGGCCACGATGTTGACGGCACTGCCACCGTGGAGGGTGCCTATGTTCGCCGTCGGCCGCCCGAGCAACGGGTGCTCAGGGCCCCCGAAGTCAGCCGCGTGAAGGGCCAAGGTCACTCGTGCCGCAGCTTCGACCGCCGAGACGCCCTCTCGGGGGCGGCTGCCGTGCCCCGGGCGGCCTCGGAGGACTATCTCGCCTTGGAGCAGCCCCCTCTCGGCCACCGAGACCGCGAGCGAGGTGGGCTCGGGCACGATGCAGGCATCGCCCGAGCACAGCCCGGCTTCCAATAGCGCGCGGGTGCCGAGCGCCCCCCCTCGCTCCTCGTCGGCGACGAACTGGAACACGATGTCGCAGCTCGGCCTCTCGCCAGCCGCTTCCAGCGCGCCGAGCGCCATGATCGCCGCCGCCAGCCCTCCCTTCATGTCTGCCGAACCACGACCGTAAAGGCGGCCGCTCTCGACCACAGGCGTGTAGGGCTCATGCGACCACCTTGCAGCGATAGCGGGCACTACGTCGGTGTGCCCGTTCACGACCAGGGTCGGCCTGTGGTGCTCCTTTCCCGCCGGGCCTCTTAGGCGGCCGACCAGTGAGAGGCGCCCAGGGGCGGGCTCGACTTCGGCCCACTCCAGCCCGTAGGGAGCGAGCGCGTCGCGGAGGATGTCTGCAGTGGCCCGTTCGTTGCCGGGGGGGTTCTCCGTAGGGACCGAGACCAGCGCGCTCGCCAGGGCGACGAGCGCTCCTGCGTCCACGTAGTCACGCAGGGCCAACGTAGGCTACCTAACCGCCCGGAGCCAGGTCACGACGACCTCGCCCACGCCATTAGGCCCATCTCGGCTGGCGTGGCAAGGTCGGGATGGGACGGCACAACCCGGACCGTGAGGCCGTGGCGGCCGGCTTGGTCGCTCACGAACTTGCCTTCCCATGTCGTCGTGCCGGGACCTTCGCCTTCGCCCACGTGCTGCATGCGCACGACGCTCCATGTGGCCATTTCATCGCCGGCGCTGAGCGGCCCGTGCAACAGTTCCACGGCTACCTCCTCGGGCGCCAGCCTGCCGAGGGCCACCTCGGCAGTGGCGTGCACCGTCGAGCCGAGGTCTGCCACCGTACCGATGCTCTCGGTCCCCACCGAAAGCACCGACACTTCAGGCCAGGCTTCTTGCACCCTCGCCTTCCAAGCAGCGAGGTCCTTGGCACGGGCGAAGCCGTCTGCATAGAGCAGTTCGGCACGCTTGGCCAAGGGCTCGTACATGAGCTGAACGTACTCCCTTACCATACGGGAGGCTTGGACGCGGGGGCCTAGGGAAGCGAGCGAGTCTTTTACCCTCGCCACCCACTGGCGCGGGAAACGGTCGCCCGCCCGGTCGTAGTAGAGGGGCACCACCTGCCGCTCGAGCACCTCGAAGGCGCTGTTGGTCTCGACCTCGTCGCGGCGCTCGTCGGAGTACAGCTCGGCAGACGCTATTTGCCAGCCGTTTTTCCCGTCGAACATCTCGTCCCACCAGCCGTCGAGCACCGAACAGTTGAGGGCGCCGTTCAGGGCCGCCTTTTGCCCGCTCGTGCCGCTCGCTTCCATCGGGCGCCGGGGGTTGTTGAGCCACACGTCGCAGCCCTGGAGCATGACGCGCGCGACCGCGATGTCGTAGTCCTCTATGAACGCGACGCGATGGCGGACCTCAGGGTCCCGGGTGAACTGCACTATCTGGCGGATCATCTCCTTGCCGAAGTCGTCCGCAGGGTGCGCCTTGCCGGCAAAGATGAGCTGGACCGGCCTTTTTATGTCGAGCAGCAGCGCCTTTAGCCGTTCGGGCTGGGAAAAGAGAAGCGTCGCCCGTTTGTAAGCAGCAAAGCGCCGTGCAAAACCTATCGTGAGCAGGGTCGGGTCGAGCACTTCGTCAGCCCAAGCGCTGTCGGCGGCCGGCACCCCCTTGTCGGCCAAGGCAGCCTTCACTCGGGCGCGCACGAACGACACGAGGGCCTCTTTGCCCTGTTCGCGTGCCCTCCACAGCTCGTCGTCGCGCGCGGCGGCGATGCGGGCCCAGTCGGCAGGCGAAGCCTCCTCCCAAGAAGGGGTCACGTACTTGTTGAACAGGTCGCTCATGGCGGGAGAAACCCATGTGTGGCCGTGCACCCCGTTGGTTATCGACCCGATGGGTACTTCCTCCACCGGCACTTGCGGGAAAAGGGGCTGGAACATGGCCCGGCTCGTCTGGCCGTGAAGGCGTGCGACGCCGTTGGACATCCCTGCGAGGCGCAGGCCCATTATCGCCATGTTGAAAGGAGCTCCGGTCGGCTCACCAGGCACGTGGCCGAGCTCGAGGAGCGAAGCGATGTCGATGCCGCACTCGTTGGCCCAACCGGAAAAGTACTTCTCCATCAGTTCCGCAGGAAAGCGGTCGATGCCGGCAGGTACTGGCGTGTGGGTAGTAAAAATCGTCCCCGCCCTCACGGCTTCGATGGCCTCAGGGAAGCTGAGCCCGTGGGCGGTGATGAGCTGGCGGATGCGTTCTAGGCCTAAAAAGCCGGCATGGCCTTCGTTGGAATGGAAGATCTGGACCTTTTCTCCCATGGCGTCTAGGGCGCGCACCCCTCCTATGCCAAGGAGGATCTCTTGGCGAAGGCGGTGCTCGGTGCCTCCTCCGTACAGGCGGTCGGTGACCTTGCGCCCCTCTTCGGAGTTGTCGTCGATGTTGGCGTCGAGGAGGTAGAGCTTCACCCTCCCCACCGCCGCGCACCACACGCGAGCAGTAAGGGGGGCCCCCGCGAGGTCAACGCTCACCCGCACCTCAGGCACTTGGGTGAGGGCCATGGCGTAGGGGTCCATGGCAGGGTAGCGCTCTTCCTGCCAGCCGTCTGCGTTGAGGCGCTGGCGGAAATAGCCCTCCGAGTAAAGCAGCCCGACCCCCACCATCGGGACCCCGAGGCTGCTCGCCGCCTTCAGGTGGTCGCCGGCGAGTACCCCGAGGCCGCCGGAGTACTGAGGCAACGCTTCGGCGATCCCGAACTCCGGCGAGAAATAGGCAACTTTGGTGAGCGCCGAAGGGCCCCTGTCTTGGAACCAACGCGGCACGCTCATGTACCGGCGGAACTCGGCGTGTATTTCCCCAAGGAACGACATGAACGCGCTGTCGCTCGCAAGCGCCTCCAGCCGCTCCCTCGCCACCAACGAAAGCACCTGTACCGGGTCGTGTTGAGTGCGCTCCCAGAGGTCGGGGTCAACCCAGCGGAACAGGTCACGGGTCCGTTCGTCCCATGACCATCGCAGGTTGAACGCGAGTTCCTGGAGGGGGGCCAGCGCCTCTGGCAGGCGTGCCCTCACAGTGAAGCTCCTGAACGCTCTCATTGCGGGCCAAGCTAGCCGAAGGGCCGCCTCGGGGAGCCTCACCGGCACCCCGAGCGTCGGCCCGGTAAGGGCAAGGGACCACCGCCCCGTGCGCTTCAGTAGCTTTGAAGTCATGAAGTCGATCGAGGCTCTGAGGGCCACGGCGGCGCGTCGGGGGTGGCAGCCCGCGCGGCTGGCCCCCTCGCCGTCACTTCCCCACCACGTGGTAGAGGACGTGAGGCCGTCCACGCCTCACGGCTACCCCGCCAAAGCGCTCGCGGGAGAGAAAGTGCCGGTGTCCGCGACCATCTTCCGGGACGGCCACGACGAGCTGGCAGCTCGCGCCCTGCTCTTTCCTGTCGGAGCGGGCGACGACGACGTCCCGGTAGGCCTCTGCACCCTCGCAGAGGGCCCGGACGACACCTGGTCAGGAGCCGTCAGGGTGCCTGCGCCCGGTCCGTACGAACTGGTGATCGAGGTGTGGACAGACCGCTGGGCCACTTGGGCCAAGAAGGCTGCCGCCAAGTTGGCGGCTCGCCAAGATGTCTCGGTCGAGATAGCGGAGGCGACTGCGCTCATAGAAGAGTGGGCTTCCAAGCACCCCTCGGCGGACGGGGCACCCCTGCCTGGGGCTGTGGCGGGCGCGCTGGCTGCCCTTCGCGACGCGGCGCGCGACGACGCGGCCCGCCTCAACCCCGCCCTCTCGGCGCAAGTCGCCCATGACCTCGCAGGCCCCGCCCTCGCCAGGGACTTGACTCGCTCAGCTCGCTTCCCGCTATGGGCCGAGCGTGAGCGGGCCGGCGTTGGGGCTTGGTACGAGCTGTTCCCTCGCAGCTTCGGCGGGCTGAGGGGGACAGCAGCCGAGGTGCCAAGGCTGGCGGACCTCGGTTTCGACGTGCTGTACCTGCCCCCCGTTCACCCGATCGGGCGCACCTACCGCAAGGGCCGCAACAACACCTTGGTTGCCGGCCCAGGCGACCCGGGCAGCCCGTGGGCGATCGGCTCCGAAGAGGGCGGCCACACCTCGATCGCAAAGGAACTGGGAGATTTCGACGACTTCGACTACCTCGTCAGCACCGTCTCGCGCTATGGCATGGAACTTGCCCTCGATTACGCCCTTCAGTGCTCTCCTGACCATCCCTGGGTAAAGGAGCACCCTGAGTGGTTCTTCCACCGTCCCGACGGTTCCATCGCCTACGCAGAAAACCCGCCGAAGAAGTACCAGGACATCTTCCCGCTCAACTTCTGGCCCGATAAAGACGCCGACAGGGTGGCCCTCTGGGAGGAGTGCAAGCGGGTCCTCTACTTCTGGGCCGAACGCGGCGTGCGCATCTTCAGGGTGGACAACCCCCACACCAAGCCCTTTGCCTTTTGGGAGTGGCTGATCGGGGAGCTGCGCCGGGACAGTCCCGACGTCGTGCTCTTGGCGGAGGCCTTTACCCGGCCCAAGCTCATGGCCAAGCTCGCTGAGATCGGCTTTTCGCAAAGCTACACGTACTTCACCTGGAGGGTGCCCCAGTACGGGCCCGAGGGCATCCGCACCTATGTCGAGCAGCTGGCGCACGGGAGGCTCGCCGACTACTTTCGCCCCAACTTCTGGCCCAACACGCCCGACATACTTTCCGGCCCCCTGCGTGGCGGCCCGCCGGCGGCTTTCGCGATCCGCTATGTGCTCGCAGCCACGCTGTCGCCTTCTTACGGCGTCTACAGCGGCTACGAACTGTACGAAAACGAACCTGCGTCTCCTGACAACGAGGAGTACCTCTTTTCCGAGAAGTACGAGGTCAAGCACCGCGACTTCTCCCGGCCCGGCTCTCTCTCGCGGCTCTTTCGGGCCGTGAACGGGATCCGCCGGCGGCACCAAGCCTTTTCACGCCTTCGCAACGTGGCTTTCCACGGCACGGACAACCCTTCTGTGATGGCGTACTCGAAGGTCTCCGACGACGGGGCCGACGTGGTGCTAGTCGTGGTGACGCTCGACCCCTACGTCACCCAGGCAGCAACCTTGCACCTGGACATGGCGGCTCTCGGGGGGAGCGCAGGGGGCGGCCTTCGCGTCCACGACGAGCTCTCGGGGGAAAGCTACACCTGGGGAGCGCACCCGTACGTGGTGCTCGAGCCTTTCCGGCGGGTGGCCCACATCTTCGCCGTCGAGCGCACCGAGTAGTCCTGGGGGCGAAGTGGCAGGCGCTGCCAAGGTTTCAGGGACCGCTAGCGAAGACCTCCGCTGGTACCAGCGGGCCGTCTTCTACGAGGTGCTGATAAGGGGCTTTTTCGACGCGAACGACGACGGCACGGGGGACATCCCTGGCCTCATCGCCAAGCTCGACTACTTGGAGTGGCTAGGCGTGGACTGCATCTGGCTGCTGCCCTTTTACCAGTCGCCCCTTCGCGACGGGGGCTACGACATCTCCGACTTCTGGACGGTGCTGCCTGAGTACGGCCAGATCGCCGATGTGGCCCAGTTGGTCGACAGGGCTCACAGCCGGGGCATACGAGTGATAGCGGACCTGGTGATGAACCACACTAGCGACCAGCACCCCTGGTTCCAGGAGTCTCGTCAGGACCGCACGAACCCGAAGGCCGACTGGTACGTGTGGAGCGACGACGACCAGCGCTACAGCGAGGCGCGCATCATATTTGTGGACACGGAGAAGTCCAACTGGGCGTGGGACCCCCAGCGTGGCCAGTACTACTGGCACCGGTTTTTTTCGCACCAGCCCGACTTGAACTACGACAACCCCGAAGTCGCCAACACAATGCTCGACGTGGTCCGTTACTGGCTGGACATCGGCTTGGACGGGTTCCGCCTGGACGCGGTGCCCTACTTGTTCGAGCGCGACGGGACCAACTGCGAGAACCTCCCCGAGACGCACGATTACCTAAAGAGGCTCCGCAAGGAGGTCGATTCGCTCTACCCCGGCAAAGTGCTGCTCGCAGAAGCCAACCAGTGGCCCGAAGACGTGGTCGAGTACTTCGGAGACGGTGATGAGTGCCATATGTGCTTCCACTTCCCGCTCATGCCGAGGATGTTCATGGCGGTCCGCCGGGAGCAGCGCTACCCCGTTACCGAGATCTTGGCGCGCACCCCACCGGTGCCTGACGGTTGCAGTTGGGGGATCTTCTTGCGCAACCACGACGAGCTCACCTTGGAGATGGTGACCGACGAAGAGCGCGACTACATGTACGCGGAATATGCCAAGGACCCGCGCATGAAGCGCAATATCGGGATCGGCCGGCGCCTCGCCTCCCTCGTGGACAACGACCGCAGGGTGAACGAGCTGCTCCACTCGTTGCTGTTCAGCCTCCCCGGCTCGCCCGTGCTGTACTACGGCGACGAGATCGGCATGGGGGACAACATCTACTTGGGCGACCGCGACAGCGTGCGCACTCCCATGCAGTGGTCCCCGGACCGCAACGCCGGCTTTTCGCGCGCCGACTTCGCCCAGCTGTACCTGCCCCCCTTGATGGACCCGGTGTACGGCTACGAGGCTGTCAACGTGGAGGCTCAGATGCGGAACACCAGTTCCCTCTTGCACTGGATGCGGCGCATGCTCGAGGTGCGCCGTCAGTACCCGGTGTTCGGGACCGGCACCATGGCGGTGGTGCCCACCGACAACCCCTCGGTCCTCGCCTACGTGCGTGAACCTCCTGCTGGCAGCTCGCCGGCGGGCGAGAAGGCCTCGGCTGGCCCCGCAGGCATGGCACCCCGAGGCGTGCCACCTGCCACAGCCCCTCCGGACGCCCCGGCGAGCGCTGTCCTGTGCGTGGCCAACTTGTCACGCTTCGCCCAGCCGGCGATGTTGCCCCTCCAGCGCTGGACGGGTATGACTTTGGTGGAGCTGATGGGCAAGGTGCCTTTCCCGCCGATCGGGGAGGCTGACTACTTCGTCACGCTGCCGCCTTACGGCTTTTACTGGTTCGCGCTCAGCCGAGGGCAGCCTGCTTTGGGGTGAAGCCATGCTAGAGGTCGACAAGGAGCAACACTTGGAGCGAGAAGCGTTCCCCGAGCAGCTCACGGGCTTGCTCGGGCCGTACCTCGCTCGCCAGCGCTGGTACGCCGGCGAGGGCCAGCCCAAGGCCGCGGCAGTGGTGGACTGCGGCTGCCTAGCGCGCCTCGGCGACGCCAGCCGTTCGAGGCTCTTGTGGGCGCTCGTGGGCACCCAAGCCGACCTGTACCAGCTCGTCTTGGCGGAGCGGCCCGGAGCTCTGGCCGAGGAGCGCCTGGCGGGGCGCGAGGACGCCCGGCTCGGCAGCGTGGGGGACAAGACGCTCTACGACGCAACGATCGACCCCGAGATGGCCCTCGCTCTTTTCGAGGTCACGAGCGGGGGGGCCATGCACGCTAAGACGGCCCGGCCGCTTGTCGGGGAGCAGTCCAACAGCTCTGTCGTCTACGACGAGGAGGTCATCCTCAAGCTGTTCCGGCGGCTCTCTCCCGGCCCCAATCGCGACGCCGAGGTGACGGCGGCGCTTTGTAGAGCGGGTTTTGCGCATGTGGCCGAGCCCCTCTTGCGCTGGCGCAACGGCGAGGCCGACCTGGCCTTCGGCCAGCGCTACCTGGCAGGCGGGACGGACGGCTGGGCATTGGCCCTCACTTCCCTGCGGGACTTGTACGACAGTGGCCGCGCGGAGCCAACCGCCGGGCCCCTGGAGACGAGCGCGCCAGCGGAGCCCGAAACGGAAGGCGCAGACTTTGCCCCCGAGGCCGAACGCCTGGGCCGGGTCACGGCTGAGATGCACGTTGCCCTGGGCCAGGCTCTGGGCAAGACGGGCGACTGGGGAGCGAACTGGCAACGGTTGGCCTCGTCGCTGGCGGGAGCGTTGGGGCACTTGGACGCTGACCTGGGCCCCGGGCTCTCCGGTGCTGCCAGCGAGCTGCTCGGGCGCATCTCGTCGGCGAGCGAGCTCGGGCCCGCCCTCCACCCCCACGGGGACTACCACCTCGGCCAAGTGATGCGGACCGACGCGGGCTGGTACGTGCTGGACTTCGAAGGGGAGCCCAACCGCCCGGTACAAGAGCGCATGGCGGCGGTGTCTGCGCTGAAAGACGTGGCGGGGATGCTGAGGTCGTTTTCTTACGCTGCGCAGTTCGCCTTGGCGCAAGTCGGTCCTGGCGGGGCTGCGGCTTCCCTGCAGGCACTTGCGGACGCCTGGGAGGGCCGCAACCGGGAAGCCTTCATGCGGGGCTACCTGGCCCACCCCGGCGTCGACGACCTGCTCCCGGCCTCCCCCGAGGCACGCGAGACGCTCTGCGCCGCGTTCGAACTGGACAAGGCGCTCTACGAGCTCTCCTACGAGCGCGCTTACAGGCCAAACTGGGCCGAGATCCCGATGAAGGCGGTCCGCCGCCTGCTCGGGGGAACTTGTACTGCGCGAGCTGGCAGGCCGGCGTGAGAGCTGCGGCCCCGCCATCGAGCGCTTACCGCTCCACTACTTCGTTGAGGAACGGGCCGAAACTACTAGCCGGAGGAGGAAACCCATGGTCGGTACCGGTAGGGCTCAACAGGCCGAGAGCCAAGGTCCGCAGCTGACCTCGAGCGAGCTCGACCCGAGAGAAGTCGAACGCCTCGTGCAAGGGGCCCACCCTGACCCCCACTCGGTCCTCGGGCGCCACGGGGCCAAAGTAAGGGCGCTCCGGCCGGGGGCGACTGAAATGTACGTTCTGGTGACCGGCCCGGGGCCGGCACGCCCCGTCCTGCACCGGAGCCCGATGCGCCAGGTCCACCCTGCGGGGCTTTGGGAAGGCCCGCTCGCCCCAAGCGCGCCCGGCTACCGCTTAGAGGCCGTCTATGCGAAAGGAACGTCCGCTTTTACCTACGACGACCCTTACCGGCACTGGCCGACCCTCGGCGAGCTAGACCTCTACCTGTTCAACGAGGGCCGCCACCGGCGCTTGTGGGAAGTGCTCGGTGCCCACTACCGGGAGCACGAGGGTGAGCTCGGCACAGCGTTCGCCGTCTGGGCACCCAACGCCAGGTCCGTGCGCGCCGTCGGCGACTGGAACTTCTGGGACGGCCGCGTCCACCCCATGCGGTCCATGGGCAGCTCGGGCGTGTGGGAGCTGTTCGTGCCCGGGGTCGAGCCGGGGGCACGCTACAAGTACGAGATCCTGACCGCCGACGGCCGGCTCACCCTAAAGGCCGACCCCATGGCCTACGCCACCGAAGTCCCCCCTGGCACCGCCTCTGTAGTGGCGAGCCCGAGCGTGCACAACTGGAAGGACGGGGCCTGGTTGCAGAGGCGGGCCAAGCTCGACCAGCTGGCCCGGCCCATGTCCATCTACGAGGTCCACCTTGGGTCTTGGCGCTGGAGCGCCGGCAGCGGGAGACCTCTCAGCTACCTCGAGCTCGCCGAGACGCTGCCCGATTACGTGGCGAAAATGGGCTTCACTCACGTCGAGTTCTTGCCGGTGGCCGAGCACCCCTTCGGCGGCTCTTGGGGTTACCAGGTGAGCGCCTACTACGCCCCAACCGCGCGCTATGGCAGCCCCGACGAGTTCAGGGAGCTGGTGGACGCCCTTCATCGACATGACATCGGCGTGATCGTAGACTGGGTGCCAGCGCACTTCCCGAGAGACGACTGGGCCCTTGCCCGTTTTGACGGTACCGAACTGTACGAGCACGCCGGGCCAATGGGCTCCCACCCCGACTGGGGGACCCTAGTGTTCAACTTCGGCCGCCACGAAGTGCGCAACTTCTTGGTGGCGAACGCCCTTTTTTGGGCTGAGGAGTACCACGTCGACGGCCTCAGGGTGGACGCCGTGGCCTCCATGCTCTACCTCGACTACTCTCGCAAACAAGGAGAGTGGTCCCCGAACGAGTTCGGCGGCAACGAGAACCTGCAAGCCGTCGCCTTCTTGAAGGAGGTGAACGAGCAGGTGTTCTCGCTCTACCCGGGCACGACGACCATCGCAGAGGAATCGACGGCGTGGCCTGCGGTGTCGAGGCCCACTTACTTGGGCGGCCTCGGGTTCGGCTTCAAGTGGAACATGGGCTGGATGCACGACACCCTTCGCTATTTCGAGGTGGACCCGCTGTTCCGCCGTTACCACCAAAACGACCTCACTTTCGGCCTGGTCTACGCCTGGCACGAAAACTTCGTGCTCCCCCTGTCCCATGACGAAGTAGTCCACGGCAAACGGTCTTTGCTCTCCAAAATGCCCGGCGACCGCTGGCGCCAGCTCGCCAACCTGCGCGCCCTGTACGCGTGGATGTGGGCCCACCCCGGTAAGAAGCTCCTTTTCATGGGCGGAGAGCTAGGCGAAGAGACAGAGTGGTCCAGCGAGCGGCCCCTCGACTGGTGGATGCTCGAGGAATGGGCCGACCATGCCAAGTTGCAGGCGCTCGTGGCGGAGCTCAACCGTATCTACCGCTCAGAGCCGGCGCTGTGGGAAGAGGACTTCAGCCCAGAAGGCTTCCGCTGGATCGACGCTAGCGACGCAGACCACAACGTGCTTTCGTTTTACCGCCTGCGCCGTCGACGGCCCGCTGAGCGAGCCCAAGCGTGGGTGGCTGAGCCTTCCTGGCCGGGGTTGCCGCCGGCGGACGTGGTGGCTTGCGTGGCCAACTTCTCGCCCGTGCCCCACCTCGGCTACCGGGTCGGCCTCCCTGTGGCGGGACGCTGGGTGGAGCTGCTCAACACAGACGCGACAGAGTGGGGCGGCAGCGGCCTAGGCAACATGGGCGAGGTGCAAGCCTCCGAGGAGCCCTGGCACGGCCTCGCCTGCTCGGCCGAGATGTTGCTGCCGCCTCTGGCCGTGCTCTGGTTGGCGCCGGCGCCCTAAGCGCCTAACAGGCGGCCTCAGCCTCAGCTGGCCGGGCCGGTTCACCGCCTTCGACGACCGCCCCAAAGACGAGGGAGGCGTTGTGGCCCCCAAAGCCGAGGCTGTTAGTCATGGCATAGCGCAGCGCGGTGGGCCGTGCCGCATTGGCCACGTAGTCGAGGTCGCAGGCGGGGTCCGGGTGGTCGAGGTTGATGGTCGGCGGGACGATCGAGTTTTGCAGCGCGAGGACAGAGAAAACCGACTCCAAGGCCCCTGCCGCCCCCAGGGTGTGGCCAGTCATGGACTTGGTCGACGACACGGGGGGCACCTGCTCACCGAAGACACGTTTCAGCGCCACCGTCTCTATCTTGTCATTGGGAGCGGTAGAGGTGCCGTGGGCGTTCACATAGCCGATGTCCGCCGGGGACAGGCCGCCGTCGGCGAGGGCAGCTTGCATGGCCCTCACTGCGCCGTCGCCGTTGGGGTGGGGCTGGGTTATGTGGTACGCGTCAGCGGTGGCGCCGTAGCCTACGAGCTCCGCGAGCACCGGAGCGCCGCGCCGGAGGGCGAACTCGCGCTCTTCGAGCACCAAAGTCGCCGCCGCTTCGCCCAGCACGAAGCCGTCCCGCTCGGCGTCAAAGGGCCGAGAGGCACGTTCTGGCTCGTGGTTGCGGGTAGAGAGAGCCTTCATGGCCGCAAAGCCTGCTACGCCCACCGGTGTTATCGCCGCTTCGCTGCCGCCGCACACCATCACGTCGGCCCGGCCCAGCCTGATGGCGTCGTAGGCGGTGCCGATGGCATGGGCCGACGCCGAGCATGCCGTCACCGTGCAGCAGTTGTAGCCGAGGAGCTGCCACTCCATCGCGATCTCACCCGCCGCCATATTGGGGATCATCATGGGGACCACGTAGGGGTTCACCCACTCAGCCCCCCGGCTGACCAGGGTCCTTATCCCCTCTTCAAGCGTCTTGATACCGCCGATGCCGGTGGCGTACACGACCCCGGCGCGCTCAGCCACCGAAGCCACGTCGAGCTTGGACGCCTCGAGCGCCTCCTTCGTCGCGACCAGGGCAAGCTGCACGACGCGGTCGAGGTGCCTTGCTCGCCGGCGACCGAAGTGGGCAACCGGGTCGAAGTCGGTCACTTCTGCCGCTATGCGCACGGGTGAGGAGCTCGCGTCGAAGGCGGTGATAGGGCCCACCCCGCTCTTGCCCGCCAGCAAAGCTTGCCAAGTCCGCTCCGTGTCGAGGCCCAGGGGGCTGACCACGCCCATACCAGTCACGACCACTCGACGGATGCCCATAGTCCAGGAATCCTAGGGGGCCCAACCGTCCGCCGAGGCCATGGCAGGCCGCCAGCACTAGTGCCCCAGGGCCTAGCACGCCCAGGCCCCGCCGTAACCCAGCACTAGGCCGCCCGGTCGAGGTAGCTTTGGTCATGGTCTTACCGGGCCCAGAAGTCCCTGAAGCAGACGCGCTCGAGCAGGCTCAACCCGCTGTCCCTGACCCGAACGAGCCCAGGCCAGCGCGCCGGGCCAAGCTGTCCTTCGAAGTCCCCGAGGCTGACGCCCTCGACCAGGAGAGGGAGGTCCCTACCAGCGAAGAAGACTGGCGTTAGCGCTAGTCAGGCCCGCTTCAGCGGCGTCAAGTGGAGGCTGAAGCGCTTCTCGCCGGCACCGGGGAAGCGTATGGTTGCTTCCGCGTCCTCTCCCTCGCCGCTCACGGACATCACGACGCCTTCGCCATAGCGGGCATGGACCACCGCCTCGCCTGCGCGCAGGCCCAACTTTTCTGCCCCCGTGCCCTTCACCGGCGACCCGGCGCGACCCCGCCTTAGAGCGGCTTGCACCAGTTGGGAGCGCAAGGCTTCGCGCGGGCTCTCGGTCGAGCCTGAAGGCCCCCATGAGCCAGGGCGCCTGCGCGCGTCGTCGCGCGAAGCGAACAAATGGTCGGGTACCTCGTCCACGAACCTGCTCGGACGGTTGTACTGCACGTCCCCCCATAAGCTCCGGCACCAGGCGTAGGTGAAGTAGAGGCGTTCCTTGGCCCGGGTGATCCCGACGTAACAAAGCCGGCGCTCTTCTTCGAGCTCCCGCTGGTCCCCCAAAGACCGCAGATGGGGGAAGATCCCCTCTTCCATCCCCGCCATGAACACGACCGGGTACTCGAGGCCCTTGGCTGTGTGCAACGTCATGAGCGTGGCGCTCGAGCCGTCGGAGCCTACTTCGTCGGCGTCGGCGACCAAGCTCGCTTCAGCTAGGAAGTCGTCGAGGCTCTCGGCCTGCCAGGCCGCGCCGACCAGCTCCTCTACGTTTTCCACCCGGCCTTCTATCTCGACGGGCGTGGCGTCCTCAGAGCGGAGGAAATCGAGGTACCCCGTGCGGTCCACGACCGCCTCCAGCAGACGGCCCGGGCTCGGCTCCCCACGGCGCAAACCCTCTATCAGCTCCAAGAAGCTCTTCACCCCGGCCAGGGCCTTTCCCGCCAGCCCAGCCGCTTCGGCGTGAGCCAAGGCTTCGCCAAAGGAGGCCCCCCGCGAGGCCGCCCAAGCGTCGAGCTTGGCGACGCTCGCTTCCCCGACCCCCCGACGGGGGACGTTGAGGGCCCTTTTCAGCGACACTTCGTCGCCGGGGTTGGCTACCACATGGAGGTAGGCGAGGAGGTCCCTTACTTCCCGCCGCTCGTAAAAGCGGGTGCCTCCGGCGACCCTGTAAGGCACCTGGTGGTGCGCGAGCTCTTCTTCGACCGCCCTGCTTTGGGCGTTAGTCCGGTAAAACACAGCAAAATCGCCCCATTGGTAGCCGTGCTCGGCGCGCAGGCGCTCCATCTCGCCCACGATGAACCTGGCCTCGTCGTGCTCGTCGTCGGCGACGTAGAGGGACAAGCGCTCCCCTGCGCCACGCTCGGTCCACAGGTCCTTCGGCTTGCGGGAAGCGTTGTTGCAGATGACCGCGTTGGCAGCGTCGAGGATCGTCTGGGTAGAGCGGTAGTTGCGGTCGAGCACGATCACGGTGGCGTCTGGGAACGCCCGCTCGAACTCCAAGATGTTGCGCACGTCCGCGCCCCTCCAGCCGTATATGGCCTGGTCTGAGTCGCCCACCACGGTGACCTGGCGGTGCTCGCCCGCCAGCGCCAGGACGAGCTCGTTTTGAGCGCGGTTGGTGTCCTGGTACTCGTCCACCAACAGGTGGGCGAAGCGCTCGCGGTAGTGCTTGAGGACGTCGGGGTGCTCCCTAAAGAGCCTTACGGTCTCAACCAAAAGGTCATCGAAGTCCAAGGCGTTGGCCGCCGCTAGCCGTCTTTGGTACTCGGGGTAGATCTCGGCGACTCGCCGCTCGAAAGGGCCCGAGCGCTTTGCCTGCTCGGCATAGGCCGCGGGGGCGACGAGCTCGTTTTTCGCTGCCGAGATGGCAGCTTGGACGGCTCGTGGGGCGAACTTCTTGGCGTCGAGGCCGAAGTCGCGCACGACGTAGCCAGCGAGCCTCACAGCGTCCGCTTGGTCGTAGATCGAAAAGGAGCTCTCCAACCCGAGGTGGTGCGCCTCCCGGCGCAGTACCCTCACGCAAGCTGCGTGGAACGTCGACACCCACATCCGTTCGGCCACTGGGCCGACGAGGGGCCCGATGCGCGAGCGCATCTCGCCGGCTGCCTTGTTGGTGAAGGTGATGGCGAGCACAGAGAACGGCGAGAGGCCCTTTTCTTTGACCAGCCAAGCAGCCCGGTGGGTGAGGACGCGGGTTTTGCCTGAGCCGGCGCCCGCCACGACCAAAAGTGGGCCCCCCGGGTGGGTGACCGCCGCCTGCTGGGCGGGGTTGAGGCCCTCCAAGAGGCCCGGGCTAGAGAGGGGAAGTGCCGTCAGTGGCCCATCCCGATGCCCTGCGAGCGCTGCAGGGCCTTGCCTTCGGTGAGCAGCGCCGGCGCCACCATGACCTCAGCTTTTTGGAACTCCTTCAAGGTCTCGTACCCACAGGTCGCCATCGAAGTCCGCAGCGCGCCGAAGAGGTTGAGCCGGCCGTCGTTGTCGTGAGCCGGGCCGACCAATATCTCTCGCAGGGTGCCCCGCGTCTCGGTCTTCACCCTGGCCCCGCGCGGCAAGGTCGGGTGAAAGGTGGCCATCCCCCAGTGATAGCCTCGCCCCGGCGCCTCCGTGGCAGCCGCCAGGGGCGAACCCAACATGACAGCGTCAGCCCCGCACACGATGGCCTTGGCGATGTCGCCACCGGTGGCCATGCCGCCGTCGGCGATCACGTGCACGTACACGCCGGTCTCGTCGAGGTGCTGGGCGCGCGCCGCCCGGGCGTCGGCGATGGCGGTAGCCTGCGGGACCCCGATGCCGAGCACGCCTCGTGTCGTACAGGCGTGGCCCGGCCCCACCCCTACCAGTACGCCGGCGGCACCCGTGCGCATGAGGTGCAGCGCCGCTTGGTAAGAGGCACAGCCGCCCACGATCACGGGTACCTCGAGCTCCCGGATGAAACGCTTCAGGTTGAGCGGCTCAGATTTCTTAGATACGTGCTCGGCAGAAACCACCGTGCCTTGGACGACGAGCAAGTCGAGCTCAGCTTCTACGAGCGTCTTGGCAAACTGCGCCGTGCGTTGGGGGGTGAGCGAAGCTGCGGCCACGACGCCGGCGGCTTTTACCTCCCGGACGCGCTCTGCCATCAGTTCGGCCTTCACGGGCTCTGAGTAGATCTGCTGCATGCGCTCAGTCGCCTTGTCGGCTGGCAGCTCAGCGATCTCGTCGAAATAGGGCTCGGGATCCTCGTAGCGGGCCCAGAGGCCCTCCATGTTGAGCACTCCCACGCCGCCCAAGCGCCCGATCTCTATGGCGGTGGCGGGGCTCACCACGCCGTCCATGGCTGCGCCCATCAGCGGGAGCTCGAAATGGAACGCGTCAATCTCCCAGGAGATGTCAACGTCCTCGGGGTCGCGCGTCCGCCTGCTCGGGACGATCGCTATGTCGTCAAAACCGTACGCTCGCCTGCCAGACTTACCTCTGCCGATCTCTATCTCCACGCCGCCAGTCTAGGTCGGCTCGGCTGGCCGCTCAGGGACCTAGGCTCCGGACAAACCGATCGCTACCCGCCCGCCCGGCTCCGGCTCGGCGCGTGGCAAGCCACGCTGAGCGCCACCAGGCTCCGGGGGCGGCGGTTGGCCAGTGGAGCGCTCGCTCGAGAGCAAGAACACTTCAGCGCCGGCACCAGCCGCCGGCGAGGCGAGCACCGGCGGCGTCTTCGCCGCTCGGCCCATCGCCAGCTCAGCCCGCCTGGTCACGGGCACAACCGGTGGGAGGGGCCGGTCGTCTCGCACAGGGGGCGGCGCGAGGGACCCGCCGCAGCGCACGCAAGCGTCGCGCCCGGGGCTGTTAGTCACCCCACAGCGAGGGCAGTTCATTGCGCTACCAGGCTACTGCGCGCCCGGCCAGCTTCGGCAGCCAGCTCCGCCTCCTGGGCCCACCAAGCCTCAGCGCAGCTCGCCGGCGCCCTCACGCTGGCTCTCGGCCAGAGACCCGAGCAGCTGGCGGAGCCCGAGGGTCTTCAAGTTGGCCATTGCCCGTCCTGGGGTCACTTCCCCCCGCTCCCACTCCATCCAAGCTGCGAGCAGCTTCGCGGGGTCGGGCGGGGGCAGCTCCATCAGGGCCACTTTAGCTCTGGCTAGGGCAAGCCCGGGGGTCCCAAGGCTCGTTGATGCCGGCGGCGGGGCTCGGAGCGATGCCTCCCGGTGTCGGCACGGTCGTCGTGGGAGAGGAGGTGCGGGCGTGCTGGGCGGTGCTGCTAGTGCTGGCGCCAGAGGCAGGCGTCGCTGTCGTCGAAGTGGAGCTCGAAGAAGCGGCGCCGGCCGATGTCGGGGCCGAGGCTGGCTTCGGCGCAGGCTTGCTTGCCACGCTGACGACGCTGCCGAGCTGGACTTGGACGGTGCCGGCGGGCTGAGAGGCGCTCACCTGCAGCATGACGGGGCCCGAGAGGTACCTCATCACGTAAAGGGCGCGGGCGACCTGCCCGGGGTGGTAGACGACATAGGTCTCGGTGGTGCTGGCTGGCACCGGCCCCACCGTCTCGCTCGTCACATGCAGGCCGTCGGAGCTGAGCGCTTGGCCGGCCGAGACCGCCGCCTGGTCGCTGCCGGCGATGGAGACCACGCTCAGCGAAGTCGGCGCCACCGGGGCAGGCAGGGAGGAGGCGTCCCACTGCCTGATCGTGTTCAGGTCCGCCGGTTCGACGGGGAAGAGCACGTCGCCGATGTCGTAGCCGTCGTAGTAGTAGTTGTTGACCGGGGAGGTCGGCAGGGTGAGCTCGGGGACTGAGCTGACGTTCACGTGGCGGTAGTGGATGACCAACGAGACCAGTTCGTTTTTCAGGCCTTGGTCCATGGTCACGTCCCCCACGATGGCGTCGATGAAGCCGAGCGCGTGGGCTGGGTTGGCGAGGCCCTCCTTTTTGACCCGCTCGGCTACGATCTTCAAGAACGTGTGCGTGCGCTCGATGCGGGCAAGGTCCGACTCGGGGTCGTAAGGCCAGTCAGCCACAGGGGCGTGCATGCCGGGGGGCTCGTACTGGAGGTGACGGGCGCGCACGAGGGTGAGGGCGTAAAAACCGTTCAGGTGGTGGCAGCCTGGGGTCGGTATGTTGAGCAGCGAGTAGGCGTCGTAAACGGGCTCCGGGAAGTACACGTAGATCCCGCCGATGGCGTTGATCACGTTGATGAGCCCGTTGAAGTTGAGCTCTAAGAAGTGGTTGATGGGGATGCCGAAATCCTGCTGGATGGCCGTTATCAAGTTGTTAGGGCCGTCCGGGCCGTTGTTGAGGGCGGCGTCGACTTTCTGGAAGGCCCCCACGGCGCTCCCCGCCGGCATGGGCACGAACAGGTCGCGGGGGACCGAAAGCAGCGACGCGGTGTCGGTGGCCGGGTTTAGGTGGAGGATCATGATGATGTCGGCCAGCGAGCCCGAATGGGTGATCGAGGAACCGAACAGTTGTTGCTCATAGGGAGTGAGGCCCAGGCGGGTCTCGTTGCCGATGAGCAAGATGTTCTCGGGCTTTAACCCGCCGGCATCGGGCGCTTTGGAGGTGGGTATCGCGCCACCGCCACCTATGTAGCGGCCCTCGGGGGTGGTGTTCTGCGCCGGGGCGGTCGCGATGCGACCGAGCTCATAGCGCACGTACCCGTAGATAGAGGCGACCGCGGCTAAGCAGACGAAAGAGACCAGGTTGGCTAGCACGAGCACCCGGCGGGGCCAGCGCCGGCGAGACCGCGCGCTGACCGGTCCAGGCTCAGCGGTGGACGCCAAGTGGCGGGGGACGCTCCTCACGGCTGAAAAGACATCTTAGGGAGGGCCCTCGGTTCCAGTCTCGGCGCCCCAAAAGGCTGGGCCCCCGCCCCCCTGGCGCTCCCAGGTGGCGGGGGCCGAGCACAAGCACCAAGCGGAGAAGGCTCGGGTCAGCTGCGGCCGGCTCCGGCGCCGGCACCTGCCTTTTCCTTTTCCTCCGGCTTGTCGGCCACGGTGGCCTCGGTCGTGAGGAGCAGCCCGGCCACGGAGGCGGCGTTTTGCAGAGCCGAACGGGTGACCTTGGCCGGGTCGATCACGCCTGCCTTCAGCAGGTCTTCGAACTGGCCGGTGAGGGCGTTGAGCCCCACCGGGCCGGTCTCACGCTCAGCTTGCTCGACGACCACCGGGCCTTCGAGGCCGGCGTTGGTGGCGATCCAGCGCATCGGCTCTTCGAGGGCCTTGGCCAGGATCTGGGCACCGGTCGCCTCGTCACCCGTGAGGTCCTTGGCGAGCGAGATGACTGCAGAACGGCTGCGCAGGAGAGCCAAGCCGCCGCCGGGGACGATGCCTTCTTCGATGGCGGCCTTGGTAGCCGACACGGCGTCCTCGATGCGGTGCTTCTTTTCCTTGAGCTCGACCTCGGTGGCCGCCCCCACTTTGATGACGGCGACGCCGCCGGCGAGCTTGGCCAGCCGCTCTTGGAGCTTCTCGCGGTCCCAGTCCGAGTCGGTCTCTTCGATCTCCCGCTTGATCTGCGCGATTCGGCCCTTTACATCGGCTTCCGAACCAGCGCCTTCCACGATCGTCGTGTCGTCCTTGGTCACTACGACCTTGCGAGCGCGCCCGAGCAGAGAAAGGTCGACGTTCTCGAGCTTGAGGCCCACCTCTTCGGACACGACCTGGCCGCCGGTCAGGATCGCGATGTCAGCCAGCATGGCCTTGCGGCGGTCACCGAAACCGGGGGCCTTCACCGCTGCGGACTGGAACGTGCCCCGCAGCTTGTTGACGATCAACGTGGCGAGGGCCTCGCCTTCCACGTCCTCGGCGATCACGAGAAGGGGCTTGCTCACCCCCATGACCCGCTCCAAGACCGGGATCAGGTCGTGGGCCGAGCTGATCTTCTGATTGGCGATCAGGATGTAGGGGTCTTCGAGGACCGCCTCTTGGCGGTCGGGGTCGGTCACGAAGTAGGGCGAAATATAGCCCTTGTCGAACTGCATCCCTTCGGTGAACTCGAGCTCGACCCCGAAGGTGTTGGACTCCTCCACCGTCACGACACCGTCCTTGCCGACCTTGTCGATCGCGTCGGAGATCACTTCCCCGATCGAGGCGTCGGCTGCCGAAATGGCGGCGACCTGGGCTATCTCGGCCTTGTCGTCCACTTCTTTGGCCTGGGAGCGGACCGACTGCACAGCGGCCTCGACCGCCTTGTCGATCCCGCGCTTTAGAGCGGTCGGGCTGGCACCGGCGGCAACGTTGCGCAGGCCCTCGCGCACGAGCGCCTGGGCGAGCACCGTCGCTGTGGTGGTGCCGTCGCCCGCGACGTCGTTGGTCTTGGTGGCCACTTCTTTGACCAGCTGAGCGCCCATGTTTTCGAAGTGGTCCTCGAGCTCGATCTCCTTGGCGATCGTGACTCCGTCGTTAGTGATGGTCGGGGCGCCCCAGCGCTTGGCTATGACCACGTTGCGGCCCTTGGGGCCTAAGGTGACCTTCACTGCGTCGGCCAGCTTGTTGACCCCCGCCTCTAGGTTGCGACGGGCGGTCTCGTCGAACTGGAGCTGCTTGGGCACTACTTCGTCACCTTCGCCAGCACGTCACGGCTCGCTAGGACGAGCAGGTCCTCTCCGTCCACGGTCACCTCGGTGCCGCCGTACTTGGAGTAGAGCACGGTGTCGCCGACTTTGATGTCGAGAGGGATCAGCTCGCCGGTGTTCTCAGCACGCCGGCCGGGCCCCACAGCGAGCACCTCGCCCTGCTGGGGCTTCTCCTTGGCCGTATCGGGGATCACGAGGCCCGAAGCCGTCTTTTCCTCTGCCTCGTTCGGGCGTACGACGATGCGGTCGTCGAGTGGCTGCAGGTTCATGTTGTCTTAGCCTCCCTAAGCTCTAGAGCACCCGGGGCGGGTGCCATCGGTTAGCACTCTCACCTTTCGACTGCTAAAGATAGCGCGTGCACGGGGTTAGGCAGCAAACTTTCTCTCTGCCAGCGCCCGGCGGAAGAAGTCCACCCGCACCAGGGCAAGGCTCTCGGCCACGACCTCCTCGCCGGCGACGTGCGTCACCCCGGTCAGCGGCAGGACCGAATGCGGCCGCCCCGCTCTGAACAAGGCTCCCGAGAGCAGGAGGCTATGAGCAGCGTAGACGTTGTCGTCGGCGAGGCCGTGAACGAGCATGAGGGGCCGTTCGAGGCCGGAGGCGAGCGGGAGGAGGCTCGAGCGCTCGTAAGCGTCCGGGTAAACAGACGGGTGCCCCAAGAACCGCTCGGTGTAGTAGGTGTCGTAGAGCCGCCAGTCGGTTACTGGTGCCCCGGCGAAGGCGGCGTGGAACACGTCCGGGCGGGCCAGCAACGCGAGCGCCGCCAGGTACCCCCCGAAGGACCAGCCCTCGATGCCGACTGCCGAGAGGTCGAGCTCAGGCACTACCTCGGCCGCCGCGTGCAAGGCCTCCACTTGGTCTTCTAGGGCCGGCCCGGCGAGGTCCAAGTAGACCTCACGCTCCCAGCCCGGGCCTCGGCCCGGCGTGCCCCGGCCGTCGACGACGACCACGGCGAAGCCCTGGTTCGCGGTCCATTGCGCCTCGAGCCAGCCTGAGCGTGCAGCCAGGGCTCGTTGATGTCCAGGCCCCCCGTAGGGCGACATGATGACAGGCAGCTTGCCCTCCGTGCGGCCGGTGGGGAGCACCACTCCCACGGACAGGTCCCTTTGGCCTACCCGGAGGAACTTGACGACCGGTTCCACCACAGGGGTCTCAGAGAAGTCCGCCACGGCCCGCGCCGGGCCGCCTTCCACCTGGGCCTCAACCTTCGCTCCGTGCCAGCGCATGGTGCGGGAGGCCACCACCCTCGCCCGGCCGTCGCTGCTCTCGAGCGCCCAGGAGACCCCTGCCTGCCGGGTGAGCTGGCGAAGGCCCTCCTCAGGGCCCCAGGACCAGGCCTCGACCACCTCGGGCTCGCTCGAAGCACTGAACACGACGTTGCGGCCGGTGCTGTGCACTTCCCTCACTTGCAGGCCAGCCGGCGTGACGAGCTCACCGTCCACCTCGAGGCGCCATGTCCCAGAGTCGGCGCGGCCCCAAACCAGCCGGCCGCCCTCCAGCCAGGCGGGCACACCAGCGGGCCAGTCGACCCACGCCGGGTCGGAGGCGGCTACTAGTTCACGTAGCTCCCAGGTGCTCGGGTCAGCGCAAAGGACCTTGCAGTTCTTGTGGTCCCTCGCTTCGACGAGGAGCAGCGGGGGGCCGTGCTCGTCCCAGCGGACCGCTACCAAATAGGGGTACCGCTCGTCGTCCCAGCGCACCTGGCGGCGTTCGCCCCCGCCGGCAGTCGCTGCGAGGTGCCAGAGGCTGACCGCGGCGTCGGCGGTGCCAGCGGCAGGGTAGCGGTGCGGTTCGGGTGACTTGGCGGGCTCGGCCGGGTCGGATGTCCACCAGGTGGCGACCGGCGAGTTGTCCACCCTGGCAGCGAGCAAGCTTGTACCCTCGGGGGACCACCAATACCCGCGAGCGCGGCCCATTTCCTCTGCGGCTACGAACTCTGCCATCCCCCAGGCGACCTCGCCTTCGCCCGGCGCTATCACGAACGGCTCGCCCTGCCCGTTCGCCAGGGCGGCGCAGAGAGAACCGCCAGAGCAGAACGCTACCAGTCGCCCGTCTGGGCTCAAGCGGGGGTCGAAGGCGCCAGCCAGCGCCGGAAGCCGTCGGCAGCCTGGCGTTGCAGACGGGGCCGTGCTCGTGGGGGCCAGGCCCGTCTGCTCCGCCAGCGGCGCCCACCACACCTGGCCGCTCAGCGAAAAGACCGCACTTTTTACGTCCCGGTCGCAGGCGTAAGCGACGATGCCGCCGGCCATTTCTCGAGCGCGTTCGCGCCTGGCTCTCTCTTCGGGAGGAACTTGCTCAGAGGCCGGCCCGGACAGCTCGCGGGGGTCGGCGACCTTCCTCTCCTCGCCTGTCGCCAAGTCCAAGGCCCAAAGGCAGTTGGCGGGGTCGGCACCTCCCTGGGAGCGCAGGAAGACGACTCGCGAACCGTCGGGGGCGACGGTAAAGCTCCTGGGGGCGCCGAAGCTGAAGCGCCGAGTCCGAGCGTACTGGCGGGGGAACCCGCCTGCCTCGCCTTGGCCGGCCGCCCGCTGGGAGCTCATGGAGAACTTGCCCGGACGAGCCGCTGGCGAGGGGGGCGCCGGCGAAGGTCGTCCAAGTAAAGCGCAGGATTTGTTATGCCCAAAAGTCTTTCACCCAGCTCCTACTTAGACGAGGGGGAGGGCCAAGTTAGGGTCGGCTCGGGCGTCGAGGGGCGTGGGGCCGTCCGTGCGCAGGCGGTACCATGCGGTGGCACCGATCATCGCCGCGTTGTCGGTGCACATCGCCCGGGACGGTATGAACGCGGCCCGGCCGTCGGCCTGGCAGGCTCGCTCGATGCGTTCCCGAAGAGCGGTGTTGGCCGCTACACCGCCCCCGATGCAGATCGCTTTGGCATTGACTTCCTGAGCCGCCTTTCGGGTCTTGGCTACGAGCACGTCGACCACCGCTTCTTGGAAGCTCGCAGCCACGTCGGCCAAGTTGGCGCCGGGGTTGGAGCGCACGTAGCGGACTACTGCTGTCTTCAGCCCGCTGAAAGAAAAGTCGTACCCCTGGCCGGCGAGCCCGCGAGGAAAGGCGACGGCGGCCGGGTCGCCTTCCCTGGCAGCCCGCTCGATGGCGGGCCCCCCCGGGTAGCCGAGGCCCAAGAAGCGAGCAACCTTATCGAACGCCTCGCCCGCAGCATCGTCCAAGGTCTGCCCCAAAAGCCGGTACTCCACCTTGCCCCCGGGGCCTGCTTGCATGCAGATGAGGAAAGTATGCCCCCCGGAGACCAGCAGCACGACCGTCGGCAAGTTTAGGGACGGGTCTTCCAAGAAGGCGGCGTGGAGGTGGCCCTCCATGTGGTTCACGCCGACGAAGGGCAGGCCCCATGACCAAGCGTAAGCCTTCGCCGCGCTCACCCCGACGAGCAAAGAGCCGACGAGGCCCGGCCCTATGGTGGCGGCCACCGCGTCCAAGTCGGCCGGCGTAGCCCCTGCCCGCTCGAGAGCCTCGCTGACAACGAGGCCGAGCAACTCGAGGTGCGCCCTGCTCGCCACCTCGGGAACGACGCCGCCGTACCTTTCGTGCAAGCGCGCCTGGCTGCTCACCACCGAAGAGAGGGCACGCCGGCCGTCCTCCACGACGGCCGCCGCCGTCTCGTCGCACGAGGTCTCGATGGCGAGGACCTTCACCGGAGCGCCGCCGCCTCGAGCCCGGAGATCCTCGCTTGGACCTCGGGGGAGCGCAGGTTGTAAAGCCACATGATAAGAGCGTCCTCCTTGGTCTCGGGGTAGTAATTGCGCCGCAGGCCTGCGGCCTCGAAGCCGAACTTCTTGTATAGCTCTTGGGCTGCTGTATTGCCCATCCTCACCTCGAGGGTCACTGCGCTACAACCACGCCGGGCCCCCTCGTGCGCAAGGTGCGCGATGAGCAGCGTCCCGATGCCCCGCCGGCGTAGGGCCGGGGCGACGGCGACATTGGTCACGTGCGCCTCGTCGGCCACGAACATCAAGCCGCCATAGCCGGCCACCTTGCCACCCGACCGCACCACGACGTAATAACGGGAAGCCTCGTCCTGGGACAGCTCGCTGTTGAAGACCCCTAGCGTCCAGGGCTTGGGGTGAGCTTGGTGCTCTATGCGGATGACCGCCGGCAGGTGGCGCCGGCGCATGCGCTCGAAGGTCACCTCCGAGCCGCCAAGTTCACGCGCCCCGAGCTTCATGCGCCCAGACTGGCACCAGTCGCGGGCAAAGCGGCGTGCCCGGGCCGTTCCCGGCGCTGTGGTTCGGCCATGTCGGGCCCTCCTCTCCCCGAGCCGACGCGCCCCGCCACTTCCTCCCAGCCGATGCGCACGTCTGCCTGGCGAAGGTAGAGGGGTGCAGGAAGGCCTGCGGGCGCGCCCTTCTCGAGCAGCTGACGCCAGCCGAGCTCGGCAACCGCGCAGGCAGACGGGTACATGTCGGCCGGGCCAGCGATTTCGACGCCCGAGGCCTCGAACAGGTCGCGGTAGCGCCAGGCACCGTCGCCGACCACGAGCACGGAACCAACGAGGGAGGGGGGCTCGCCAGCGGGGGACGACAGCTCGCTGGCAGCAAAAGGTGGGGCGGCGCCGACGGGGGCGGGCTCGCCCGCAGCGCCTGCAAGGTCGGACGCGACGCCTGCAGGCGGGGCGACCTCCGGGCCACGCAGCAGGGCCAGTGAGCGCCCATCGCTCCGGTAAAGGGCCCAGAACACTTCGCTGCGGCGTGCGTCCAGCACCGCTGCCAACAGGCCGGGGCGACGGCGATGAGGGTGAGCCAGGGCGTCCAGGCTGCCCACGCCCACAGCGGGACGCCCCAGGGCGGCGGCGATCGAGCGGGCGGTAGCGAGACCGACCCGCAGGCCAGTGAAGAGCCCAGGGCCGTTGCCGACCGCCACCGCCTCGACGTCATGTACCGACCAGCCAGCCTGGCGACAAAGGTGGTCCACCGACGGCATGAGCACTTCGGCGTGGCGAGGGCCGGCCAGCAAGGAAAAGCTCGCCACAGGCGCCCCGTCCTCCCACAGCGCCGAGCTGAGGCAAGGCGTAGAAGTCTCGATCGCCAACAACTTCATGGGACCACCTTTACCCGCTAGCCGCTTTGGGGACAAACCACCGGAGCGTGGCAGACTAGCTGCGTGGGTGGCACAAGCTACTGCGATAGGGGGCTGGTGCCGGCTAAAGGACGGCGCGAGCTGGGCGGGAAGCGCGAGCTAGGAGGACGTTACGGGTGATAGCTCCTCTGGGTGAAGGAGGTTGGTATGAGCGAAGACCGTGCCACCGCCCTAGCGCGGCTAGCAAGAGAGGCGTCTAATTGCACGCGTTGTCGCCTCGCGCCCGGCCGCACCAAGGTCGTTTTCGGTACGGGCGACCCGCACGCGAAGCTCATGTTCGTCGGGGAAGGTCCCGGTGAGCAAGAAGACCTCCAGGGGCTGCCCTTCGTGGGACGTTCGGGCCAGTTGCTCGACCGGCTGATGCAAGAGGAAATCGGCCTAGAGCGCGACAACTGCTACATATGCAACTGCGTCAAATGCCGGCCCCCTGGCAACCGCGACCCCCAAGCGGACGAGATCGAGGCGTGCCGGCCTTACCTCGAAGCCCAACTCGAGCTCATCGAACCGAAAGTGGTCGTCACACTGGGGAACTTCGCCACTAGGGCACTGCTTGGGACTGCCGAGCCGATAAGCCGCCTGCGGGGCCGCGTCTACGGCTTCCGTTCGGGGTACGTGGTCCCGACGTTCCACCCTTCGGCAGCGCTGCGGGGCAACCCGCTGGTGGTAGCGCAGATGCGCGCTGATTTCGTGCGCGCCAAAGAGCTTCTCCATGCAAGCGAGCCGCCGCTGCTGTCACCGGTCCCTCGGCAGGTCCAGCCCGGCCTCGGCACCAGCCCCACCGGGAGCAGGCCCTCACCGAGCCCCAGCAGGCTGCTTTGAAGCTAAAAGGGCCCCAAGGAGCTTTATGAACGGTCAAAGCGGTGCAACCGGCCCGTACGCTAGGGCTATCGAGACCCCTGCCCTGAGCTTGAGCGCCCCGGCGCCCGAAGACACCGAGCGCTTTGGCGCGGCTCTCGCTCCCCTGCTCCGCCCCGGCGACAGCGTGCTGCTGTCCGGGGACCTCGGCACAGGCAAGACCACGCTGGTGCGCGGCCTCGCCAAAGCCCTGGGCGTCGAAGGGCCGGTCACAAGCCCAACTTTCGTACTGGTGCACAGCTACCCCACCAAAGCCGGCTTCGCCCTGCTCCACGCCGACGTGTGGCGGCTCGAACAGCTGCAAGAGGTCATCGACCTCGCCCTCCCTGAACTATTGGAGGAGGGGGCGGCGGCAGTAATCGAATGGGGCGAGAGGGCGGCGCCGGCACTGCCGGCGGACCACCTGCACGTGGACATAGCCTTCGGCGAGGCCGGCACCGAGGAGCCGGCAACCCCTCAGGGGACGCGCCGGCTGACCATCTACCCGGGCGGCCCAAGCTGGGAGAAGCGTTGGCCGGAACTGGTCGCCAGCGCCGCCGCAAACAGCGTTCTCACCTAACGTACCCGGGGCTGTCTCGCTCACCCTCGGGGCCCCGTCCCGCCGGGGGGCAGGAGATCTATGTCTGACCCTGCGGTCATCGAGGTCGCCCCTGCGCCCTCGGGGCCCGGTCCCGCCGGGGGGCGGGAAATCTCCCGTACCCAGGTGGTGACGGCAAAGGCGACGACCAAAGCGCCGACGACGCCGGCGCCGGCCAGCGCTCCCGGCGGGCGCAGGCGCGCTATGCCCACCGCTCCAACCACCACACTTGCCGCGAAGGCGCCCCCCAGCAGGCCCCCAAGCAAGGCCCAGCGCCGGCGCAGCTCCGAGCGGGCCCAACTAGAACGAGCTGAGAGCTCCACTGACCACCACGCCAGCTCCGCGACAGCCAACAGCACAGTCCCATAAGCTGCCGCTACCGCGACCGACACCGGCCGGCCCGCCTCCGAAGCAAGGTACTCGGCCCCGAGGAGGACCAGCCCGACGCCGACGGGGACGAACCTTCGCGCCAGCGTGCCGGCGAGGGCTCCCAGTACGCCGGCGGCCCCCAACAGCGCGAGAGGGCCCGCCAGCGCGGGCCGCAGGGCGGCCGCCCAGGCCCCATCGAGCGCGGACAGCAAAACCGCCGCGCTTGCCCGCAGCAGGTCGGGCCAGCGCGTGGCACCCATGGCCAGCCGGGCGTTCCTCGCTGCCCGGGCGGCCCAGCTCCCCCGTGCAGGCTCTAGAAGGCCGAGCGCGCTTGGCGGCGAGCCCACGCTTCCAACTCCTCGACGGCTTGGGCGAGAGGCACCCCTGGCTCCCAGGTCACTGTCGGCACACCCGCGGCCCGTAGCTCCTCTCGGCGCTCCTCCCGCTCGAGCTGCCACACCCGCACGGCCAAACGCCCTAGTTGGCCCATCTCAGCCACGGGCGCGACGGGTTGGGGGACCTCGATCACGACCACGTCCAAGCCCCGCGCCGCCATGTCCGCGAACGCGCCCCGCGCCTCGGGGTGCTCGAGCGAGGAGATCCCCACCACGAGGGCTGCAGGAGGCAGCAACCGAGGCGGGAGGAGGTTGACTCCCCGGTAGACGGCACTGGCCAGGTCGGTGGTGGCAAGGAGGGCCTCTATCACGACCTGGCGTTGGCGCGGCCCCGTCCCTGGCCGGAGCCATCGCAGCCCTCCACCAAGCTCGAGGAGGGCCAGCCTGTCGCGCTGGGAAAGGTAGGCGTCGGCGAGGCTGCACGCCGCCCTCACTGCCCGGCGGAGCACAGCTGTGCCAAAGGTGTCCACGACCAGCACGACGTCGGCCCCTCGCTCAGGATGGCGCTCGTTAGTGAACAGCGGCACGGCGCCGGCGGGGCTGGGGGCCCCCGCTTCGGCGAGGAGCCCGGGCGACCGGGCGGGGGAAGTCGCAGCGCCGGCGGGGCTGGGGGCCCCCGCTTCGGCGAGGAGCCCGGGCGACCGGGCG
>Ga0070737_10000567_pt1 | contig 73561 bp, 52 predicted proteins | sample Coa_R1_10_FD_66438 | JGI IMG/M metagenome (GOLD analysis project Ga0070737, IMG submission 66438) | Surface soil microbial communities from Centralia Pennsylvania, which are recovering from an underground coalmine fire - Coalmine... | ecosystem: Environmental > Terrestrial > Soil > Unclassified...
AGAGCTGTCCATGACAAGGCGTCGCGCGCTGACGCTCCTTGGGGCCTCGCTCCTTCCCCCTCAGATCGCGGGCTCATTGTTGAAAGGCGCGGCGGGTCCCGCTCCTCCCATCCGCTTTTCATTGCAGACTCTTCCCTTTCAGCTCGAAACGGATGAGACTCTGAATGCGCCGCACGTTCCTGCAACAATGATCGGCGGCGTTGCCGTCTTCGATTACAACAAAGATGGCCGCCCCGACATCTTTTTCACTAATGGGGCGAACATCAAGACGCTGGAAAAAGATTCGCCAAAGTACTCGAACCGATTATTCCGCAATGACGGCAACGGAGTTTTTACGGATGTTACGGAAAAGGCCGGACTGGCGGGAACAGGTTACGACAACGGAGTTGCCGTCGGTGATTATGACAATGACGGGTTCCCGGACCTCTTTGTCGCCGGCGTTCACGGCAGGGCTCTTTACCACAACAACGGCGATGGCACTTTCACGGATGTTACGGCCAAGGCGGGACTCGCTGGCTGGAATGACCCGGAATTCGGCCCTCTCTGGTCTGTGGCTGCGGCGTGGGTTGACGTCAACAATGACGGCCTGCTGGACCTGTTCGTCCTGAACTATCTGCAATGGGACATCGCCACGGAACATCTTTGCGGGTTCGGAGATAAATACGATTACTGCATGCCAACCTTTTACAAGGGTCAGCCGTCCCAATTGTATTTGAACCTGGGCAACGGGAAATTCCGCGATGTTTCAGAGGAATGGGGCATTCGTACCCATGTGGGAAAAGGTATGGGAGTCGGTGTGGCGGATTACAATCTGGACGGACGTCAGGACCTCTTCATTACAAACGACATGTATTACAACTACCTTTATCACAACACCGGAACAAAATTCGAAGAAGTGGCGCTCGAGGAAGGCGTGGGACTTGTGGAAGACGGGAGTTTTATTTCGGGAATGGGCGTAGACTTCCGCGACTTTAACAACGATGGCTATCCGGACATTGTGACCGTCGCACTGAATAATCAGACATTCCCTCTGTTCCAGAACAGGAGCGGAAAAGGGTTTGATGAAGTCACAGACCAGAGTGGAATGCGTGAACTGAGCCTGCGCATGAGCGGTTATGGCCCCGGATTATTCGATTTTGACAACGATGGATGGAAAGACTTGTTCGTATCGCGCGGGCATGTGGAAGCTTTCCCCAAACCCGGAACAGAAGTGGCGCAGCCTAACACCGTCTTCCGCAATCTGGGAGCCGGCGGCAAATGGCAGGCTTTAACAGCGGAGGCAGGATTCGATGCAGCACCGCCCAGACGGCACCGCGGCTGCGCCTTTGCCGACTTCGACGGTGATGGCAAGATCGACGTTGTCGTCAGTGCGTTGCTCCAGCCCGCAGAGCTTTGGATGAACCGGACTGAAAATGACAACCACTGGCTGGCCGTGGAGCTTGAAGGAACCAGGAGCAATCGGGACGGAATCGGAGCAAGAATCAAGGTGGTGACCAGAGCAGGCGCGCAGTACAACCATATGACCACAAGCGTGGGCTATGCTTCATCAAGCCACGGGCCGGTGCATTTTGGATTGGGGAGCGAATCAAAAGCGCAGGTCATTGAAATCCACTGGCCTTCGGGCATAATTCAGCGGCTGCGTGATGTCCCGGCCGGCCGCACCATCAAGGTGCTGGAACGCGAGGAAGGATGACACGCGTTGCGTCTTTCTGCTGCCGTTCCCGGGTCATAAGATCATCAACAATCTTCTTTTCCCGAGCGCCTTCGGCGGGCTGCTTCAGCGCGTAATAGAGCGCAACAAGATCCACATGTGGAGCGAGCCACTTGGGGTTCTCCTGCGCGGCGGTCTTCAGCTGTTCGACCGCCGCCTGAAGATTTCCCTGCGTGCGTTCGACGCGCGCCAGCAGGTAGTGCGCGCTTGCAGATTTGGGATCCAACGCGAGGGCGCGAGTTAATTGCTCTCTCGCCTCAGCAAGCTTCCGCTGGTTGTACAGAACTGATGCAAGCTGCAGCCGCGCCTGAAGATCGTTGGGGTCAATAGTTAAAGCCTTTCTGAATTGCTGCTCCGCGTGTTCCTCATCCCCGGAATAGTCTTCCACCATACCAAGCACGACGTACGCCTGAGGCATCCGCGGGTTCAGACGAATCACGGCTTCGGCGTCGCTTCGGGCCTTGTCGAAGTACGTCAATCCAAGATAAAGGTTGGCGGCAAGCTGATAGGCCTCGACGTTGTGTGTTGCATCAGCAAATTTCTGAACTCGCTCCAAACCTTCTCTCGTGTGGCCGGCACCAATCAGCGCCCTTCCCAGCACCCACGCGATATCAAGGTTGTCAGGCTGCTTCTTTTCGAGGGGCGTGAGCAATTCGACGGCCTGCTCGTTGCGCCCCAGGCGCAAATCACAATCGGCCAGAAGCGTCGCCACGCGGAGGTTTTTGGGATCATCCCAGTTCAGCGATGCAAAGCGCCGGCCGGCCTCCGTGTAATCGCCCTTCCTGTAGTACGCCAGCGCCAGGCTGAAACGCAGGTCCGGGTTTCCGGGTAATTGTTTGAGCGCCTCTTCATACTGGGCGATGGCGTCGTCAAAGCGGCCAAGAGAAACTAAAGCCGCGGCCAAATTGGCGCGCGCTGACACGACCTCCGGATGGGTGCGGAGTAATTCCTGGTATTTGCGCACCGCCAACGCAGCATTTCCCTGCTGCTGTGCCTTATACGCCTCTTCGAACAGTTGACGTGGATTATCCGTTTCTGCAGCGGGCGTCTGTTGAGCCACCGCTAGAAGTCCAAAGAATACTACCGTGGCGATCAATGCCTTTGCCATCGATCTGAATCGGTATGGTGCAACCGGCGAGCCTCTTCCGCGGCGAGCGCGGTTGGTTTGCGGTTTCTTAATGACTCTGTTCCCTCGAATCTCCGTCACAAACTTCCAGTTTATTCCCAAACACCGTTCTTTCAAACCCAGTGTGTCGCAACGCTCAAGCGTGACCGTACACGTCAGTCTCGTTGCCCATGGTCGGTTCGATCCAGGACTGCGGACACGCTTTTTGGTCATTGGCGGATCTGTGTCATCACTAATCTATTTGCAGAGGTCACTCGGATGTTGTAAGCATTTCCTCGTGATTTAATTCCCCGAAGTTCCAGCGACTGCCAGGTGGGTGGCAGGAGTGGGGGGTGAACGGGCTTCAAGCCTCCGTCTGTCCAGCGAAGGCCGGTGAAACCGAAAATGATCTGCTGAAGAAAAGCTCCTTCTGCCGTCAGGAACACAGCGCGCCCGTTGCTCGGCGTTTCAGTCATGGCATCGAATGGCGGTTGCGCGTACGAACGGACCATCGAGAGAAACAATTTATAGGCCAGATCACGCTGGCCCAACTGCGACGCGACAATCGAATAAAAGTTTCCCAGCATTCCCACCTCGTAACCCGGCTTGCCGAAATTCTTCAGGCACGCGCTCAGATCATTCCGCGCAACGGTTGTGGAGAACGCCATACCCAGCGGATACGTAAGCAGAATGAGCGCATGTGCATACATGCCCTGCTCATCGCCGGAGTGCTCCATGTGGACTTGTCGCTGTTCATCGTAAGGAATGACGAGACCACTGGCAACGTGCATCCATTCCGGGTCTGGAGTCTCGCCCAGCAATCGGGCAGCCTCAATCGCCACCTGCATTGTGCGTTGCGCAATGGCGTTCGTGTAGGCGTCATTGTTTACATCAGTGATGGCTTCGTTCGGCCCAGTCACATGAAGGATTTGATAATCGTGCTGTTGTTGATCGTAAGTGGCGCGGCTGGCCCAGAAATCAGCGACTTCTTTAATAACAGGGTAGCCGTGGCTGCGAAGCCACGCCGTGTCACCGGTAGCCTGATAATACCGCCACTGCGCCAGCGCCACATCGCCCGTCACATGAATCTCGCTGCTCCACTCGGGAGCGGCTTCCTCGCCTGAGTGCGCCGACTCCATGGGAAAAAGCGCGCCTCGAAAGCCCCGTTCTCGGGCATTTTGTTCAGCGGCAGCCAGCCGTTTTCCCCGGTAGTCGATGATCGAGCGTGCAAGGTGTGGATGAAGCGCCAGCGCGGCCGGGAAGATCCACGTGTCAGCGTCCCACCAGATGCGCCCCAGATAGGCGCGCGAAGGCAGGGCCATAGCCGGAACGCTCGCGTCGGCGCCGGCCCTTAGATCAGAAAACAGATAATACATCGCGGCATGGACTGCCCTTTGCGCCTCGACATCTCCTCGAATCAGAATGTCCGTCGTCCAAAGCTTCTCCCAATCCGATTCATGCTGTTGAAGAACTTTGTCGAATCCCAACGCCTCGGCTTGACGGGCCAGTGCTTGCGCCTGCGAAGCTGGCGACTGAGAATCGAGCGAAGAAAAGACGGCAACGAACTTTGTGAACGTATACGTCTTCCCTGCCTGGGCAATGAATTTCACATTCAAAGCAGGTGATGCAAGGCTCGGTGAAAAACCCAGATTGACCTGGTTCATGGGCGGCAAGGTTGAAGGGAGAGCTACCCTTACGGCTTCGGCTACTTGTGTCTTCCCGTCGCGGGTTTCGCAATCCGCCATAAACCCGTGGAGATCGCCGTCAGGGCGTACTCTGCGAATCGGAACTGGGCCCGGCAGTTCTGCGCCTTCCCAGACGAATGGCGGCATTTTTTCTCCGCCCAGGGAAAAAGAAAACGTGACCGGTCCGACGGTGACTCCATAATCCGGCGTCAGTTGGACCTGGACCACACCAAGGTGAGATTCCTGGCGGCTCACAAATTCCACGATTTTCACATGTGTCACGTGAACGCCATCCACCCAATCGAAGCGAGTGGTCAGCAGTCCGCGGCGCGTGTCCAGCGTTTGTAAATAGCCCTCTAAATGAACTGTGGCGGGAGAAATGCTGTCAAGCCAGTGAGAACCGTTCCAATAATCAAAACGGTTCCATGAAGGGATCAATGCCTGATACGTGTAAGAATTCTGTTCGAGGTGGTCATAAAGGCCCGCCAAAGTCGCCTCAGATGCGGACGCACCGTTCCACGGCGTTGATGTGGAAAGGTAGCCATTTCCCACCAGGGTCGGAAGATAGTTTGAATAAGAGTGGGTTGAGAACTGGAAGGAATCCTGTAATTCAACCCCCTCGCCGGATTTGCGGGATGTTCCGGAGAGTGCCTTTCCGGTCCAAAAAGATGCGAGGATGAAAACCAGCAGAAACGAGGCTTGCGCAGTTCGCCTGCGGCCAGGAGTGTACTGCAACTTTCGGGACACTTCACCCCACCCCATCCTGCAAGCCTCCTGGTCCAACGGATTATCGTAAAGGGGACCTCGCCTGGGCAAGGCCCCCTTCCGAAATGGTCCGGATTTTACCAGGTCACGTGCAAGCCGAATTGCATATTGCGCATAGGGGCTTGGACGTCTGTGATAATCCCGGCCGTTGGAGTGTCGATATTGGTGTTGCTCGGGTTGGCCAGGTTGGTGTTATTGAACGCGTTGAAGACATCCCAACGGAACTTCGCCTTCACACGCTCGGTGATGCTGAAGGTCTTGGAGAGCGACCAATCCGCTGAAAACAGGTTCGGCCCGGTAATGGCGTTTCGTCCGGCATTCCCGAACAGGAACGGACCTGGAACCACAAACGCCGCCGGGTTGAACCATTGGTTCCTGTTATGGGGTGTTCCGGAGAGTGGGTCGCCGATCTGGTTCGGCCGCGTGCTCATGTCGGAATTCAATGAAGCGTTGCTGGCCAGCGTGGCATTGAAAGGCATGCCGGCTTCCCACGTGGTGAACCCGCTCCACTCCCAGCCGGAAATAAGTTGGTCCATCACTCCATGGACGTTGGAAGCAAAGCGCTGACCTTTGCCAAAGGGCAGGAAGTACGAATGCCCGATGGTAAGGACGTTTGAACGGTTGAACGACGCCGGCCCGTAATCGAGCATCGTGTTGTACTGGTCGGTCGGCGTTCCGAACTCTCCATAATCAAGGGCCTTTTGCCAGGTGTAGTTGACGAGGAAGGAATAATTCTTCGAGAACCTCTTCTGAACCTGCGCCTGGAAAGAGTTGTAGTTGCTGCTTGAGCAATCGCACTTGTCGAAGATGGTTTGCGTGATTCCAAACAGGTTGTAGTAGGGTCGGCGCGGATTGAGAGGACCCGGCCCTGGAATCGCCGAGTTCATGTTCCAGCCTGAGTTCAGGTTCCTGCCCAAATTCCCTACGTAGCCAACCTCCACAGAAATGTCGCCCGGAAGTTGATGTTCGATAGTGAAGTTGTAGGAATCAACATAGGGAATCTTCTGGTTGGAAGGGATATAGGGGGTGCTGATTCCGTCAGGCAGCGGAATAACGCCCGTTGAAGGAATCACAGGGAAATCCGGGAACGGCGGAGCCGTACCGATGGATGGATTTGCAGACACAACATTAAAGTCGGGGAATTGAACAGGGAAGAACTCCGAGGGACCGGCGAGGTTTTGGTTCACAATCGAGGGGTAAATGTCCGCCGCCAGATTGTTGAAGGTCCAGCCGAATGTTCCCTGGAAGTAGCTGCGGCCCCAACCTGTACGGATCACCGTGTTGGGTCGCAGGGCGTAGGCAATGGCGAAACGGGGGCTGAAGTTCGTCCATTGAGTCTGTCCGTTCGCGCTGATGGAGTTCCCGCCGATGCCCGGTATGAAAACGAGGTTGTTCGAAATTTCATACCGGCCGCCCTGGCCCGCGTGCAGCGAGGTGTCAGGGAACCAGGTGTCCCAACGCACTCCGTAGCTCAGCGTCAGCTTCCGAGTGGCGCGCCAAGTGTCCTGGAGATAGTAGAACATCCGTTTCTGGCGGTCCTGCTGGTTTGTCGAGACTTGTGCAAACCGCTGGAAACTGCTCGGATCGCCCAGGAGGAAGCTGGCAAGCCCGCTGCCGGCGCTGGTGTCGTTCGCCGAAGCCGTCACGCTGGGGTTGAAGTTGTAAACACCTGCACGGTGGTTGTCACTCGGAAGGCGCAGGTTCTGGGCGGCTTGTACTTCCGCTCCCCACTTGATCATGTGATTGCCGGACGTCTTCGTCCAGTCCGTAACCCACTGGAAAACATTTTCGATTTCATCCAGAGGGCAATTGCACCGGTAACCCATAATGAACGCCCCGGTGCCGTTGATGTTAAAGTCCGGCAATCCTCCACTGCCCGCAAGCGTCGGGAGATTGATCCCAGGAATCCCAACCTGCTGCGCGAGATTTTGGTTGATATCCAGTGGAAATTCATTGATTCGGTAACGGTTGGCCCCGAACCGAAAGTCGCCCAGCAGCGTAGGACTGAAAACGTAATTGATGCCCAGGGTGCCGTTCAACAGCAGGCTGTTGGATTGTCCCTGGTACATGTTGACGCCGGTCGGCGAGATTTGAGGTCCACCATACAACCCGAATGCTCCGGGCGAAATAACCGTCACGCCGGCGTAGCTGAAAGTCCCAAAGTAATTCAGTTTGTTATTCACGTAGTGGTCAATGCGAATATCAAACTGATTAGTGTCAAAGTTATTGACGCCTGAGACGGCGTAGTTGGGTTCTGCTCCCGTCGCACCCGGAACATTCGGCAGGGGCAAAAAGTTAAGCAACGCCGTAGCCTGCGGAGAGATCCTGTCTTGCGGAATGCTTGCGTTCGGAAACAGCGTGCGGCCGCTGCCGTCGGGATTCCCCGTTGCAGGGTCGTAAATTCTCACACCAAGATCGCTCAGATTGCCATTCCGTTCAGCGGCTGTTGGCACCCGCGTGAGCACCGACCCGCCCAGATTTTCACGATTGAGTTGGGCATCGCCAAAGAAGAAGAGCTTGTCCTTCACGACGGGGCCAGCGATCGACCCGCCGAACTGGTTGAACCGCAATTCAGGAATCCCGCGGTGTGGCGGTGCAGGTTCGCCGGGAGCGCGAAGCCCCTGTGTAAAGGGATCACGCGCCTGGAAAACATTGTTCTGGAGATACTCAAAAGCAGACCCGTGGAATTCGTTGCTGCCACTCTTGGTCTGCACTTGAATTACAGATCCGCCCGCCTGGCTGAATTCAGCGTCGTAATTGGAAGTTGTTACTTTGACTTCCTGAATGGAGTCCAGCGGAGGATTGATCAGGGAAATGCCCAAAACAACGTCATTATTGGACATCCCGTTAATCATAAAGTTATTGGCACTGTATTCCTGGCCGTTCGTGTTCACCAGGATGTCATTGCCAGGATTTTCGTTGACGGGGTGCTGAAAGTTGTTTTTCACGGTGCCCGGCAAAAGCAACTCAAACTGCGTAAAGTTGCGGCCGGAAATCGGAATACTCTGGATGAGGTTTGAGCTTAGCCGTGTAGTGACTTCGGCATTCGTTGTGTCCACCAACGCGGGAGCAGCCGTGACTTCCACTTTTTGTGTTACGGCCCCGAGTTGCAAACCCATATTCACAGTTGTAGATGTCCCCACAGCCACCGTCACGTTGTGCTGGACGGCGGTTTGAAAACCTTCCTTAGTAAAGGTTACTGTGTAGGTTCCCGGGAGTAGCCGCATGATCGAGTAATTGCCGGACTCGCTGGTCTCTGCCGACGTCGTGATCCCGGTTGCGACATTGGTTGCGGTGACTTCCACGCCCGGAACTGCGGCACCTGTCGGATCCGTCACAGTCCCGATAATGTTTCCTGTCGTCGCGGCCTGACCAAATGCCAGTTGCGCAGAGACAAGGCACGCGAGACATGTGACCACTAATGGAAATACTCGAAGCTGCATTTTCACGTTCACTCCATACCTCCTTCGGGTAGACAGACCTTTTCCCGAACGCAAATAGCAGATAGTTTATATGTCGCTAGTTTGTTGTTTTATATTGTGCTCATGCTTTTGTGCGACATACCTAATACGGTCATATCGGCCATAGCATGTACCGACAACTGCAGGCACCCGTCGTGCAACGTGATGTCAGCTGTCGCATTTGGCGGCTAACGGTGACGCCCGACTTTTTGATTCGGACACACCGGTGTGAAGATTTTGAGCAAGAAGCTTTTGAAGTATTCATCTTCCTCACCGTCATGGTGTAATCAGCTTCTTCTATGGCTTTCCAGTGCCGTCACTTCAGGCTGTCATGAAGTATTCCTCGCTGAGAAACCACACACAGCCTGGCCCGGCTTACGCTCCGTTCCGACCCAAAAGTTCCCGACGCATACAACTTAGATGACTGACCCTGGGCGAAGGTTGCAAAAAGCAGCTGTTTTTACAGAAGCAAGTCCGCTTAGCAAGGCTTTTTCAGCGACGGCTGCAATGTTATTGAAAATAGAAATAGAATCTGGAGAAGCTGCTGTCATTTCAATATTGGTTATTGCTATCTAATTGGCTGGAGGGTGTATATTGTAGGAGTTAGGCTTCAGAGACAGTTGCAAATGGAAATAGACAGCGGATTTACCCAAGATCAGTTACAGACAAATGTTGCGACGCCAAGCAACGTTCAGAGAAAGGATAACGTTACTGATTCAGAGCAGGGCGCTTACGAAAGGTGCAGTCACAATGATGGCCCGTAACATTCCAACCGGAACGCCTATGGAGGTCCTTGTGTATAAGTCCCATCGTTCGCGGCAATATCTTCTGTTGTTGTGGGTTTTTTTCGCTGTCGGACTTGCAACAGCTTCGGCTCGGAGCGAAACTGAAATCTCGCGGCTGTTTCAAAAATATAAAGTCAAAGAAGGAATTGTGAAGCCGCCCAAGGGTCTGCTGAAATATCCCTACCTTGTTCCAAGCGGCCCTTACTTCCAACTCTTCGACTGGGACAGTTATTTCATGGGTGTCGCGCTCAGCTACGATGGCGACGGTGAATCCCTGGCGAACTCGGTCAAGGACTTCCTCAGCTTTGTAGGTGAGAACGCGAATGAGACCGGCTATGTTCCGCGCGAAATCGCACCGGATAGCCTCTGGGCACTGCCCGAAATGTGCAAGCCTTTTCTGGCGCAAGCTGCGTATCGTGCTTCGCTCACTACCGGGAACGTTGAATGGCTCCGACCCTGGTACCAGAAGCTCGCGGAAACTCTTCAGTTCTGGGAAAACACGCGCCGCGCTCCGGACGGTTTCTTCGTCTGGTTTAACGGCGTGGAAAGCGGAGTGGACAACAATCCAGCTGTAACGGACAAACCCGCCCAGGTAACAGAAGGCGTAGACCTTCAGTGTTATATCTACAGGGAATATCGCGCGATGTCATTGCTGGCAAGCAAGCTTGGCAACTCCGAAGACGCTGCCATGTATGCGTCCAAAGCGGATGCACTAAGAGCGAACATTCGCGACGAGATGTGGTCCGAAAGCGAGGGAACATTCCTGAACATCGACGCACGGACCGGCAAACTAATCCATATTCTGACATGGACGAACTTCGTGCCGCTCTGGGCGGGAGTCGCAACCCAGGGTCAGGCCCGCCAGATGATCGAAAATCACATCCTGAACCCTCATGAATTCTGGGCGCGTTATGGAATTCGCACGCTGTCGCCGGACGAGCCGCTTTACGATCCTCACCATGGTTACTGGCGCGGGCCGGTGTGGATCATTTCGAATTACCTGATCATGCACGGTCTCATGAATTATGGCTACACGAAGCAGGCCCGGGAACTCGCCGAGAAAACGCAGGAACTGCTTGTCCAAGACCTCCGGACGAGCGGTGGCATGAACGAATGCTACAACCCTGACGATGGAACACCACTCGCAGGCGGACACTTTGTGAGCTGGGACCTGCTGGGCGAGCACATCCTGGAAGAAGCCGATAAGGGGCTCGACCCAACGGCACTGAGCCCGCTCAAATGAGAATCGAAAAAGAGCACATCGAAGCGGCATGGGCGCTGAAATAAAAGAAGGGTTTGGCAGCGAGAATGATTTCATTCGGAGGGTGCCTGGAGTCGTGGATCGAGTTGATGCGCTTTTGAAAATTCTGCATCTGCTCCCGAGCGATCCCCTTTGGCGAGAAGGGCGCGGGCGAGTTCGTAATGCGCTCGCGCGAAGTCGGGCGACTGCTTGACAGCGGACCTGAATTGCTGAATGGCCGCTTCGAGGTTCCCATTGCGGAGGTCCTGTTCGCCGCGGTTCGTCGCGATGGTCGCCGCCAGACGATTCACCTTAGCCTTGTTCAAATCCGATGCTTTCTGAAATTCCTTCTGAGCTTCCGCCAGGTTCCCCTTCTGCCTCCACACCATTCCCAGTTCCTGATGAGAGCCGCCGTAGGTGGGATCCAGCGTGATTGCTGTTTGAAGTTCCTTGAGGGCTGCATCGAGATTGCCTTCCTGCCTCAGCACGGATCCAAGAATAGAATGGGCGCGGGCATAATCCGGTTGAATGCGGATGGCAGTCTCCAGTTCGCTTTCAGCCTGGCGCAGCTTCCCCTGCTGCCAGAAAATGACACCGAGCAGATAGTGTGGTTCAGGAAGCCCAGAGGCCAATTGCGCTGCCTTATTCAAGCTTTCAATCGCACTGTCAAAATGTTCCTCCTGCTTCAGCGCGACTCCGAGGTTGTAATAGGCTTCGGCGTCATCGGGATTAAGCTGAATCAGCGTGCGGAATACGCTCTCTGCCTTGTCCCAAAGGGCTTTTTGAAGATACGCCAGCCCCAGGTTGTTCCGCGCGACATAGAACTTGGGATCGTCTTGCACGGCGGCTTCGAATTGAGGAATTGCATCATCTGCATTGCCCTCGCGAACCAGAGCCAATCCCAGGTTGTTGTGGGCCTGCGCCGACTGCGGTTCAAGCGCCACGGCTTTCCGAAACTCAGTTATTGCATCCTCCAGGTCGTTCAGTTGCTCAAACGCTTCACCAAGCCGGCTTAGTAAATCGGCCGAGGGAGGATTCAATTTGGCCGCGTCCCGGAACTGCTGGAAAGCATCATCCAAATGGCCCTGCTGCTGCTCCGCAAGCCCAAGGTAATAATGGGCCGAAGCACTTGAGGGATTGAGAGTCACCGACTTCTTCAACTCTTCGAGGGCTTCCGGATACTGCTTGAGCAGCCATAAGGTTGTGCCGAGATGGAAATGAGCGTCGGCAAGTTCCGGTTTCAATTTGATCGCTGTTTCAAATTCCGATTTGGCCCCTGAGTAATCTCCATTGTGCGCAAGCACAAATCCCAGGCCGTCGTGCGCCTCCGCCCACTGGGGCCGCAGCTTCACGGCATATTGATAGAAAGTACGGGCGCCGTTCAGATCATTCCTGCGCTCGAGTGCGACAGCCATGTTGAAATAGGCCTCAGCGTAATCCGGTTTCAGCGCGATCGCTTTGCGGAACTCGATAACAGCCCTATCAACGTCACCGCTCTTCAAGTAAGCAGAGCCCAAAGAGTAATGGACCTCCGGGGACTTGGGCAATGAAATGAGGGCCCGGCGGAAACTGCGGATCGCCGCCGCCGCATCGTTATTGCGCATCGCCTGGAGTCCTTGCTGGTATTCACGCTCTCCTGCATTCTGACCGCTCGGTATGGGCAAGGCCTTCCCTATGCCGCGCGCCACCACTAGGGAAAGAAGAATGAAGGCGGAAACAACCAGTCTTTGGAGGAAGGGCCTTTGAATGCTCAGTCTCATCGCCGTTTCGCTCCGTGAGCCGAGGCATTAATACTGTCGGCAATTCCTTTTCCTTCCTCGACTGTAATAATGCGGTCGGCTTCAATTCCCTCCATCGAATCGACGACGCCGCTGGGCCAGCGAATTTCAAGTTTATCCACGTGTGCCGTCCCCCCAATCCCAAAATGGATGCGGAGATCATTCTGCGACGCCCAACTGCCGCCGCTGCGGACTTCGTCGATCTGCCGATGATCGCCCGTGATACACGTTACGCGGGCGCCGATCGCGCTGCGGTTTGACCGCGTTCCAATCAGCTTGACTTTCAGCCAATGATTTCCCGCCTGTGCAGGGCCCGGAGAATCGCAGCGAAGAAGCTCAGGCGAATCATTCACGGTATTTATCGCGACGTCGACGTCCCCATCATTATCAAAATCGCCAAACGCACAGCCGCGCGCAGATACGGGCCGCAGGACCGCCTCGCCAAGCTTGTTCGAAATGTCCGCGAACCTTCCGTTACGCAGGTTGTAGTAAACGTTTTTGGGTTGCTTGTAATGAATGTCAATGTGCAGCCTCTCGATCTCAGGATAGATGTGGCCGTTCGCAACAAAGATGTCCTGCCAGCCGTCATTGTCCAGATCAAAGAAGCCGCAGCCCCAGCCCATGTAGCGGGTATTGATACCAAGCCCGGCGGGAAAGGTCACGTTGTCGAACATCACATAGTCAAAGCCCGGCGCGGACTTTCCAAGGTTATGGTAAAGGGACGGAGTGTCCTCGGAAAAATCGGTCCTGAAAATGTCAAGCCAGCCATCGCAATCATAATCGCCAGCCGTCGGTCCCATGCCGGCCTGCGGTTGCCCATCCTGGCTGTAGGCGCATCCCGCCATGATTCCAACGTCGGTGAAAGTTCCATCGTGATTGTTCTTGTAGAGGGCGCTCGGCTGGGAATCATTTGCGACATAAATGTCGGGCCAGCCATCGTTATCGAAATCCGCTACCAGGACGCCAAGGCCGTAAGTACCGTTGGCTTTAAGGATTCCCGCCTTTTCTGAGACGTCCGTGAATGTTCCATCGCCATTATTGTGATAAAGAATGTTCTTTGCGCCCGGAAGCCCCGTAGGACCGCAGGCAACCAGCGTACCTTTGTAGAGACAAGGGCCGGAATTCGGCAGCGGCCATGATTTGAGATCGGGGATGTCCACGTAATTCGCTACAAATAAGTCCAGCCGGCCGTCAAGGTCATAGTCCAGAAAAGCGCAGCCCGTTCCCCAACGCACTCGGTCTCCCGCTACGCCGGCCTTTGCAGAAACATCCGTAAATGTGCCGTCGCCGTTGTTGTGATAGAGGACGTTCTTGCCCCAATAGGTTACGAAAAGATCATCAAACCCGTCGTTGTCATAATCACCGATGCAGCAGCCCTGGCCCCAGCCTGTGTGGACCAATCCAGCCTTTTCGGTAACATCGGTGAAGGTGCCGTCGCGATTGTTCTTGTAGAGGCGGTTGGTGGGCTCCTGCCCTTTTGGAAATCCTTCGACGCGAGACCCGTTCACGAAGAAAACATCCAGCCATCCATCGTTGTCGTAATCGAAGAATGCCACTCCGCAGCCGGTCGATTCGAGGAGGTAAGGGTCGCGGACCTCGCTGCCAAAAATCGTTTGATGCTTGATTCCCGCAGGACGCGCTACGTCTTTAAAGGAAATGCCGGAAGGCAAACCCGGCGTTGGCACTGGCTGTGACACTTGGGCGTAAGCCACACTTCCCTTTACAGTTTGTGCGGTGACGAGAGGCCCCCAGAGGGGTGTGCCGGCCAGCCCTGCCATGGCTCTAAGGATATCGCGCCGGGTCATTCCTGATTCCTGCCCCAAGTGGGACATTTTAGTTTGGAAACCTATCGGGTGCATCACAGGAAATTAAGGAGGGACCAGCAGCCGAATTCCTGATAGTTACAACGCGGCCTGATTCACATTTTGTTCACATGCCCGTTTTACAAGACCGTCTTCGGGTAACTGAACGAGGCTTCCTGCAGACTTCCTCGAATACAAGATCGTCGGTTGGGCTGCGCACTCAAGACCCGGCTTGAGCAGAGGCGGAGGAACCCGATCGAATAATACGCGCAGCGACGCAATGAGTGCTGAGGACTTCACCTTTCATGACACTGACTTTAAGCACAGCCTGAAAATAAGGAGCACGGCGGTCGAGGGCGGCTGCACTTTTAAGACCCAACTGCATTAAGACCTCACGAACACCTGTCGATGACGTGGCAAGCGCTGTCGCTCCCTGGGTCCCAAGGGTTGTCAATCCGCCGAGAACAATCACCTTCCTTCCTGGGGCAAGCCCCGGAAGAACGCTGATCAGAGCATAGTCAGCCTGCACAACTCCGGTCTTGGGATCGCGTTCAACTTCGTAGGCGGAAGGCTGCCCGGGGTGCGGATGCAAATCCACGATCTTCCCATCCCATACCCCTGTGGATTTTGAAGGCCATTCGAAATAGAAATCTTCGGTTGCCGGCAAGCCGCCCAGCAAAGAATCCTCCCTGGTCGAGCCGAGGAATACAACATCGTGCATCCTCAGATCGTCAATCGAAACGAGGCGGCTGCGTTCGACCTGAATGGACCGGTGAAAATGGTCAAACATCTGCGTGAGGTAATAGACTGCCATCACTTCGCCCGTCCCTGTATAGACATCTTCGAACCAGACATTTCCAGCATGCGAAAGGAGGGAAGGATTCGCCACGAGCCTCCGCGCCAGCCCCGGCGTTGCTGCTGCCCCCATCGCATCAACGCCTTCGGCTTTCAATCGAAGCAGGTCGGAAGTCCGCGTCGCCAAAAAGACTGCGTTGGAAAACGTAACAATAGGAGCGTTCTTGTCCTCGAGAAAAGAGGACCAGAAATCGCGAAGGGTGCCGTCGCCCCCCGACCCCGCACCATCAACTGCAGAACCTGCCCTGCTGACGGTCATGTCCATAACCACGTTCCGTTCTAACAGGAGACCCATGCCTGTAAGGAGAATGACGGCCGCAGCAGCCAGAAGGACTCTTCGTCGGTTTGCCAGCTTGCCCCGGCTCCGACGCGGAGCAGAAGAGAAAGAATCCGATGGGTTCCCCGAGCCTGCTGTGTCGGGCGATTCTATAGATTCCAATTTCTGCTTTCCGGAACCACGTTGCGGTAAGGCGTCAAAGCGGTGACCGCGGACATTCCGGCGAGAAAAGCGAGGCACATAACACCCCTTCGGAAGCTCGAGATAGATTTCATCCTCCGCCCCTTCATGACGGTAGTATTCCCTCAATTTCTCGCGCAATCGATGCGCGTCAACCCGGACAGACGTGTCTATTCTGGGGTCAAAATCCGCACGGCGTCCCAGGACCTCACGCCCGATTACATATTCTTTGATTTCACTGGAATTCCCTTCGATAGCCTTATCGGCCACATATTTCAGAAGCTTGCGAAGGATGGCCGATGAACTCAAGGCCCGGGAGCGGAGCACCTTTTCGAGTTGAAGGCGCATCTCCGCGGGAGTAATCGAACACGAAGAAGGATTGTCCCCTGAAGAATCAAATTCCGTCATGGCCGCACCTCTTAACCTGTTTGACCATGGCCCGACGTAATCAAAAGAATCTGAACTACTTACAGACTGTTTATCCGTTACATAACCTAAGCTAACTTGTGCAGGTGTTCATTTTAGCATGAACATTTCAGGGTCAATAGTTTCTTCAGGGCAGTCGGGTCTTGGGGCTAACTACAGGCAGGGGTAGCTCTCGTTCCTGTTTGAGCGCACACGAAGAAAGTGTCAATGCACACGTAGCCTTGTCGTTTTGAGGGCCAAGTCAGCCGGCACATCGGAGCACGTGAAAGAGGCGTTACCTGAGCTTTGAGGTTCGGAGAGTCTGCGTGAGAACTGTCGTTCTCAGTTGCAATGGCTGTCTCCAATCGCCCAGGTGACTGAGTGACGTGGGGTTGGCGAGCACTGTTCGTCGCCATAGAACCGGCATTCACACACTGTGGAGTGCTCTCTGAACGCTCCCATGGCCGCGCAATGCACTTAGTTGGAGGAGAGTGCATTGTGCAGTTTGCCGTGACCTGGTATCAGGCAAAAACATCGTCCGAAAGCAGACGTACTGGTTCCGGTTTGGTTAGCCGTATGTTAGCAGATCAACATTCCAGGCTGGAGGAAAGGAATTCATGAAAGTAATGAGAGTGAATCTTCTTTGGAAGCTTCTCATGGCTGCGGCGCCTCTAATGATTGCTGTTTGGGCGGTAAACGTACCAGTTCATGCCCAGGCAGTCTATGGCGGCATTGCTGGCAACGTGACAGACCCCTCCGGAGCAGCCATCCCCAATGCCCAGGTCACCATAACCAATGTAAACCAGGGAGTTAACTTCACTGTTACGACAAACCAGTCAGGTTTTTACCAGATCAGCCATCTGATCGTGGGAACCTATAACGTAAAGGTCGAGGCCAAGGGCTTCAATACTTTTGTCCAGCAGGATGTGCAGGTCAGCGTCGATGCTGTGACCACAGTGAATGTTAAGCTCGCCCTCGGCGAGGTCAGCCAGACCGTAAACGTTGTTGGCGGGGTACCGCTGCTTCAGACGGAAAAAACCAACGTCGGCCTTTCCTACAGCACCCACTACGTGCAGTCGCTCCCGTTATTCAATCGCAACGCTTCCTATTTCGAGCTTTTCCAGCCGGGCGCTTCGCAACTCCCGTGGCAGCATGCGGCAAGCGAGAATCCGCAAGGCACTATCCAGATTGAAATGAATGGCCAGGAATTTGGCGGGACGGACTTTCAGCTTGACGGCACTGACAATCACGACGTGATCCTGGGCATTCAGGTAATCAACCCGAACCTCGATTCGCTGAGTGAAATGAAAATGATTACCACGGATGCGGATGCAGAGTTTGCCCAGGCCGACGCCGGAGTCATGATCGCCCAGACCAAATCCGGCAGCAACCAGATCCATGGCAGCGCCTTTGGTTTCCGAAGGACTGATGCTTTCCAGGCGCGCGACCCCTTCAGCCAGGCGGTCCCCAATTCGGTGACGGGCAAGTTCATCCCTCATACTATTTGGAGCCAGTTTGGAGGTTCCCTCGGCGGCCCCATAAAGAAGGACAAGATATTCTTTTTTGGCGACTACCAGGGTTCACGACAACGGAATGGTGGTTCTGTGCTTGTTCGGGTACCAACGCTCGCAGAACGTCAGGGAGACCTGAGTGACCTCGGCACGAATATCTATGACCCGTATGGAACGGGAGGCGCCATTCTTCCTCCTTCCCAGCGGACGCAGTTTGCCTGCGGCTCCACATTGAATTGCATCCCCCAAAGCATGATTTCGCCGCAGGCAACCGCACTCCTGAACAAATACATTCCTTTGCCCAACGTTTCAGGTGCGGCCCCCGGTGCCCCCAATTTCGCTGCCTCGGGTTTGCTTATGTTCAACAGTGACAACGGGGACGTCCGGATCGACGACTATATGACGGACAACCTGCACTTCTTCGGCCGTTACAGTGCTCAGAGCTATTTTCAGCAGGCCCCCGGCGCGTTTGGCAGCGAAGCCGGAGGTGTCAACATTACCTCTTCGCGGTTCGCGGGCATCTCGAGCGTACTCACGCAAAGCATCGCTTCAGGGTTCGATTACACCGTTTCACCGACCACGCTTACCGATTTCCGATTTGGCTTCTTCCGATATGCGGTCAGCGTCAGCCCGAATGGACTCGGGACGAGTCCGGCTACTGATGCGGGGATACCCGGTCTGAATACCAACACGGTTACTTCCGGCATGCCGGCTTTCTTCATAAACCAGGCCGGAGGGTTTCAATTCGGCTATGGACTCGGTGTCAACGGCTGCAACTGTCCGCTGACCGAACAGGAGATGCAGGCACAATTTGTCAACAACTGGACGATCATCCACGGCAACCATACTTTCAAGTTCGGTGCGGATTGGCGACATGCCTGGAACCTTCGTGTACCAAGTGATTCCCATCGCGCCGGTGAACTCAGCTTTAACACCAACCTGACACAGGGCCCAAACGGTGGAGGATTGGGGCTGGCTGACTTTATGCTGGGAGGAGTGGACTTCTTTCAGCGGTACGTGAGCAATACGACCAACGCCGCCGAACGCCAGAACCGCTTCTATTCCTATGTTCAAGACACCTGGCACGCCACGCGAAAGCTGACTGTGACGCTCGGTACGCGCTGGGACATTATCTTCCCTCAAACGGTGACGGAGGTGGGTGACGGAGCGTGGGTCAATCCAACAACTTTTGAAACCATGATCGCCGGCACACCCGGTATTGGACTCAACGGCAACATTCGGAACACCTTCACAGGCTTCGGGCCAGTTGCGGGCATAGCCTATCAGGTTACGCCAAAGACGGTGTTGAGGCTCGGTTACGGGCGAGACTTTGACGTGGGGCTTTTTGGGTCTGTTTTCGGACACACAGTCACGCAAAACATTCCCGTCCTGGCCCAGCAGGCGCTTAGCCCCTCGCAACCGTTCCTGGATGTGTTCAATTTCAGTCAGGGGCCCCCTGCGCTTGATCCCACAACTATCCTGAACACACAGCCCAAAGGGATTACTGGAAGGCCGCTTTATCCGGCCCAGATTGCGTCGCCGCACGTGCTTCCCCTCAAGATGCGCCTGCCGACCGTGGATAGTTGGAATGTTACACTTCAGCACCAACTCGGCCGGAACACCAGCGTGCAGCTTGGATGGGTGGGTGCACTCGGCCACCACACTTTTGCCGGTGGCGGTCCCAACTATAACATTAACGGCCCAACCATCGTAGGTTACAGCACGGCCAGTTTGCCGGGGTGCCCGGCGCCTTGCACCAACGCCAGACAACCTTACTTTATGGCTACATACAACTACCTTCTGCAAAGTGGCTTGTCGCAGACGGATGCGCTGTCTCATGCCTGGTCCCAGGGTATCCAGTGGTATGGTAACGATGTCTCGAACAATTATGAGTCTCTGCAGGCTATCGTCCAGCGTCGCTTTTCGGGTGGCTTCGGCGTAACCGGAAGTTACACCTGGGGCCGATGCTTTGATGAAGGAGGCCCGTATGTGAACATCAACCAGAGAATCGCTTACGGCCCATGCTTCTGGCAACGCGCAGATACCATGAGCATCCAAAATCTGTTCCAGTTGCCGTTCGGGCATGGCAGGAGGTTCCTCAAAAATGCCGCGGGCCCGCTGGACTACCTGGTCGGCGGCTGGCAAATCAACGGGACATGGGCATTACAAAGCGGCCTTCCCTTCAGCGCCGGTTACTCCAGTTGTGGTTCAGACAATGATGTCGGTGTCTGCTTCCCCAATCAGGTTGGCAGCGCTGTTCTTTCCAACCGGACTCAATACGAATGGTTTAAGACCGCCGGAGTCGTTAATCTGGCTCCGGGACAGACTGCAGGCCCCTGGCAACGCCCCGCAATGCCCGGGATCCTTGGAAACGCGTGCTGGGATTGTCTGACCGGTCCTCACTTCTTTGACGCTGATGTTGCGGTAGAAAAGGACTTCCGCATAACCGAGAGACTGACATCGCAATTCCGCATGGACGTTTTCAACGCGTTCAATCACGTCAACCTTGGAATGCCGGATGGCACAGTCGATTCGCCGACCGCCGGCCGGATCTTCAGCACTTACAATCCCGGCGTCGCCAATACAACCCCCATGAGAGCGTTGGAGTTTGCTCTCAGATTAGACTGGTAGCTAAAACCGCTGGGAGCGGAAGGACAACGCTCACCTTCCGCTCCCCACCGCGGAAAGCCCCGGCGGAAGTCCTCATCCGTTTTCTATTCGCAACTCCCTCTTCACGCCCGGCTCGCCCGGAACAGGTACATGCGCGGTTCGAGCGATCTTCTTCCTCAATCGGATACGCCAGCCGGTGATAAGATGTCGAACATGGCAGCACACCAGCAACAGCACGTAATTTCAGCATGGTTGCGCTTCCTGACGGTTGTTTTTCTTACTCTTGTGGTCGCATCGCCTGCATTGTCGCAGCAAACGGATACACGAACGCCACCGGAGCTTCAAACAGCGGATCAGGAAATCATCCACGGAAACTTTTCCGCTGCCGCTTCTCTGCTAACCCAACTGGCAGCCCGACAGCCAGAACCATCGGGAGTCGAAACGCGCCTGGGCCGAATCAATTACGAACTACACGCCTACGACAAGGCCATCCCGCACCTGGAACTCGCGCTGAAACAGGACCCTGAGGACGCCGAGGCCGCGGAACTGCTGGGCCTGTGCTATTTCATGGAGGGAAAATCTGATGCAGCACTCGAGTTGCTTAAACAATCCGTACCCAGGGTAACCCACCCGTTGCCCGTCGCATTGGACATATTGGGCGGCGCTTACTTGCAGGCGCACCAGTTTTCAGAGGCACGTGCGGTGTTCGCCAGAATGTACGGCGTCCCTTCCGAGAGCGCTCAGGGCCATCTGATAGCGGCACAAATGATGATCCGCGAAGACATGGCGGACGAGGCGATTCCGGAACTCCAGAAGGCCGTTGCCCTCGACCCGAAGCTGCCCATGGCCCATCTGCTCCTGGGCGAAGCCTGGCTGTCACAGTCGCATGTGCGACCGGCGCTCCAGGAATTCCAGAAAGAACTCCAGGTTAATCCCGTTCAATGGCTGGCGTACTGGCGCATGGGCGACGCCTACAGCCGTCTGGGCGAACTGATCCAGGCCGAGCAAGCGCTTGAGAAATCCATATGGATCGATCCCAACTTCACCGGCCCATACATCCTGTTAGGAAGGGTCGAATTGCGAAAGGGCGATCCGGCCCTTGCAGCCCGCTTTCTTGAGCATGCGCTGAAGATGGACCCCAACAACTACACAGCGCATTATCTTCTGGGACAAGCATACGACAAGCTCGGCCGAAAAGCCGATGCCAGCCGAGAATTCGCATTAACGCGAACCCTGCATGCAGAAAAAGATAAGCAGTAGCGTTCTGCTAATTACTGATGTCAATAAGATCTTATGCTGAAAACGTGGCGGGGACAGTGCTGGTAAGGAAAAGTGAGGAGTGCTGCGCATTAGCGCAGTGGATGGGGGCGGAAGCGGACAATCGAGGCGGGGAAAATAGAGCGTGGTTCTGTCGTGGGCCAGGGCAGGTGACCGGCTTTGGCCCCCTGCCCTGCATCATTTCCTCGCCAATATTACCGCTCAGTCAGCATTGTCTCGAGTGTTGAAGCAACCTGTTCCTGCTCTCTGGCGGTAATGTACCAATCGATGGTGCGATGCAGTCCTTCCATGAACATGACCTTGGGTTCCCAGCCAAGCAGTTGCTTGGCCAGTGAATTGTCTGCGACGCGATTGTAGGGCCCTGTCGGCATCTCCGGATGCGTTTCGATCTTTGCCTTGTGGCCCATGTACCTGAGGATTTCCTTGGCCGCATCGATCACCCGAATGCGCTCCATGGTTCCCAGGTTGACGGCCGTCCCGTCGTCGATTTTCTCAGCGGCAAGAATTGTCCCGCTGACAATATCATCGATGTAGGTCCAATTGCGAATCTGCTCGCCGGTTCCCCAGACGACAAAGGGGTCCTGGCGGACAAAGGCGCGTGCAATCATGGCAATTACCGCGTGATTTTCCACGCCTCGCGGCCCATAGACTGTGAAATACCGGCAGGATGCGGCTTTCAATCCATACTCCCGAGCATACGCGCGCAGGGTCATCTCCGCCATCAGCTTGGCCCATCCATACATGTTGTCTGCGTCATAGGGAGGCCCGACCATATCTTCCGTGAGATAGAGGACCTGTTTTGGATCGGTCTGGATATGATTGGGGTAAACACATCCAGATGAAGCATACACCACTTTGTCAACATGCTCTTTCAGGCAGGCGCGGAAAACCACTCCATCCAGCATCAGGTTCGCAGCGCATGCTGCCTGATGCAGGTCCACATAGCCGCGGCCGCCGTGGTCCGCGGCGAGGTGGAATACAATTTCCATTCCCTTCACTGCATTCTCAGCGACGCCCGGCTCGCGGAGGTCGTTCTCCATAAAATCGATCCGATGGCTCATTACATGGTTGGCGATATTCTCGAGCTTACCACTGCTCAAATCATCGACCACCCGGACGCTGGCGCCTTTCGACACCAAGGCATCTACCAAGGTCGAGCCGATGAACGAAGCTCCTCCCGTTACCAGGACTTTACGATTTTTCCAATCCATTTTCTGCCTCCTTGTGGCTAACTGAATTTCCTGAGTTTGAGGATTTCGAGATTGACGTTCCAGACAAACTGCGATCCGTAGATGAGGTAGCGCCGCCACAGGCGACGCGGTTCTGAAGCCAGCCGGAAAAGCCATTCAAGCCCGTGCTCGCGCATCCAGCGTGGGGCCTGCCTGACCCGGCCAGTATGGAAATCAAACGCAGCTCCAACTCCAACCATGACCGGCACGCTTACCCGGTCGCGGAAATTCCACATCCACTTCTCCTGTTTCGGCGTGCTCAGTCCCACCCAGAGCACATCCGGCGAGGCTGATTGGATCATGCGTGACACTTCTTCCTGCTCCTCAAAGGTCAGTTCACGGAAGGGCGGAGTCCACGTGCCCGCGATCATGATTCCGTAGAGTTCCCGCATCCTTTTTGCAAGCTCGTCTGCAACGCCCGGCGCTCCACCATAGAAGAAGTGGCTGTAGCGCTTTTGGGTCACTCTGAAAAATGTTTCCATCAGTTCAGGGCCGTAGACGCGACGAGGCATGTTGAAGCCCTGCCGGCGACCCATCCACACCAGCGGCATGCCGTCCGGAACAACAAGGTCCGCCTCCTCAAGGATGGTCTTGAAAGTCGGCTGATGCAGCGCCTCGACAACGCCGTGCATCCCGGTGACCGCTACGTAGTGTGTGGTTTCCCGCCTCTGGATCCACTCCTCCATAACCGCGATCGCGCCCGGAATCTGAATCGCGTTGACGGGTACGCCGAGGACGCGAAAGAAGGGCGATTCACGATGCTTCTGGGTTGTAAAAGGAACGGCCAAGGTAATGAATGGTGCGAGTTAGGATTGGATGGCGGATGCAATGCTTTCGGGCATGCCGTCTGGAATACCAGACAATTCAGGTTTCCGAATCGCCCGTTGGTAGATTTCCATCAGCAGTGAGTAGTTTCTTTCCGCCGTGTATTTCAGCTCATATTCTCTGCGGGCCACTGTGCCCATGGCCCGCATTTGTGCAGGATGCGTCCACGCCCACGCAGCGCATTCCGCAAGACTTTCGGAGTTGCCTGGTTCAAAGTGAAGACCAGTAACATGATGTTCGACAATTTCCTGCATTGCTCCCAGCCGTGAACAAATCACAGGCGTTCCGGAGGCGAAGGCCTCGACGATGGTCATCGGAAAGTTCTCATAGCATTCGCTGGGCAGTATAAGGAAGCGGGCGCTTTTCATGATTTCCTGGGTCTCACTATGGTCCACCCGGCCCTCAAAGCGAACGGAATCAAGAGCATTTGCCACAGAATAGTTTTTCAGTTCGAAACCCATCGGCCCATCGCCCACAATGCGGAGGGGTACTGTATTCCTGAGTTGTGTCCAGGCGCGCAGCAGCGTGCGCAGACCCTTCTCTTCGGACAAGCGGCCTACAAAGAGGGCGTATTCCCTGTTTCCGTCACCAGTGTGGGGATCAGGCGCAACGAAGTTGGGCTTGACTGTGATGCTTTCCGGGGCAAATCCGCCGCAGATGAATTTCTTTCGCGCAAATTCTGTCAGCGCGATAAATCGGCTGATGCCGCTGTCCCAGGTATGCAACCGCCGATGCATCATGAGCATAGCGGCCACTGCTGCGGTTGCTGAACGTGACTTCCGGTAACAGCCGTGGAACACACTGTTCCAAAGGCCTCCGTTCAGGCAGTCTTCACACACACTGCCGCTTCGATAGAACGTTGCCGCGGGACATAGGAGTCGGAAATTGTGGAGCGTCTGGACCACCGGCACTTCAAATCTCCTGCACTCGGCGTAAATCGACGGCGAGATGCGCGTGAAGGTATTGTGCACGTGAACGACGTCCGGCCGTACTTCGGTGAGAATTGCCGCGATGCCCCTGCGCGAATCTTCCGCCCAGATCGTTTGCTTCAGCAGTGATATTCGGCCGATCTCAGAGTGCCGGCTGATTTCATGGTTTGTGCGGACGTAACTCACGACGTTGTGTCCGAAACTCTTGAGCAGATCGCGCTCCAGGCGGAAAACAGCGTCCTCGCCGCCCGGTTGCTGGTATTCGTTATGAACCAGGAGGACTTTCATCCTTCTAATGCGCAGTGAGCTTCGAGGTCAAAGGAAGGCCTGGCAGTGCTGTAAGCCAGAATGCTGCCATTTGTCAGGTAGAGAACGTCTTCACGACTGGATACGTAGTCGAGGACCTCCGCAAGATCATCCCAGAGCTCGAGTTCATCGATTTCCCATGAGTGGCCATAGAGATGAAATACGCCGCCTTCCTCGATCACGGAATCAAACAGCAACTTGGCAAGGTCCACCCAGTTCTTTGCCTGCCACAATTCCGTCAGATAACGCCAGGCCTTTCCGATGTTCACGGCCCGCGCCGTGTTGCGGATGTAATCCGATTTGGAGTGAGGAAAGACGTGAATCGTTGTGGGCATCCTGTAAGGATCGTAGTTGAAACCCTGGGCAAACATTTCCGTCGTCCGGGCGCCCGCAAATCCTGCCTTCCTGACGTACCGGATCGCCAGGCTGCTGTAGCGGCCGCAGGGGTACGCAAACATGCGCACCTCGCTCCCCAGGATATCTTCCAGTTCTTGTTTGCTGGTGATCACTTCGCGCACCATCATTTCTTTCGTGCAGTGGGGCAGGATCAGGTGCGAAAAACCGTGGCCCCCAATCTCAAATCCCTCGCTCTTGAGCGCCCTCATCTCGTTGCGGCCCAAAGAGCGGGCGCCATGATGCCCCGTGATCGGAATGTAAAACGTGGCCGGCAGCTTGCGTGCATGGAGCAATTCAGCGAGCTTCAGGTCACAAGCGTCACCATCGTCCCAACTGGTCGTTACGATACGCGGCAACAAACTTTCAGTCTCGGCAGGCGAGACCCTGAATTGAGGCGAAGTCGTATTGTCTGTTGTCATCATGCCCTAGCCCCCACAGGCGCAACGGGGCTATGCCCCTTTAAGTGTTCAAAGAAGATTCAACTCACGGAGGTCCCTTATCGATATATCTGTCCGCTCAGTTCTTGGACGCTGGATGACGCTCGCTTAGCCCCAGCCACGCGCTCAGCGTTTGCGCCGCATCCATCCACTCGAAGTACTTGCCGCTTTGTGATCCCAGATGGAATGTGTTGTCCGTAAAACGATTGTTCCAGGAAGTAAAGACGGAATCATCGAACGACGAAGACTTCATAATTCCGGCCGCTATCCCTGTTTTCTGCGTGACAATATTATTGTGTACATAAAGGTTCCGAAGGAAGTATCCACCCCCCGCCTGCCTTTTTCTATCGGGTTGCAGGCCGATGATTCCATTCATGCAATCGGTCACGGTGTTTCCATATACTTCAACATCTTGTGACGCCGTAATCACGATTCCTCCGCCGAACCACGGAGATGTCTGTCCTGGCGCGGCGTAGCCGTCGTTCTCGACCGTATTGTCGCGAATGATCGCATGGTAACTGATCTCATGCAGGATGCCGGCTTCTTTGTTTGCCGTCGTCCTGTTGTGTTCGTAGAGCGTGTCCTGATTTTCGATGTCAGTCCAAAGCCCGGGACCGTTGTTGTCGTGGACGAAATTGTCGCGAACCACGAGCCCTCGCGTAAACGTGAATTTCGTGCCACCGGCTTCCCATCCGTACTTGTAGCCGGCATAGTTGTTATAGGCAATTTCATTCCCGGCAACCAGAATGTTTGCCCCGGAGCCGCCAAGGCCCATTTGTCCGTTGTTGAGGATCTTGTTACTCAGCACCTGCATCTGGTTGCCCAGGCGAATTCCCATGCCATGGTTCAGCTTGATGACGTTGTTTCTGACCATCCATCCATCGCTCGCCGCGTTGCCTTCGGATTTGCCCTGGATGGCCCCGTCACCCGCAACGTCCGCATACTTTTCGATAGTCAGGTTTTCGATGGTCACGTTTTTAGCCGCTCCGTGGAAGGCGTATGGAACCAGACTGATTTCCACTTTGTGCCCCGTCGGGTCAGAACCCAGATAAACCTTGCCGCCATCGTAATCCAGGTACCACTTGCCTCCGGACACGCCTGAAAGGCGGGCCACGCGCTCGAGCGGCACATCGTCCACAAACAGATCCTCAGGGAATGTGCAGGCGGGGTGCTGCTGATCGCATTCGCCCCGATAAGAACTTTGCGCACGGACGCTCACGTTAACCACCCAGTAGCGGCCTTGCTGAATAAAACCATCCAATGTCTGCGCACCGGTGAGGTCTGCGCCCGGATCGCCGTTGAAGGTGTCACCATCTTTCGGGCGAATCGATTGGAGCCGGTAAACGCCGGGTGTTATTTCAAAGGTCGTCCCTGCAGGATGGTTTTCAACCAGCGCCTGAAGGTTATCGCCGGGCCGGACAACAACATTATCGGGGAATGATCGCATACTGACAGTCCGCATAAGAAATGCCGTGCCGAACAGAGCAACACACATGCCAGGCGCAAGGCTTCTTGCTGCCGTCCAGGCTGAAGGCCTGGAGTGCACTTTCCGTTCTTTCATTTCACGCTCCTGAAGCGACAGCTTCATAATCTGAAACTTCGTCTCTGATGACATGCACGGGGAGTGGCGCTGCTCGCAGGCGTCTTCTCCGCAGAAACTCGGCATAGCCCAAAATTACGAAATAATCCAGCGGCGGGTGCCACGTCAGCATGGTCATGACAATTGACCGGAGGGTCAGCAGGCCGAGCACAGCAACAGCCTCATAGGTGAGTTGTTGGTCCTGGGAGACAGCGGTCGAATGCCGAAGGTACCTCGTCAGAAACCACCAGGTCCCGATGAGTGCAACCAGAAATGGAATCAGGCCCCAGATGCCTGTTCCCACAATCATTTCGAGGTAATCGCTGTGCATCGTGGAAGTCGTACTGTTCCCAAGCTGGGCCATGACGGCGAACCGCCCTCCCGCATAGGCACCGTAGCCCATCAGCGGCCTTTCCAGAAATTTCTGCCAGGCAAACGACCACCAGTCGACGCGGCTGCTGAGAGTTTCGAGTTGCTGTACGTCCTGTCCGCGCTCGAGGAACGACCAGATCAGACCGCCAACACTGCTCGCCACAAGAACAGGCGCAACGACGAATGTTAGAAATGCGCTAAGGCCGAGGCGCTTCGAAAACAGAAGCAGGAGAAACAATCCGAGCAGAAAACCCGCGATGGCCGATCGCGTCTGCGACAGGACCATCGTTGCCATCGCTGCGGTCAACAGCAGGATATACCAGGTTCGATCCGACTTTTTGCGATCCAGAGGAAGGAGCCGGCACAGCGCAATGAGCGCCAAAATGGCCGCAAAAGTTCCAACGTCATTCGAACTCACCGCGGGGAGGACACCTGCAAGCCGGACTCCCAGCATTCCAACCCCTACGTTCTTCCCGTTCGGGTACAGGGCCTGCTCTGGCCATAGCAGAACTCCCAGCCACACCGAAATTAGAAGCAGGCCATAAAGCGTCCAGGTCCAGTTAAAAAAGTGTCTGTAATCTTCTACAGATTTGAGTGTCGCAACTACAGCGGCCAGAAGCGCAACGTCCAAGAGGTATTCGCATGATTTGTAAAGCGTCCAGGCAGGAAACACCGACCATGCTGTCGAAGCCAGCTCAATCAGGCCAAAAGCGGCAAGGACCCCTGTAAATCCACGGAACATCGAACCAAACCACTCCGTCCGCCGAAGCGCCAGCCTGACGAGCAATGACAGAGTAACTATCGCTTCCAAGGCAATGCGGTAGAGCGCCCAGGCATCGACGGGACTTTCCTCGATCTGGTTTGCGCCTCGCACTCGGAATACCAGAGCGCTTGCGAAAATCAGCATCCACAGCACATGCCACCATCGCAGGTGCGCCGCAAGACCACGAAAGAGGACCATTGCTTTCCGAAGTCCGGCGGCCAGGACAATCAACATCGGGGGAGCAGCCACCACCGCAACTATTGCCAGGCCGAGGCCGTGACGAGAGGCCAGTAAAGTGATAAGCGTCACGACAAGGAAACCGAGAATGACAAAGGGGACGGCCATCCATATTGTGCTGCGCCCTGATCTACCGCCTCCTCCGCACCGAGAATAGTTCGAACTGAGTCCGGCAGGCATTCTGTTTTTAACCGCGCTCAATAGAATATTGCTCAGCTCTGAACCGCGATCGCGTGCTTCGCTTCGGCAAGACCAGTTACTGAATCATTGCGGCGCCGACCTGCAACCTCTTCGTAGTAGCGGGCCATCACAAGTGCCCGTTGCGACCACGTCTGTGTTCGTGCGAATTCCCACGCTGCACGGCCCATGCGGTTCCTCAACTCGGCGGAACTGGCAATCATGCGAATCGCCTGGGCCAACTTCGTAACTGTTTCGCGCGGAAACGTCACCGGGACTTTAATACCCGCGCTGTCCTGAACGAACGCCCCCACACCCTGATGGTTCAGGGCGATGATCGGCAATCCTGAGGCCATAGCTTCAAGCACCTGAGAACCGAATGCATCTCGAATGCTCGTGAAGATAAACGCATCAGCAGAAAGGTAAAGTGCGGGCATCTGGTTGTAAGGGACTTCGCCCAGAAATTCAACACGGTCGGAAATGCCAAGCCTCGAGGCGATGTTTTTCCACGATTCTTTCATCTCCCCCTTCCCGGCAACCAACAGCCTGATAGGAACATCCTTGAGTTGCGCAAGCGCCTCAAGAGCCAATGGAAGACACTTCCGTGGGAGCAGACGGCCGACCCAAAGAAGTTTGAACTGCGCATTCGGCGTGCGGTGCGGAACATCTGCCGGCAAGAAGTCCTCCCGGATCCCGGTGTCAAGGAACAGTTTCACATCAATTGCTCCGGCTTGCTTGAGTATCGATGCCGTTTCGCGGTTCGTGGCAAAAATCATCGCCGACTTACGCGCTGCCTTCTTAAGGACCGGACGGCGGCGTACCAGCCGGATTCTCAAATCACGAAGGCGTTCCGCTTTGGCAGCCGTTCCTAAGTATTCCCTGAAAGCCGGAGGTGATATCTGCCCTCCTCCAACTGGACCCCAGATAAAGGGTACGGGCAGCCGCCAAAGCAAGGGCGGGTCACTGACCGTTCCCCAACTGACGTGGTGCACAATATCAAATCCGACTTCCCTGTGGAGTTGCCTTGCGCGACGCAATGCTACGCGCTGCCAAAGAACGTAATGCAAAGGGCTGACGCGCTTGTCAGCGGCCGGGTTCCAAGTGTCGAACCAGCGAGGCACGTTGACCCATAAAAAATGGAGATTTGGATTGGGATGCTCGGCAAGATAAGCATCAATGTAACGTCGTTCTTGAGGATGAGTCAGCACCCAAACCCGGTATCGTTGGCTCATATGCCATGCCCAGTTCCAGGTGAAGGCGAGTTCAGAGCCCCGGCGGGGGCTGCACGCATGACCCACAATCAGGACATTCACGGGCAATCTCCCCTAACTTTTACCGGCGCGCGAGATAATGGAGCAATATCACCAATCATGCCACCGGCGAGCGCCTACCGCTGGCCAATCGCGAAAACATCATGTGCAGGAATTCCCTATCTTCGGCGTCCAGCCCAAGACCAAGCAAAACGCCACTGAACAAAGAGCCCGAGACCACAATTGCGGCGGCCAAAAGCAGGGCGGGTGAAGAGATCGGCAGCAGACGAAGAAGCAGAAGCCCGGCAGAGGCTACACCGGTCGCCATCACGCCTTTCCAGTAACGCCCGTCATAAGGCCAAAGACCCAGGAACCTTCGGGCCATGTAAATGGATACCAGGCAAAGAAGCGCAATCGTCAGAGCCGTACCCACGGCAGCACCTGCCACCCCAAAGCGAGGAACGAGGACAACAGCAAGCAAAACGTTCGCGCAGAATGTAACACCGCTGAGGACCGAAAGCGCATTCTGATGCCCGGTCATCACGAGCAATCCTCCCACGGCCCCGGTGCCGGAATTTATGAGTTGCCCCACGCCGAGGATGGGCAGTACGATCCAGCCCATCGCATAAGGCTTACCGAAAATGAATGATACAGTTTGGCGCGGAACAAAACACATCACCAGGAACGCCGGAAGACTCACATAGAACGACCATTTCGTGCTGATCCGATAAAGCTCTTCGAGCCGCTGTTTTTTTCCCTGGTGATAAAGCCTTGCGATCATCGGATTGACAATCGCCCCGAAGGCGCTGAGGATCACGGCCAGCGCAACTGAAAGCTGAGACGCCGCGTGGTAAACTCCGGCTTCTGCGGGGGAACAATAGTAGCCGACGAACAGCCTGTCAACCCAGAGAAGAAGAATTCCAAACATCAGCGAAAGCGACGTCGGTAGCGAGAAAAATAGAAGTTCTCTCCCGCCCATGTCCGGCTTGACGCTCTTCAATGAAACTTCAGGGAAGAGCTTTCGGATATAGTGAACCGCCAGGATCAGAGCGATTCCGAACGAGAGGTCAAAAGCCGCCAGTGCGCCGCCAAGCTTCCATCCAAGCAGATAGAATATCAGGATCAGCAGCAGCGCCGCTGCAGGCTGCCCTGCATCCTCAGTAAAGACGGAAAACTTCATCCTCTGTGACACTCGTGTCGTGGCGGCGGCAACTTTCAAGCAGGTAACCAGCGGGAACGCGAAAGCGAAGCATCGAAATACCGGGATCAACGATTGCCGATGGAAAACGTTTTCTCCAACCCACGGCGCAAGAAGGTAGAACACCGCGCCCAGTGTGAGGCCGGAAACGAGGGAGATTCGCAACGATTGTGTAATGGCGCCCTTAACCCTGCCATGGTTTTGACCAAGGTCAGGCGATGCAAAGCGTATCACACCCGAATCGAGTCCGAGCGGTGTGAGCACCGTAGCAATCTTCGTGATGGTCCATCCGATGGCGTAGAGCCCGAACGTGGCCGGTCCGAGTATGTGGGCCAAAACCACGTTGCCCACAAGAGCAATGCACCGGCCAATCAACTTCCCGCCAAGCGCAATGCCTGCGCCTGCGGCCATGCGCTGAACGTCTTCGACAGCTTCGGAAGCAGTATGATTCGGCACAACCATCGAAACGAAAATGGATCCTCCATCGATCGGCTCCTGTGCGGTCTCTTCCAACGCCATTGTTTGCGCTCGCAGTCGCGCTTCCATGGGTAGAGTTATCTCGTTCATTTCGGGGAGTTCTTTGCGGGAGGTCCGGGCACCTGCGCCGGCACATCCTGTGTGGACGTCCTCAGAGAATTCCTGAATCATAACGGACAAATCTCGGGCGGAAGATCGAGACGCCGCGTCAGGACGATCGGCTCGAGCAACATCCTGTACAGTTGCGCATTCAGTCCCGCGATCCATCCCTTGCGCTGCCGACGCGTCAGGAGGCGATAGAGATCATGGTAAAAAATCCGGGCCAGTGCCAGAGCCCTGGCAAATGCCTTTATTTCCGTGGAAGCCGGGCCATACCCTTCCCAGAATGCTTTCTCCCAAGACTGGATGACACTCTTGGGAACAAGCGGATTGAGAAATTGCGAATAGAGTTCAGAAAGCAAAGCGAAGAGATCATGATATACGGGACGGACTCTGCACAATTCGAAGTCTATTATGACCACACGGCGATTGGCGCTTTCGCTGATGAGGTTCGAAAGGCAGAAGTCGCCATGGGTAAATGCAACAGGAACGCAAAAAACGGAGCCGATCTCCGACACCGCCGCTTCCAGGACTTTAGGCACAGCACGCTCGTAGTCTGAGATGTTCGGGCGATTCTCTCGCGCAAATTTGCTGGCACGACTGATTATGACGCTCATATCAACCGCTTCAGTCCCCGCATCAGACGCATCGTGCACTCTTCTCAGCCACGTGCCGGCTTGAAGCATCGCATGGATACCCTGCTCTGCAAACGACCTCTTCCAACGGGACCACTTGACGGCACGATCAAGCCGTACCCCGCAGGCCTCTTCCCAAACGATAGTCCGTGCAGGGATTGACATCCCTAATGGCTCCGGCACGAAGTTGCCTCCTGCAAGGGCGCGCATCTTCCGGGTCATCTCCCATTCCACTTCGATCTGTTCCGAAACCTGACGGACGGGAGCAACAGAAGTGGAGGAGGATTCCCACGGAACATTAAAACGGTCGGGGATCGGGTAAGGATCCGCCAAAAGGATTTTCGCGAAGAACCGCCTGCCTTTCCATTCACCGGTGCAACGCGCCGCGAGCCCAGATGGGCTGTGCCCGATTCGGCCTATCGTCAGACCGTTGCTTCCAACTGAGAGCGCACATGCAACCCTTTCTTTCACGTCGTCCGGTCTTTCGATATCGAAACGGAACATGACCTTTGCGCTATCTTCGTTTGCACCGGACGTCCAGCGGGCGCGCAGGGGCCGAATTTTCTCAATTGAAATCATGCGTCGTGGGCATCAAAGTCGCATGTTTCGACGAACGCTTCAGCCTTTAATGTCTGATGAATGATCTGTGCCAGCGTAGCGGCTGCGCGGCGGGGAGTGAAACGTTCCATAGTCGCTTTGGCGGCTGTTCCCTGCCTTGTAATAAGTTGCGGGCACTCAATAAACGATCTCATATACTCTGCAAGTTCTTCTGGTTTGTCCGGGTCAAAGACAAACCCGCTGACTCCATGCTCGACCAACTCGCTGGACCCCGCAAAACATGAACACAGGACCGGTTTCCCGAAAGCCATTGCTTCCAGTGCGACTACTCCCCAAGTGTCCTCCAGCGACGGAAGGACAAACACGTCGCACGCCTCGTAGTACGCGCCCAGCCTTTCGTAGGGGACAAAGCCTTCCCAGCGGACATAATCCGCAACACCGCATTTGTACGCGAGTTCCACAAATTCATCCTGATGCGGGCCCTTGCCGACAAGCACGACCGAAAACTCAGTGATGCCGTCTTTAGCCAGCAAGGCGCATGCCTGGAGAAGCCGATCCACGCCCTTCGCGCGAATAATCCTTCCGACAAACAGAAACCTGGGACGCTTCGGAGGGGCCTCGAATTTCCGTCGCCCGTTCAAGGAAGGGAACGAAGAGCGGTCCGCAACCTCACCGATAAACCGGACGACTTTCTCCCTCGGCATGCCGACAAGGCGTTGAAGGTAATCCACGCCGCTTTGCGTATTGCAGATCGCGAGGTCGAAATACCTGCTCAGAAATTGCCGCAGTTTCAAACGGAGCGAGCCTTTGCCACCACCGGTCTCGGGAGAAACGCCTTGCCATAAAAGAATCAGTCGAGCCCCGGAGATAGCTTTGACCAGCAACGCGTAGAGTGTGCAGAGGTGGAAACCGTTGGACAGAATGACGTCCGGATGGAAATGAAGCAAATCAAGCAACGCTCGGGGAGACACCCACATAAAGCCGTTTGGGTATCCCATCTGACTTTCCCTGAGGTTCACACGCCGGAAGCCCTTCAGGGGGTGGATATTAAAGGCGCCCTCGAACCCAGGGGTGAATCCCGGCCACTGACCGGTGAACACGACGGTTTTCGGGCAAACAGCGGAAAATTCCTTTAGGAATGCCTGCCAGCGCCAACCCCGGTCAAGAGATGGGGCGATCCAGGCCACGCGTGTTTCAAACACGTCTGTGGCAGGGTCAGTTGGCCCTCGATGCTGTAAAAGGGTTATGGGTTTCATTGATACCTGATTTAAGAGCCAGACACCGACACCGGTGGATTTGAAGACTGCTTTAGGCCCAAAGAGTTTCGATGCACCAACGCGGACGCCACGACGAACGCTACAGCGCTCGACAGCACAAGCGTAATGACGCTTCCTGCAAGACCGAACGCCCAGGTGCAAGGGACACCAAGCAACACGGCAACTGCGCTGGCAGCAGCGTAAGCAACAAAGACGAGGGAAGGCGAATGCATGGCCCGCAGAATCACGGCCTGAGAAGTCGCCGAAATCCGGAGCACGGAGCCCAAGGCAAGCCACGGCACCAGGCTAGTGATGTCCGCGTAATGCCCGGCGTAAAGATGATGCACGATTGGTTCGCGAAAAATGACGATGATGACCCAGTAAAAAATGGTCCCTCCACCGTAGATGATAGCGAGTCTCGCAGACAGATGGCTCCGGTCCCTCAAATTGTCATGGTGATGAATGCGCGCAGCGTAGGGCAGCGAAAGCAATGACATCGCCGCGAAGGCTTGTCCGATCGGAGAAGAGAAGTTCATCAGTGCCTTGAGATTGCCAGCCTCTGCCAGCCCATGAAAAGCTCCAAGGATCGGATAATAAATAGCCCCGGAAAACCAGATCGCCACGGCACTCCCCAAAGCCCACCGCCCATATCCCCAGTGCCGGCGGATGACTTCGCAGATCTCGTACGCGCCTGACTTCAGCTTCAATGTAAGGCCCAAACGGGCCAGCATCATTGGAGCAGTGACCGCGGCGCCGACAGCCATCAACAAAAAAGCAGCAAGCGGTGATAAGTGGCCCAGATGATCAACGACGACCAGACCACCAACAACTACAACTGAATAAACGAATGCCCCCGCCGCAGCGTGCCGGGGAGACAGCCTCACGTAAAAGCCTCTGCGTGCGAGCCAGAACAACAGTACACAGGGCGTGGCGACGCCCACACCGACCAGGGCCGAAACCATATTCGAACTCGGCTCGATCCATTGCAGCACCAGCGCACAAACACCAAGCCCCAGAAAAACAACTGCTGCAATCACACTGTGAATCCGGAGCAAAATCCCGAGATACTCCCGGTTAGAATCTTTGTAAACCGAGGAGCCAAAAACACTGAGAGGTTCCAGGACCAAAGCGCCGTACGCAACAGACAGAAAGAGGAAGACCTCGAACGCCATAGCGTACGCGCCATATCGGTCAGGCGCCAAGTGGCGCGCCAATAAGATCCCCACCAGAAAATTCGCTCCTGAAATTAATCCCTGGTCGAGAAGTGCTAGCAATCCGCGAAAAGACCACAGCCGAACACCTGACCACATTGCTTTTCTTTCGCGGATTAACGGTGGGCATGCAACCACACGTTCTACCGAGGTACCCTCCAACGAAGTATTGATAACTGTGTCCGCCATCGATGTAAATCGATTGTCGGCTACTGCCGGAAATTTCAAATGTACTTGGAAGGAATTTTCACACCGACGCCATGTGGGCCGGATGGCCAAAAGCGTGTGCCGAAGCATGTCGAGGTTCCACCGCCGTCAAATGCAAGAAGACAATTTGCGAGAATGGGCCAAGCAATTTGAGTTCGTTCGCCACCCTGAGACCAGCGGTGTTTAACTCGCTCGGCAATGAGCTTGGTGTCGCCGGCCACCAGCATCTCGGCTTACCGTTCACGAGGCGGTAACGAAGATTGCCAAGCTTGAATTTCAGTTTCGTAATGGATTGCACAACAGGAAATGCCACAATGAGTCCCTTGCGTGCCACACGCTTAAACTCCTGGAGGACCCTTGATCTCACCTCCGGAGGCACGTGCCCCATGAAGCGCAGAGAAATGACGTAGTCGAAGGCCCCGTCAGCGAACGGGAGAACCTCGCAATCGCCTCGGACCAGGCCACAGCTCAAATTTCCCAACTGGGAAAACTGCATCCTGAGCATATCCAGGGAAATGTCAACACCCGTAACTTTATGACCCAGGCTCCTGAACAGGGGAACAATACGCCCTGTGCCTGTGGGAGCGTCGAGGATTGTCGAATGCGGACATAACTGTTCGCGCGCTATCCTTTCCAGCACGCGGAATTCGCGCTCCCAGATATAGCGGCGCAATGGCGAAGAAAGACGCCATCGGTTATAGTCTCTTGCGACCGCTCCCCAGTAACGTTGCTTGGCGGGATAATGTCCCAAAGTAGCGCTCAAGCTTCTGTCCTCCGGTTGATCAAGTCAAAGGCTGGCTCCTTAGGGGATGTCCCTCTCTTCAGCCGTTGATGAGACGGCCTGCGCGCGCCGCTCCCGATCCCGCGGAATCTTTCAAGCCCTGCTCTCAACAAACGTCTGATGAACTCACCAAAGCGCGAGACTATCATCGCGGTAACAGGCAGGGGATCATCCTTGCACATGAAGGCCGCTTCCTCAATTCCGCGAAAAGAGCGTACCCAGTCACTAAAACTCAATGTCCCTTCACGGCAATAGCGGAAGCTGGACACCAGATCGAGGTCTTCAACAATCCACTTGCGACCTTCCTTTGCCGGCATCGAAACAACTTCCTGGCCCGTTAGATCAAGATACATCGCACGGGCAACGTCCATGCCGTTTTCGCCGACAAAAAGGCGAAAGGTTGCTCCGATTCGGGGATTAATATCGAGAACCTTATACTGACCGTCGCGAGCGTCGTAACGATATCCAATATCGAGCGGCCCGTAGTAGCCGATGGCCTTCATGAATCGCCTGGTTGTTTCATCGACGGTCGAATTCTGCAGGCAGATGCCAAGGCTCGTGGATCCCTTGTGAATGGGACATTGCCGGATTTTTTTTCCTGTAAAACCAGCCAAGCATTCAGAACGCGCGTCGAAATATCCGTTGAACATCCACACTGTGTCATCGCCGCCCGGAATATATTCCTGCAACATCAGGTTTGGATTTTCAGGGTCTTCGACCGCATCGTAGAGTTTCAGCAGTTCCTCAGAGGACTGAACAATAAACATTTTCTTGCCCGTCCGGTCCCACAGCCGCTGACCGTCAATCCCTTTGAGCATGATCGGGAATCGGCCACGTTCAAGGAAGTTCTCCACATCCGTTCTTGACTCCGGGAATGCAGCCGCTGGAGTCGGGATGTTGTGACTGAGCGCGAGATAAAACATCGCCTGCTTGCTCGCAAGCAAATGAACGAGTTGTGCCGACACTCGCGGAAAAATGAAATCTCCTGCAAGCTCTGCCGAATTGTCTGCAACAAACTTGGCCGTCCGGTCGGTTGTGGGGATTAAGACGCACGGCCGACCGATCTTCCGACGAACCTCATGCAGGAAATCCAGAGACTCTTCCGCCGGACGATGCTCGATGTCCCAGAAAAACCTTCTTCGGCAATACCTCGACCAGTTTGCCGGGGCCCATCGGTTCGGATCAACGTTATAGACCGGTACACTCAGCCGGCCCAAGCTCCGCATGATGTTCAGGCCGCCGTGGCTATCGGACCTTAGAACAACAACGGGAGTAGAAGCATCGCGCAGTTTCAACATCGAGGAAATGCCCCGGAAGATCGGTAAGTACCGTTGTTGCCCTGGAAAGTTGCCGCAGCTTCGGCTTCGTTCCACTCGACGACTTCATCGCCTTGCATTACATAGGCGCTCCGAAGGTCGTTAATGTGAGACATTATGAATTCGAGATCTTCCATTTGCCCGCTTCGTCGCAGGTAGTCCGCGCTTTTGCCATTTCGTGCCGCTTCCGGGCCTGTACGTCTCCAGCGCTTAATGATATCGATAGTTTGGAGGTCACCAGGCTCATACCCCGTTTCTAAAAGATCTCTCGCAATCCATGTGCAGCACATCTGGTCTTCTTCTCGAAACTCGCCGCGGCTTCCCGCGCCAATCACCGCCACACATGAATGCCAGCCTTCAAGATAGCGTGCCACCCACGCGTAATTCCTGAAGCAGGCGAGATGGACGATATCGCTCCCCTTTGCTTCACAGATGAGGCGAGTGCCCGATGACGAAAGGAGAATCACCGGGCGGTCACGCAGGTCGTGTGCGTCAAGCTGTGCAGGACTGTTATTGATCTCAAAGCCCGGGGCGGTTTCTCCTCCGATTTCTCCAGCGAGCAGAGCGTTTCGCAGCCTTTGCCTCATTCGCAATGCAGCATCAACGGAGGCCACAGGAATACAACGGCCTCCCCTCGCAGCGACCGTGACAGCCGACGTAGTGGCGCGGATCACGTCAACCGCGACGATCGCGTAACCGCGACGGTATTTCCGCACGCTCTCCGGAAAACAATCAATGATCACCTGTCTTTGCACTCGCGCCTCTCATTATCCGGCTGCCGCAGATCGAACTCTTGGCGCCGGCCGGAGTTTTTCCTGCTCAAACGCGTCGGAGTGGAGCCCCCGACGATAAATCTCCACGCGAAGGACCTCTTCCAGCCTCACATTGCAAAGGTGGACTTCGCGTCCGAAATGGTTCAACAACGCAAACTGGCTGGGCTTGTTCGGCGCTTCAAACATCACGTGATGAAGGCCGAACGCCGACGCAAACCGGTCTGCAAGCCTGGGGTTAAAATTCCCTGCCTGATCAAACAACCCCACGCCACGCGCGCTCTCACGAGCCTCGACAACAAGCTGGAGGGCGCCGCTGTCGAGCCATCGCCGACCCTGGTCGATCAGCTCCTCGACAGTGCTCTCCGCAAACGGGCCCGTGTGCTTCTTCCCAAGTTCAAATTGGACGTCGAGCCCCCGCAATGCGGCCATGCGGATCACCTCTCTCGGCGGAAGAGACATCTCAGTGAATCCTTCGCCACACTCAATGCGATTCACCCCGATGTCTGCGCACAGGTCGAGGTACTCGGGAAGCACTCCCTGAGCAACAGCAATTTCAAATGGGCCACCGCCTGTCACTGTTGGGACCTTGTACCGCTTGGCTGCGGCAATCTTTTCTCGAGTGGCGCTTTCACGCGCGACCATCCAGCAAGCCATGGAAATCTTGAGGACTGAAAACAGGTGTGAACTCTGTGCGAGATGGCTCTCAAGAGTCCCTGGGTCGTACCCCGGATCAAACGGGCTCGTTAGCGGTGGAAGTGCTGGCACTCCGAGGAGCTTCAAGTATTTGGCGGTGTGGTCTTTCTCCCGTGAATTCATATTTCTCACCCCCGTATGTGCATTTCGTCTGATCTTGTTCGGTCATTTGCTTCGGTCAGCTTAATTCTTTCGCGCCAGGACAACATACTCTGTGCCGAGCGACCCAAGCCGCCGGACCTTATAGTCCGCCAGGTTCTGAAGTTGCAGATGAATCTTGATGCTGATCGATTCCGGGAAGAGTTCCTGTTTGAAAAAAGTGAAGGGGCCGAAGCCTAATGTTTTCGACGCAAGTATGTGAAATCCGACCTGACGAATCAGGCCATTGATATACTTTATGGAATGCCGGTGCAGCCGCGGCCGCGAAGGACGCCGTACCTTCAGCTTCTCCAGCATTTCTCCAATCCTCCATCGCAAGGGCCGAAGGCCGGGAAAGCATAGCGGGTCCAATATCTGATTAAGGCACCAACTGTTGTCCGCGGTCATGACAACGTGTCCACCGGGACGGAGAACGCGATGAATCTCTGAGATTGCATTCTGAGGACAGTCCACCCAAGGCAGTACGCCCATGGCCACAACTGCATCGAAGGAGTCGGAAGGAAATCTCAGTTCACACACATCAGCCAGACACGGCTTGACACTTTGGCTGACTCCCGCCTCCGCTGCCGCCTGGCTCGTGAGATCAAGCATGTCTTCCACTGAGTCGGCTGCGGTTACCATGAATTTACGCCGAGCCAAAGCGACCGCAGTCAGACCAGCGCCGCAGCCGATATCTAACAGGCGCGCTCCTTCGGGAATTTGCAGACTGTCTATCATCCTCAGCACTACCGCCTGCCGTTCCCTGTAAATGAGAGCGCTCAAGGTGTCCGCCTGATAGACGTCCCTCCAGTAGGTCGAGTGGACCCGAAAGAATTCGTCCACGAACTGTCGGTGTTTGCTATCAACGCCACTGCGTAGCCCGAAATTGGCTAGACTTCCCATAGTTACCCATACCCATTTAGGAAAAAGCAAAGGACTGTTCCATGGAAGCGCCATCATACAGACTGCACCCCTGTTCGAAACTCTGATCTAAGCAAGGAATGTGCCGGCCCCTGCCTTTGGGGAATACATCAGGCCGCGCCGGAGCCTTTCAGAACGGCAGGAATCGTGCCGGCAAGAATTTTGAGGTCAAGCCATAATGACCATTCATCGATGTACTGCATATCCAATTCCATCCATTTTTCGAAGGGGATGGAACTTCGCCCGTTCACCTGCCAAAGGCAAGTTATTCCGGGCCGGACGCTGAATCTCCGGCGGTGCCAGTCTTCAGAAAATCCGCGGTAGTCGCGCAGCGGCAAAGGCCGGGGTCCCACGAGGCTCATGTCACCTTTAAGAACATTGAAGAGCTGCGGCAACTCATCAATACTTGTCGCCCGGAGAAACCGTCCGATAGGCGTAATACGCGGGTCATTCCTAATCTTGAAAACGGGCCCGCTGACCTCATTGAATTTTTCAAGTTCGGCCAATCTCTTTTCAGCGTCGGGCACCATCGTACGGAACTTGTACATCCAGAACCTGCGCTTATTAAGCCCGATCCGTTCCTGCCGAAAAATCACCGGGCCGGGTGAGGTGAGTTTGATCAAGACAGCTGTTATTAATAGGATCGGCGAGAGCAGAATTAGGGAAAACGATGAGATCAATATATCCAGTGTGCGTTTTATAAATACAGGCCATCCGTCCAGCGGACCTGTGTAGAGAGTTACCAAATGGTCTCCCGCCAGGTCTTCCGCGATGGATCGGGCCTTTCGAAGATTGAAAATCCTGGGAAGAAATCGCATGACGATGCCCTGCTTCTCGCATAGAACAGCGATCTGCGAAGCGTGGCTGTAGAAAGAACGGAGAGGCAGTGCAATAACAATTTCATCAACCACGTTGTTTCGCACGAAATCGGCAAGACCACCGAGACCACACACTAATCGGCGCCCGGATTCACGAAAAGCCCTCAGTCCATGCCAGTCGTCATCCACAAAGCCTATTACGCGGTAGCCGAGTTCAGGCCTGGACTCGATCTTTGCGGCGAATTCAACTGCGCGCGGATTTGTTCCAACAATCAACACCTGGCGCGCATTATGCCCTCTCGAACGAATGAACTGGAGAAACAAGCGCAGAAACAGCCGGCTGGTCATAACAAGCGCGCTGCTGGCCCCCCAAATCACCACGAGAAAAGCCGAGTCAACCAACCGAATGTGGAACAACATCGCCGCGGCAGCCAACGCAAATGTGCAAAGAGAAGTTGCTTTCAGTGTATCCAGCGCATCCGTCCGTGCGGAAAGCAAGCGCCTGGATTCATAAAGACCGAACGACGCGAAAATAATGTGCCAGATGCAGAGCAATCCCGTGAAAAGGATAAAATTCTGCACTTTGATCCGCATCGAAAAGAACTCCGAAAGCGGAAGCCCACTTTCGTACAAGACCGGCACGGCCGCCAGCAAGAAAGCGGCAATCATCACGAGCAGGTCAAAGAACTTGACCGCACTCAACAGCATTTGCCTGCGTGCACTACTCATGGCTTAATAACGGGCTGCTGGTCGCAAGGTTTCAGTGGATTGAACGGGAAAAGCATCTTCCAGCTTATTTACTTACATTAAATAAGGCGGAAGGACTGGGAATGCCGTGATAGGCAGAGAGGAAAGCAGCATCATACGGGCTCCAGATCGAAACCACTAACGCGGACCGCCAATGATCGCTGAATCAGATTGACGGAGATCACTACGCTTCGGTCCGAGTTTTTGGCGATCAGAATGCCTTCGACTCCATCAAGACATCCGCCGCGGATTCTGACCTTCTGTCCGACCCGCAGAAACGGATAGGGTTCAAATGGAACGCGGCTGGAGAGCAAAAGCTGGATATTCTCAATTTCGGAGTCCGGAATGGGGATCGCCTGTCCCTGGATACCGACAAACCCCGCAACTCCGTTGGTTCTGAGGACAGAGATTCGAGCCTCGTCCTCGGCGGGAATTCGGACAAAAACATAGCCAGGGAATAGGGGCTGGTCTATGACTTTACGGCGGTCACTCCAATGATGGACCTCTTTTACAGTTGGCAAAAAGCAATTGATTTGCTTCTCACAAAGCTGGACCGCCACCTTCTTCTCGCACTTTGAGCGCGTGTGAACGGCAAACCATGAAAGGAGCTCCGGCCTATCCGCTGCAAAAGCGGATGTTGAGTTCAAGACGTTTGCCTCGAGTGACAATTGCATAGCTCCGCCCCTTGAGTCCCATTCCAGGACCCCGCTGACACAAACTCTCCGGTTTGCCCCTTCGTGTGCTTTCCCGCGTGGTTCGCGGGTTGGCCCAGTTTCCTAAAGCCTGTCGTATAGAAACTGGGGAATTGGAAACGTGCGCTTATTGAGCACAGCGCCCAAAACGCGCACATGTGCAGCTTCAAGATCTTCTTTGGCGATCCGTGCCACTTCTCTTCGAGTGGCGTTTGACTCAAGAACTAAGACCGCCCCGTCGGCAAGTCGGCCGAGCAGAATTGCATCTGTATGCTCGCTGACCGGAGGAGTATCAATCAGAACATAGGCAAATTCCTGGCGAAGTTCGTTGATCCTTGCCTGCAAGTGCTCTGCCTTCATCACTGAGCTCAGTTGCGAGGCCATCGATCCGCAGGGGAGCAGCCACAGGTTGCGTCCCGGCAATTTCTGGACGAACTGCCGAATTGGACCCGGCTTGAACACGGAGTCCGTCAGACCTCGCAGGCTTTCAGTGCCAAAGCAGAGATGAAGCGCAGGCCGGCGCAGGTTGGCGTCCACCACGCAGACCGGAGCGTCCACCTGAGCAGCGATGGACTCTGCAGCGCCGGCGCAGATTGAGGTGCAACCGGTGCCTTCCTCAACAGCGGTGAAAACCACCATCTTTCTTCCGCCGTGGTCTAACAGGAAAATCCGCTGGACGAGCTTGATCAATTCTTCGCGCGACAGCGAAGATGCGTCAGGCGGTGGCGAAACCCGCTCTGCCCTGGGAATCCGCTGGTCGGGCAGACTGAATGAGCTGAAAGATTCAAAATCCTTGGATGCCCGCTCCAAAAGCTCAAAATTCCTGCTCACGAGTGTTTCCCCCCGTCCGGCCTCTTGCCACCGTCTCCTGGCCTGCTGGCATCAGAACTGGTTGTCGTGCTCGGCTGGCCCGTGGACGGCAGCCACCGAATCTTTCGTGTGACAATGTCGCCAGGCTTCAGGACAAAACGTCCTTCCAACGGTTGCCTGCCTCCTGGCGGAATGACTCTGTACGTATGTGAACCAGGATTCAGTGAAGCCTCGACTTCACTCGGACCATAAGACCTGCCATCAATGAACACTTGCATTCCAGGCGGGTCTGTGTCGATCACGATAACGCCTTGCGGCGGATGCAAATTGGCATTGATCCATTTCTCATTGCCCGGAGTTACCTGCACATCCCTGAACCATGTCGAATAACCATCCTGTGACACGGAAATGCGATACGTTCCAGCAGGCAGATTAAATATTCGTGGCGTGTACCAGCCGGGGCCACTCCGGCCGTTTACCGTTATGGCACTCCCCGGAATATTCGATTGGATGACGAGCTTTCCTTTAGGGACCCGTTCTGACGCCTGTGAACCGTCTGCCAACCCGGTTTCGCGACCCCGCCCGCTGATCCTGCCAGCAACGGGTATTGAAGCCGCAGATGGCGACGTCACGGCGCCTTCGGCGGAAGGATCGGATTCTTCGCCGGAAGACGGCGCAGCCACAGGTTCTCCCCGGGCAGTTCCGTCTACTTTCTCCGGGTCCATCGAACTCGCGGCTTGTGGATCGGCAGTTGCATTCACATCTGCATCAGAATTGAGCACCGTGGCGCCCGAACCGGCCGAATTGCGAGGTCTATTCGAATCCGCCTGGTCGCTCTTGTTGGCGGCTCTGGCTGACTGTAGAGTTCCAGCTGCAATGCTTTCATTGCCAGGCTGGCGGGGAGAACCTGATGGAAGATAGGCCCAGAACACTTCGCCCGCCAAAACCAGGGTGAGCAATGCGACAGCCCACGTAAGCCAGGCAGGGCTTCCGTTTCTTGCGTACCGTCTTCCGCGTGTGCCAGCCTTTCTTTCCGGCAGTGGAAAGTGGCCAGTTGATCGGAAGAGCACTCGGCCCGTGTCACGGCGCGGCTGATTGTTAAGGGTAACGTCTTCCAGCCCTGGCGCAGCGGCGGGTGCCTGAATTGCAGGCTTCTGAACCTGCTCGTTCGGACGGTTGGCCCTCAGGGTGTCAAGTTTCAGGTCAAATAAGACCTCACGGATGATCTCGCTATCGATCCGTTTCTGCCCTTTGGCATAACCGAGGGAAAGAGCATGGAAGCACAAGTTATTAATGTTGCGCGGGATTCCTTCGCTTCGTTCCGCAATCATTGCCAGCGCTTCCGGCGTGAACAGCGGTCCGCCGTTGTAACCGGCCGTCTCCAGCCGATGGCGAATATAATCGGCGACCTCTTCCCTGCTGAACGGCTCCAACCGACAGAGGATTGAGACGCGCTGCCTCAGTTGTTCGAACTCAGGTCGCGCCAGCTTATCCGCAAGCGCCGGTTGTCCGGCCAGAACTATCTGGATCAGTTTGCTCCGAGGCGTCTCGAAGTTAGAAAGCATTCTTACAGACTCAAGCACGGAGTCATCGAGATTCTGAGCCTCGTCAATCACCAGGACGAACTGCCGTCCCATTTGTGCTTCCTGAATCAGAATTTCGTTCAATTGCCTTTGGAGTGCGCCCACGTCCTGCCCGGCAGGGTCAAGACCGAGGTCCGCGACGAGGTTGGAAAGAAATTCACGCGTGTTCCCCTGGGTCTGGAAAAGGAAGGCTGTGCGGGCGGAGTTCCGCAACCGTTCCATGAACTGGAACAGAACTGTTGTCTTTCCCATCCCCGGCTCGGCAATTAGACCCACGAACCCCCGCCCCGTCTCGATCCCGTAGATCAAAGACGCAAGGGCCTCCCGATGCGAAGCACCCAAATACAGGAATCGATAATCGGGCGTCATACCGAAGGGCTGTTCACGTAATCCGTAAAATCGGAGGAACATTTCGAACTCACTAATTCTCGTTTTCGTTAGAGAACTGTCTGTGTTCGTCGCCCTCGTCAGCCGATGGCGGCTTCAGGCAGCCGACGCTGCCACCGCCGGCCATAGCAAATCTCGGAGCCTTTCCGTTCACCGGCAAAGCGGCGAGCACCGGCACATCAAGATACCTGATGACTTCATCCGGAGTCCGGAACGAAGGATTCAAATAGTCTGCTCCAAAAGCCGAACCCATGCTGACAATCAGCGCCAGAATACCGCCAGCCAGAATGAGGACCGAAGGCGAATTTACAGGAAGCGCGGGAACCGAAGCGCTCTCGGCGATCGCCACATTCAAAATCCGCTTACTGTCCAACGCGTCGGAAATCTGAGCCTGCTGGCTCTTTTGCAGATACAGCAGGTAACTCTGCTCCGCTGTCTTCACATTTCGAAGCAGGTCCTGCTGCTTAATTTGCTTCTGGTCAAGCAAAATCGCCTGATGGGAATACGTCTGCACGACTGGGGCCATGGCCGCAGCCTGCGCGCGGAGCGCCGCCAGCTTCGCTTTTGCCTGGGCCAGTTCCGATAGCAGCATCTGGTAGGTCTGGTTCTGGTCCGTCGTGACTTGCTGCATCGGGGCTTTTTCAGCCTCGGCGATGGTGGCCTTTACCTGTGCAATCTGCTTCTCAATTTCTTGCACCGGCCGATACGTGGGCTGATACTTTGACAAAAGGTCCGTCCTTTGGATTTCAAGGTTCTGCAAGGTTGTCTTCAGGTTGGCCATGAGTTCAGGATTCTCGGCCGTGGTGTGCTGCGTCGGAATCCGCGGAGGAGTTTTTGCCAGTTCTGCTTCAATCGCCCGAATTCGGTTCTCGGTACTTTGAATATCAGCCCTGGTCTGTTGAAGCTGGCTGTCAAAATCGCTTGCCTGCTTAAGAACCAGGCTCTTCTCCATATCGGGCGCAGGGGAGTCCTGTTGAGTGTTAAATGCAGCTAACTGCGCCTCCGCATCCTGAAGTTCTTGCCGGTAATGGTCCGTCTGCTTCTGGAAGAAGCTGAGGGCGCCTTCAGGGCGGTAAACAGCAACGTGCTTGGCAATGTAAAGCTTGTCAAGAGTGTTCAAGACGCGAGCGGCCTCCTCAGGATGGCGCGACGTATATTGGACCTGGATCACGTTCGAATCCGGCAACGGATTGATCTGAAGGTGCTTCTGGAGGCGATGCACCGCCCTCGCCGTCTGCGACCCTTCTCCGCCCCAAGAGGGGATCCAACGGCTCCAAAAATGGCGAGGGGATGTATCGAGGCCGCATTCTTTAACAACCTGTTCCAGCAGATCATTGCTTTGCAGCAGCGCCACTTCGGTATTGATTTCACGCATTCTGGCATTGTCGTCACTCGTGGGAAGAGGCTGATTGTTGTTTGCCGAAATGACGTCATCTCCTCGTTGGTGTTTCACCAGGATCTCCGTCTCCGCCTGGTACTTGATCCCAAACAGCACAATTGCTATGACAACTCCCACGAAGGTCGCCAGGAATGACACCAGCACGACTCGCCTGTTCCGAAAAAGAACGGCAACCACTTCGCGAACTGTGTTGGGAGCGCGCTGCACGTAGACGGCATTCTTGACGTACGGAGCTATGCTCTGCTGTTCCATCGCAAAACTCCTCTTTCTTCAATCTCCTTAGCGAAGGTAATAACTCAGCGTGGGAAGTGGTATAAAAGGCTTGACCTTCGACAGTCTGTTCTGTGGAACATAGATCATATCACCAGGATGCAACTGAAGGTCTTCGCTGAGGTTCTTCGAAGTCAGCATATGCTTCAAGTTGACTTTTGTCGCGGAGACCCAGTTGTCTGAAACGCGGCGAAACAGAATGATGTCGTTGCGCCTTCCTTTGTCCGTAAATCCGCCTGCCATTGCGACAGCCTCCGCCACCGTCATGGTCCCGCGCAATTCATACTTTCCTGGATGATTGACCTGACCGAGCGCGAGAAAGTATGGGTTCTCAAATTGCTTCAGGGTTATGGAAACTTCAGGGTCGTGCAGAATTTTCTCGTAGGCCTTCTTGATATGGGCCTCGATCTGAGGCAAGGTCTCACCCTCGACATGGATCCCACCTGCATCACGCAGAGTGATATAGCCATCGGGATTTACGGTCACAGTCTGGTTGAAGTCCGGCGTATAAGGAAAGTCAATTTCCATAACGTCGCCGCTTTCGACTTCATAGCGCGGATTACGACGCTGCAGTTGGGGTGCTTCGGAATTTGTGGTCGCAGGAATCTTATCGACACCTCGGCTTAGTACCTGGTCGATCGGGTCGGCAGACGCGCTGTTCTGTCGGTTTTTCTGGCTTGCGTAAACGCCTTCCGCTGTCACAAATGCAAACAGCACAAAGACGACTGTGAGTGCGATGATTCTCGTTGGACCCATACCCCTTGCTCCCAAGCGCAAAGCAGAACTTTATTGTTAATCTTCGCAGCAGCCTTATGCAGACTTGGCTTGGCGGCATTTCGTGTGGCCCTTTTCATACGGGCTCTGATTAAAGCGAGAAGCCGCCCAAATTGAATAGAAGGGCTGCAGCCCCCTCATGGAGGGCTGTTGCTGATCCACGATTTCTGTCGCAGGTTGATCGGATTGCGAAACGACGAGTGAAATTGTGGGTGAAAAAGTAGTGTGCTAGACTTGACTAAGGCCATGACGTACTCTCCGTTTCATCGCGTTGGTCGTTATGGCTTCGGGTGCGCGGAAACTGCCGGTTTCCACGCACCCACCTGGTCGATAAACCTCATTCGTAAGTCATGCAGACATTCGCTTTATCGGCACAAATACGATCTTTGTTTTGCTTTCGATAAGACCCTATTGCGCATGCCAGGTTGCGGGACGATTGTTGCATGAAAGTCTCCCGTGATTCGCCATTCTGTTTCCGGGAGCCTGCTGTGAACCTGACAACAGCCATTGGGTCTCTTCTCTTCATCACGAAATATCCCATACGATTCGCGATCAGCGTTCCCTGGTTGCCTTCGCACCGATTAATTTCTGTGCACGGCGCCAACGATGCGGGTGTGAATGTAACTGCACGAAACGCGCGATACGCCGAGTGTCTTTTAAAACCCACAGGATCGCGATCCGTTCCTCAAAAAGTCCCGGGATTCGCACTCTTCACATCTCGATGTATAAGCAACCCGCATCATGACTCTAAGCAACTTGTGTGCCGTTCCGCCACTCAACCATAACTCTTTGCGGTGCTCGCAGTTATCCATCGTGTTACTTTTTTCTAATTTCTTCCGGAAGGAACAATTTTCCGGAATGAGGGAATTTCTCCCGGTAATTTCCACGGCCCAATTCTCGGAATTCAATCGCCGCGGTTTTGACCAGACTCACGTCAGTGGAGAGCAACACTCGGCCATCGCCTTAGGATTTGCCGGGTTTGAGAGTTAAACGCGAATGCGTCTACTCCCCACCGAATTTCCGGTCCTTACCAAACCCTGCGAACCTTTGCTTCAGCAAATATTGAGGCGGACATAATACATGAAATCAGCTACGATGCCGTTTACGCTGCAGAACCTTTGCACCCACAATAGTAAGGTAACTTGATGGATCAATCTTACCGAACGCACTGTAAAGTCGAGCCTGCTTGCCAATTCGGTTTATGCAAGCCGGGCAAACCATTTCCAAAACGGCACTTTTTACTTCACCGACCTGAGCTACCTGTATTTCTTCTGGTTTGGCGAGAACTGGAGTCTGTCGCAGTGGGAACAGTCCGCATGTACAGCGACGACCAGATAATGAGACCGGCGTCGCCAGTTGCGGTATCGACCCGGAGGTCTGCTGTCAATGCAGAGCAGTTTCCCTTTGCACAGTCACCGATTTCAGAGCATTCAGTTCTCTTAGCGCCCTTTTCCATTTCTTCGGATGGCTCTTTGTGGCGATCGGTGCATCAAGGTTGTTGTAAAAGGCAAGAATGTCTTGGCGGAGTCCAGGCGCTATTGTGCGAAAATGGCGCCTCGATATGTCGTCCAAAAGCCTTGCGTATGTCTCATCCGCGAGGAAATAGCGACCCGCGGCCGGGGGTTCTCCGGTATCGAGGTTCCTGTTGTTCAGCATCACATCGTGATTTCTCAAATCCGAAAGATCACCCTCAAAACGCGCAACCGTGACATCAAACCCTCTGATGAAGCGGTCCTGGACTTCAACGGTTGGCGGCTTGAACCTGAGGGTCCGTAATGGCCCGATTTTCGGCAGTATCTCAAGAGTCAGGACGAAGACGCGCGAGACAAGCAGGACGTTAGCCTGCCTCGAAGCCGCCTTCCAACGCCACCTCCATGGTTCCAAGCGGTGAAATCGCCCATACCTTTGATACGGCCTCTGGTAATTTTCCTTGGACAGGTGGTAAGCAAATCGTGCAGTCACGATCTGCGGGTCAACGCGATAAAGTTTCTTTCTTCTTCGCCGCCATAAGATTTCTCCGATATCAGGAATAATCTCGCTTGCGCTCAGCTTGTAAAACCAGATGGAAACGTCCTCGGAAAAGAAAACTCCGCCGAGCTTCAGCCCATACGTATCCTGAAACGCGCGGTTCAGCAGGCCTTTAGGCACTTTGAATCCGATGAAATTATGGTACGTCCGGGGAAGATACCCGGCACCCGTGATTTGGACCACGTCGAAGGAAAATTCTGTCATGACGTGTGCCGTGGGACTCTCTTCGTACGTCACATTGTCCCCGTATTTCGCCCGCAGCCTCGGATACATTTCCGGAACGGAGATATTTACAGCCAACGGGTGCCCTGTGTTGTCTGCCACATAATGAGAGAGCGCGCCGAGCGCGAACGCATATTCATTGATATTTCTTGAATCGCGGAGAAGGGCGGCGACGAAATCGCCGGTGCGAACGTAATGGGTAAGTTCACTGAAGAACTTGTTGCCTAACGGATAGTAGCCCATATCCTGAATTACACATCCGCCGTAAGCGTATGCATGGGCCTTCCGAAGCTGCGCCGGCGTGGCGTTCGGATAACGGCTTAGAAGTAAGGGAACAATGTACGGCTGCCAGGCTGAGTCAATCAGAGCTTCGTGGCCCAGCACCGAATAGCCCATGGAAGGGACTGCGCTGAGCAGCAGGAAGGCCAACAGGACCGCGATACGGGTCAGCTGATTTCCCTGCCACAGTCGCTTTTTGCGTTCTAAACGGTCCATCGGACTGTTCCGTGGGATTACACGAAAGCGGAGGTGCGGTCCCCTGGTACTCGAAAGCCGCAGACACTCTTTGTGGTCCTGTGCGGCTGCTCTCTTGTTTTAGAAGCTGTCTTCGCCGGGGCATGTGATCGGCTGGCTGTTTGATGCTACATCTGCCGACTGGGAAGTCACAGTGCTTGGGACCAGCATGTATCCAGCTACATCCTTCTGGCTCACACGCGTAACAACCAGTTCATAGGCCTCGCCGCCGGCCTTCGGGTAGAACACCACCGGAGCTTCGATCGCCTGACGCCGCACCCAGATCCTGCGGCCGTTTTCTGCCAGCCAGATCCAGGCTCCGAACTTCTGGTGCGATATGTCGGTGCGTGTCAGGTGCAGCGTAACGCCCGGGACAATTTCCTCATCACGGTCTTTCCTTGCCTCAAAATTCACCTGGTCTGTCGAAAGCGTGTTATTGATGGATGCCAACTCACGCTGACTGGATATCTGCTGCTCTCTCACGTCTGCAAATTCACGTGCGTTCTGCTCTCTGGCTGCGGCTAGTTCCTGACGCGTACTGGCCAGTTCCTGCTCAAGCCTCGCCATTCGAACCTGGTCTGCGTGCTGCTGCGTCGCCATCTCAGCAATTTGGGAATTGAGCACGGCCATCCTCTGGTTCAGTTCCTCGCGCTCTTTTTGATAGGTGCTCGCGACGAGTGCAGCGGCATGCTGCCGAACCTGATTCAGGCGGGCTTCCCACCCGTTGTCAAGCTTTTGAACCTGAACAGCAAGCTTATCCTGCTTCACACCCCACTCCTTAATGTTGGTTTCCAGCCCGCTGGTTCTGGTTCGAATCGCCGAAATGGATTCGGCAAGGCTGGGCAGCCACGCCAGTTGAGAATTCTGGTTGCTCATCACGGTATAACCATACAAAGCCACAACAGCCAGCGCAACAGCCAGAACCGCCAAGGCCGTCCACAAGGCTGCACTGCGGCGCTTATGATAGACGGGAATGTCGCTGGTCGGTTCGACTTCCCACTCTTCAGGCGGATTTATCTCAACGTCATCAAACATCCTCTTGTATTCGGCAGTCCATCGGTCTTTGACTGGAGTCATAAACCCTCCTCCGAAATGCTGTCAGGCAATGCCGCACGTAAGTTGGATTTTAATTAGCGCTCGCAGACTTCTCACCTGGGAGGCTAGGCACGTTCAGTTCCAAGATCGATTTTGCGTAAAGTGCCAGTGGATCAATCAATTGCGGCTAGCGGGTTTCGAGCATGAGCTTTAAAGACGAGAAATGAGTACTTAACAAATGGGAAATTTTTCTGGCCGCCGATCAGGGGAAAACGCTGCCGCTAAAAAACTTATCGTGCGGTTGGCAATGTGTTCGTCAGAGGAATCCCAATCCGCATGGATCTGTGCCCTCGCAAGCAAACGCTCGTAAATCCCCACGCTACAAACTTTGCCCCAAGGACTTGTCTGGAGAGCGAATCCGTTACATTTCGACTCTTTATACTGCACCTAACCACGCCCGCGGTCCGGGTTGTATGCGCCTGCTTTGGTTATCCAGGTTCAAATCTACCAATCTTTGTGTAACGTGGGGTTCAGGCTAAGTGCTTTGCCTTCAGAAACATTCAACTCCTGCTGCCACGATTCGTAGCCCCATTTCGTAACGGAAACCAAATGTTTGCCCAGCGGAATCTGTGTTGTGATTGGCGTGTTGCCTACAAAATACCCGTCAACCGTCACTGCCGCTCCTGCCGGAACGGACTTGAAATCCACAGATGCTGTCTTGCCAGATTTTGCCTGTTCTTCAAGCGACTTCTGCTTCACCGTGTAGGTCAGATAGCGCGGTTTCGGAGGCGCTGCTTCTTCATTCCCCTGCCCCTGCTTACTCCCATTCTGATTTGGGTTCTGTTGTGCCGGGGAGCCAGCCATGCCCTGGTTTGGATTCCCGTTTTGGCCTTGTCCCTGGCTTCCGTAAGCCTGCTGCTGACTATTGTCCTGCGGCGTCGGAGCAGTTGCGTTTGTGCTCGCGCCCGAACTCGACCCGCCCGTGTACGGGACATATTTCTTTTCCTGCCCTTGAGCCAACCCTGCAAAGGTGAGAAAAGCAATTACAATTACAGCCGGCGGCGGAATTCGATGTGCCATGTTCATTCTCCGTCCTTCGCGAATCATGGGCCAACCCTAGCGGGACCGTTGGCCTTCTGCCCCTCCCTGCGACTCCTCAAATAATACCACGGAATTCTCGTTTTCCTCTGCTCGCTGTTTCTCCACATGGATGGGCTTTCCACCGAACCAGAAAACCCGGGAGGGGTTCTGCTCCTGACCTATTCATGCTCTATTGCTTATTGAGTCTGAAAGAAAGTTGAAATGCTGACCACCGATCATGGGCGGAATCTTGACACGCAGAAAAATGCACTTCCAGAAAAGCTCGTGCGGTCAGGGCCGCTCAATGCGGCCGGTTCCGCAAGCCGCCGGAAAAGCCGTTGGAGGATCTTTGGCAAAAGGCCCTTGACAACGGAAGAACAGTATTATAGAAATATCTATAATACTGAAGGAGAGACCGATGGCACGGCGACAAAATCGTTCGGACCAGGTTGAGAGGGCCCTTTACCGTCGCCACGCCGACTTTTGCAAGGTGCTTTCTCATCCGACGCGGCTCCAGATCATCGACATTCTGCATGACCGCGAAATGACGGTCACTGACCTGGCATCGCGCCTGGGGATCACGGTGGGCAACCTTTCGCAGCACCTCAATCTTATGAAACAGCGGCGCGTCCTGGAATCACGCAAGGCTGGCAACAGCGTGATTTACCGCCTTGCCAATCCCAAAATGACCAGGGCATGCGCGTTGATCCGCGAAATCCTGTTGGAACAAATGCAACAGGACAACGCGCTCTTGAGGCGCCTTGACCGCTCGCACGTGTTCCAGGCCGGGACGTAGCGCCGGTTCCCCCGGACGATACGTTCATAAACAGTTGCAAAAGGCTGTGTGATGAGTATCACAGTGCTCGACCGAGTGACCTTAGAGAATATGATCATGCGACTTCCCAAACTTTCGAACCGTTTGCGTCGACTCACGCGGACCCGCGCGAGAATCACTGCGGTCCTCTTGCTAATCCTGGCGGATTGGTTGGCGGTGGCTTCCCTCAAAGCACAAACGAGCGCCACAGTATCCGGCGGACCGCTGAGCCTGGCTCAGGCTGTGCAAATAGCCCTGAAGAACAATCCGACCGCACATGCAGCAACGGCTTATGCTGAGGCGGCCCAGCATGCTATCGACACGGCTAAGGCGGGATATTTCCCTCACGTGAATTTCTCTGAAGGATTTACGCGTGGGAATAATCCGGTGTATGTTTTCGGCACCCTGCTGACGCAGCGTCGATTCACGGCGGCAAATTTCGCTCTCGATTTCCTTAACGTGCCTCCCCCGCTCGACAACTTTCGTACGCAGTTTTCTGCTTCAATGCCGCTTTACGATTTTGGCCGCACCGCCAAAAGGGTCGAGGACGCCAGGATTCAGGCGAAAGGCGTTCGCGAGAGCGCCAATCGCACAGAGCAAAGCGTGGTGTTCGATGTCATCAATGCCTACCTGAACGAATTGCTTGCGCAGGAACGCGTCCGGGTAGCACAGGCTGCCGTCGCCATGACGCAGGCCGATCTGGACCGCGCACGCGCAAGGGAGCAGCAAGGTCTGGCCGTTGCCTCCGATGTTCTCAGCGCTCAGGCGCAACTGGCCCAGGCAAAAGAAGACCTGATCCGCGCCCAGAACGGGGTGGCCATCGCTCAGGCAGCGCTGAATGTGGCAATGGGTGTGCCGGAAGATGCGCCGACCCGGCCCGAAGGCAAGCTTACTGAGGTCAAGGTCACTGTCGGAGACCTTCCTGAACTCCAACAACAGGCGCTCAAGCAGCGTCCGGATTATCGCGAAGCCGAACTCCAGGCGGAGCGGGCGGGAAACGCGGTCTCACTCGCACAGAAGGAGTTCCTTCCCCGCATTGACATGATGGGCTCGTGGGAGGTGGACAACCAGACCTTTGCGTCACGTGGAGGAAACAACTGGGTTGCAGGCGCAACGCTGACTTTCGACATATTCAATGGCGGGGCGCGGCGCGCACAGATCGCGGAGTCCAAGGCGTACAAGAGGCGGGCCGAGGCGATGCGCTCCCAAATGGAATCGGCCGTCCGCCTGCAGGTTCGCGAAGCCTATCTGAATCTGAACGCGGCGCGCCAGCGCGTGGACGTTTCCCGGGATTCGGCCGCGCAGGCGGAAGAGAGTCTGCGGATCCTGCGCAACCGTTACGATGCCGGCCTGGCCACCATCATGGATGTTCTTCGGGCGGAGACCATGCAGACTTCGGCGGAGAACAACCATTTGAATGCAATCTACGACTATCGTCTGGCATTCGCCGCTCTTGAACTGGCAACGGGTGAGTTGGGCCCGAACTCGCCGGCGGTCACGCAATAGTTGCTCTCGATCAGTCGAGGAGTGGTATCAACCATGAAAATACAAAATAAAATCCAATCATTCCTGGCGGTCAGTGTCGCCCTGCTTCTAGCGGCCTGCGGCGGAGAGAAGCAGGCTCAGGGGCCGGCGCCGACGACGATCAGCGGAGTTAATGTTGTAGCAGTTCATTTTCAGTCGGTTCCTGAATATTACGAAGCAGTGGGAACGGTCAAACCAGAAATCACAAGCGTCATCGGGGCTGAAATCAGTGGAACAGTCAGGAGGATATCCGTCAAGGAAGGCGACCATGTAAGCCGCGGACAAGTGCTTGCTGTCATTGATTCGCGCGTTCAGCAGGCCCAGCTTCAAGCCGCCGAAGCCGGCATCGAAGAAAGCTCCCAGGGACTCGCAGAAGTCCAGCAGGCCCTTCAGGCGGCGCAGGCCGATCGTAAATTCGCCGAATCCACATTCAAACGTTACCAGGCGCTGCTGGCCAAGAAATCCGTGACACAACAGGAATATGACAATGCGGAGACGCGTTATAAGGCTGCTGTGGCTAACGAAATGGCGATGCAGGCAAAGCTGAAGCAGATGGAAGCCCGCCGACAGCAGGCCCAGGCACAGCACGCATCGGCGGCGACGTTCCTCAGCTATTCGCGCATTGTTTCGCCGATCGACGGCGTGGTGACAGTGAAGGCGGTTGACGAAGGCACGCTCGTGATGCCGGGCACCCCCATCATCACGGTCGAAAGCACCGGCCGTTTTCGTCTGGAAGCCAGTGTCCCGGAGAGGTTTCGCGGTCAGGTCCGCATCGGCGAGAAGGTACCGGTGACGATTGGTTCTCAACAGACCGACGGCCGCATTGTCGAAGTTGTTCCCGCAGCAGATCCTTCCACCCGAACGTTTGTGGCCAAAGTTGAGTTGCCGCCGAACTGCCAATGTCAGTCGGGCCAGTACGGGTCAGTAGATCTTGCGATCGGGACCGAAAATCGACTGCTCGTTCCAGCCAGCGCTCTGATTCAGCGAGGCGAACTGGAAGGCGTATTTGTGATCAGTCCGGAAGGCATCGCGCACTATCGTCTGGTTAAGACCGGAAGGGCCTTTGGGGACCAACTGGAGGTCCTTTCCGGACTTGACGATGGCGACCGTGTTGCGATTTCAAAAACCAGTCAGATCAGTGATGGAATACGGGTCCAAACCACATGAACAAGAGCGAAATTGGCGTTGCCGGCCGCGTCGCGCGGTACTTCATTAATTCGAAAATCACGCCGCTCCTGATGATCTTTGCCGTTCTCACGGGAATGTTCGCCGTCTACGAAACACCGCGTGAAGAGGATCCGCAGATCGTGGTCCCAATGATGGACGTCTTCGTAGGAATGCCTGGCGCCAGCGCGAAGGAAGTCGAGAAGCGCGTTACGACGCCCATGGAGCGGCTGATCTGGGAAATCCCCGGGGTTGAATACGTTTATTCGATGTCCTATCCCGGCCAGAGCATGGTGATCGTTCGCTTCAAGGTGGGAGAAAACGAAGAAGACTCGATCGTCAAGCTCTACAACAAGCTCTATTCCAATTTCGACCTGATTCCTCCTGGCGCCACCAAGCCCCTGATCAAACCCCGCACGATTTACGACGTGCCGATACTGGCTCTGACGTTCTGGAGCGGCCGCTACGACGACTACCAGCTTCGGCGTGTTGCTGCAGAAGTCCAGCGGAAGGTGCAAACCATCCAGAATGTTTCTGTCACTCAGATTCTCGGCGGCCAGCGGCGTGAAATCCGCGTGATGCTGAGTCCGGAGCGCATGGCGGCGCATGGCGTGGCCCCGGCGGCAATCGTTCCCATCCTGAGCATGACCAACCAGCAGCTTCAATCTGGTGAATTCGCTTCAGGCAACCGCGAATACCAGGTGGAAACAGGAGACTTTCTCCGCACCGCAGACGACGTGGGCAAAGTCGTCATCGGCGTATCAAAAGGCCATCCAGTCTATCTTCGCGATGTTGCCACAATCGAGGACGGCCCCGCTGAGCATTCGGACTACGTGCTGTTCGGCTACGGAAAGGGTGCGCAGACCCGGGAGCGCAGTCCCATCGGCGAGTTCCCCGCCGTCACGCTCTCGGTGTCCAAGCTCAAAGGCACGAACGCCGTGACTACGGCGGAAGCAGTGCTGAAGATGGTCAATGAGCTGAAGGGCAATGTGATTCCCCAGGATGTTCACGTCACCGTCACACGCGATTACGGTCGCTCGGCGGAGGAAAAGTCCAACGAACTGCTGGAACATCTTCTGATTGCAACGCTTTCCGTGACGCTCCTCATCGCGTTCGCGCTGGGTTGGCGACCCTCCGTCGTGGTATTGGCTGCCGTGCCGGTGACCCTTGCGCTCGCCCTCTTTGTTTTCTACATTTACGGCTACACACTGAATCGCGTTACGCTGTTTGCCCTGATCTTCTCCATCGGCATCCTTGTAGACGACGCCATTGTCGTTGTCGAGAATATCGCACGGCATTTTCATCTGCCGCAAAACAAAGGCCGGCCGCTTGCCGAAGTGGCCGTGGAGGCCGTAGATGAAGTCGGCAACCCGACCATTCTGGCTACATTCACCGTGATCGCGGCGGTCTTTCCCATGGCCTTTGTCAGGGGCCTGATGGGCCCGTACATGCGACCGATTCCGATTGGCGCGTCCATGGCGATGATTTTTTCGCTGCTTGTGGCGTTTGTTGTCTCGCCCTGGGCCGCACTGCGCGTCCTGGGGAAATCCAGCTCCCATAGCGAGGAAGGCGCGGGGCCAGACCGTACACAGCGAATCTACCGAAGAGCCGTGACTCCGCTGATCCAGGAACGCAAGAAGCGTCTTTACTTCCTGGGCGGAGTCGTTCTACTGCTTCTCGTGGTCATGCTCATGCCGCTTGCGAAAATTGTGCTGGTGAAAATGCTTCCTTTTGACAACAAGAGCGAGTTCCAGGTGATTATCGATATGCCCGAGGGGACGACGCTCGAGCAGACGGCGCTAGTGACGCAGCAGATCGCGCGCAGGATCGCCGCAGAACCGGAAGTGGTCAATTACGTGGAATACGTCGGCGTTGCCGCTCCTTACGATTTTAACGGATTGGTCCGTCACTACTTTCTGCGGCAGGGGCCGAACAAGGCGGAGGTCTATGTTGACCTTCTTCCGAAAGGTGAGCGGTCCGCACAGAGCCACGAAATCGCCAAGCGCGTACGCCTCGATATTGACCCGATTGGCGCAAAATACGGGGCAAAGCTGAAAGTTGCAGAAATACCGCCCGGGCCTCCTGTGATGGCAACGCTGGTGGCGGAGGTGTATGGTCCAAGCTATACCGGGCAGATAGACGTCGCCCGGCAGGTCTTGGCGGATTTCAAAAAAACTCCGGGTGTCGTTGACGTGGACTGGAGCGTGGAGGCACCTCAGCGCAAGCTTCGCTTTGTTGTGGACAAGCAGAAAGCCGCGCTGAATGAGATTTCAACGGAGCAGATCGCCCAGACGCTGCACTTGGCGCTTCACGGAGATGTGGTGGGTATCGCACACCTTCCCGATGAACGCGAAGACGTCAATATTCTTCTCCGTGTACCCCGCGCGGAAAGGTCCAGCGCTGCCAGTCTTGGAGAAATTCGAGTAATTTCCCGGAACGGCCAATTGGTTCCCCTCAGTGAATTGACTACCGTCAAAGAAGAGACGATTGAGCAGACGATCTATCACAAAAACCTCAAGCCGGTGGTTTATGTCACCGGCGATGTAGCCGGCCAGGAAGAGAGTCCGGTCTATGCAATGATCCGGCTGGCCAAAGAATTGGATAAAATCAAAGCGCCTGACGGCACAAGCATTGAGCGTTACCTGACCCGTCAACCCTTCCTGACCAACCATTATTCGATGAAGTGGGACGGTGAATGGCAGATCACCTATGAGGTCTTCCGCGACCTGGGCTTTGCGTTTCTGGTGGCGCTGATCCTGATCTACGGGATCGTTGTGGGGTGGTTCCAATCATTCCTCGTGCCTTTGGTGATCATGGCGCCCATCCCATTGACGCTGGTCGGCATCCTGCCGGCCCATGCGATTATGGGAGCGTTTTTCACTGCAACCTCGATCATCGGCTTCATCGCACTGGCAGGAATCATTGTTCGAAATTCCATTCTGGTGGTTGACTTTGTGGAACTTCGCCTGGCTCAGGGGATGCCGCTGGAAGAGGCGGTTGTTGATGCAGGGGCAGTCCGCTTCCGGCCAATTCTTCTGACGGCCGCAGCGGTAGTAGTCGGCGCATTTGTGATATTGTCCGATCCTATCTTTCGAGGACTGGCCATTTCATTAATTGCCGGCGCCGTCGCTTCCACGCTGCTTTCGCAGGTGGCGGTCCCCGTTCTGTATTACATGACCGCGCACAAGAAGCACACTGAGCAGGGCGGTGCAGGGCTGGCCGGAGGCACAGAATGACCATTTTTAAACCCAAGAAGATTTTGTGCGCTGTGGATTTAAGTCCGGTTTCTGAACGAATTCTCCAGTGGGCCGGGCTTTTCGCAAGCACATTTGACGCGCGAGTGGATGTCCTCTATGTCGATTGGTGGGAGCCGCCACGCTATTTCACCGAAGCACAGATCCACGAGTTGACCCGCCAGAACCAGGAAGGAAAAAAGGCACTGAGGGAAGAACTGGAGAGAGCGGCAAAGCGAACGCTCGACGGAGTGGCGACTTACAACGTTTCAATCGTGGAGGGCCATCCCGCACAGCGTATTCTGGACCGCGCCAGCGAATTGAAAGCAGAAATGATTGTGATGGGAAGCCACGGCAGGACAGGAATGGCGCGGCTCCGCCTGGGTTCCGTCGCCGAAGATGTTGTTCGCGCCTCGCTGTGCCCGGTCCTGATTGTCAAGACGGCGGAGGAATTAGAAGGTCGGCCGTCAGTCGAAAACATTCTGTGCCCAGTGAACTTTTCCGGACTGTCGTTGCAATGTCTGGAACTCTCTTCGGAGATTGCCAACCAATTCGGCGCCAGGCTTTGGGTGGTCCATGCAACAGACCACGAGGATGTGAAGTTGGAGGAGGTGCACGAACGCATCTGTGAGTGGGTGCCTCCGGAAGTGCGGGGCCGCTGTGACGTGTCTGAAGTGGTCCGCCGTGGAGACGCCTCCGAACAAATCCTCCTCATGGCGCGGGAACATTCGGCTGATATCATAGTCATCGGGGCACAGCACCGACCGCTTCTCGAATTTACAACCCTGGGCACGACAACCGAAAGAGTCATGCGCCATAGCCACGTTTCGGTGCTGGTAGTACCCGTAAAAAGGACGGAGACTCAGGGTTAATCAGGAAAGGAGGCCCATATGGACCTGAATCGTTGGCTGCGAATGATTGCTGGATTTTTCGTCATCGTCAGTGTGCTGCTTGGCCATTTTGTCAGCGAATGGTGGTACGTATTCACGGCCTTTGTGGGATTGAACCTGTTCCAATCTGCGTTCACTAACTGGTGCCCGATGATGGCACTCCTGCGCAAGCTGGGCGTTCGGCCGTGAGGAGCGGAAATTCGCGGCCGCTGACACTGCTCCAGAAAATGCAGCGTCCTCGTCCACGGGCACTATGATAGTGTCAGAGCAGGTGGGCGAGATGCGATCAAAACGCACTTGCATATTTTTGATGGCCACCGGGGCGGGAATGCTGCTCGGCCTGTCGGCGTGGATCGCATACCTCACGTGGCCGCGCACTTTTAATGATCCTTTGCCTCAGTGCCTGCCGGTCATCCGAGTGATCGATGGCCGGCTGGCTGTGCAACTCCGTGCAGATGCTCTGCTCGCTGACGTCTCGGGTCCCGGGTTCCGTTCGGAGCTCGCGGCTTATCTCCATTTTGAGTATCTCCAAACGCACGCCGGTCTTGGAAGGTCGCGCGTCCTGCTGACTTCGAAAAACTTCGAGGACGGGCTGCGCTATCAGATTTTCCTGGTGCCTGAGAATAATGTCCTCGTTGATGTTCCGTACCTGGACCAACTCGAACTCCAAGGCTACATTCCCGGTTATAAACTCCTCCCGGTCACATTTGAGGGTTTGGCCCGCAAGCGGCTCGAAACGGCCGTGTTCGAGGGGAGTTATAATCCCGGGCACGTTCCGCAACTGGCGTCGTTGCCGCGTTCGAAACTTCTTGCTCCGCTGGCGAGCTTCCTTGTTTTCAAGTCCAGGACTGATCGCCGCGTCCGGGAACACATCGAACCTGTCCCAACAACACTCTCTTATCCCCAGGCAGAACAACTGGCTGCAGACATCCTCGACGTCACCCGTTTTTACAACTTGCCGCTTGATATTTTTCTTGGCATCGGCGCCATGGAGAACGACTATATGAACGTGCGCGGGGATCTGGACCACGCCGTCTGGAAACGCCGCCCGCAAAGGGGCGACTTGGTCTTGAAGCGCGCCCGCGGCCGCGTGCTGGTCAGCGATTACGCCATGGGCGTTTGGCAGATTACGCGTGAGACCCTGCGCCGCGCGCATGAACTGTATTTGAAGGACAAGCGGGATTATTCCATTCTTCCCCCGCGTCTTCGCCCCTCAAAGCAATTCACCTTTGACCTGGATGATTCCGAGGTGCTCACAACGTACGCCGGCCTGCTGCTTCGCCATCTGCTTGACCTTTCTAACGGCGACGTTGCCAAGGCTATCGGTGCATATAACGGCAGCCTTCAGAGACCGAATTACCAGTACGCCGCAGGTGTTGAAGCGGTTGCCCTCTATGCGCGGGGTTTTCTCGAGCGTGCTGCAAACCTTGACGGGCTGAGTGTTGGGCAGACGTGGCTTGCTCCTCCTCCAAGGCTTACGCGAGGCAATCAGATCGCGGCCGGCCTGCGCGCTTTTCCATACAAGAATATCCAGGTCAGTTCGGAGTGAGCGCGCGTTCGGGCAATCCTTTTTGACTTTGTCTGGATTGCAGCAGTAGGATTTGCGGTGGCAGGATGTCGCTTCTGGGCTCGCCGGTAACATTGCAATATTCACTATCCAGTGTCGGGTGAACGTAGCCATGGCGAGTTCTTCTTTACGTTCCCGACAATCGCATCACTCACAGTTACATGCCGACCCTGTGGCCATACGTTTTGAAATCCCTCACGCCGCCCGGCCACCATGTTACGATCCTTGACAGCAACGTCATCCAGATCAGCCCGCCGAACCGGAAGACGCCGCTTGTCCAAGGCGCCTAACCCTCAACGATCCCGGGTTCCTGACTTTGCACGCCGCCTGACTTGCCTGAACGCTTGCGTCGATGTTATTGCGCTCGTGGATTTGAGGGAAAAGATGGATCAATGCTGGGTGTATCCAGCAGTATAGAGGCCATTTAAGCGTTCGGGCTTGACGCGACCACGCGACGCTCCTTGTTCCGAAGGGGGTAAAATAGAACCACAAGGAACTTCGCTCTGGAGGTGCACCCATGAAGAAGGGTTTACGTGTTGCATTATGCCTTGCGATTGTCTCTGTAGCACTGTCCGCGAAAACACAAGGAACCCCTCCCGCTTTCGAGCCGCCTCAGGTAATCTCGACGGTGGAACCTACGTACCCCGTCAATACCGTCGCTGGGGGCACCGTCGTACTGAAAGTGACGATCAGCCCAAGCGGTGAAATTGCGGAGGTACGGGTTCTTCAGGAGGCCAAGGGCTTCACGAACCTGGCGATTGAAGCGGTCAAAAAGTGGAAGTTTGAACCCGCAAAGCTTGACGGCAGACCCACCACGGCATCAATCCCGGTGTCATTCTCCTTCAGTCAGCCCATCGTTTGGTGGAACCGGCAGGCGAAATAGAGCGCAGCATTCCTGGCTGGAATGACGATTTTGGACTATATCGCCGGATGATTTTCACGCTGCGACAGCGCGGGAACTCAGGCATGTTTCCGCCGCCCGCACCAATTCCCGCTCAGGCACGGGTTCTTCCAGATAATCCCTCGCCCCAAGCTGCATCGCTTCCAGGTAGCAACTCATGTTCAGGGTACGGGCCACGACAAGGACCTGCTTTTCACGGTCTGTAGCAAGCGCCCTTTGCAGCACTCGGCGACCCTCGAATGCCGAGCTTCCCTGGCTCAGCACAACAAGGTCAAACTCGCCCGCGTCAAGGCAGGCTACGGCTTCGTCGTATGAAGAGCAGGTGACCACCGCGTATCCCGCCCTCTGGAGCACATTCCGGTAATAGACGAGATCTGCGGGGTCCTCATCCACAACGAGGACATTGCCCTTTGTCACAGGCGGCTTCGGCCCTGAGTAATTCGACACGCTGATACGGTGCGTCATAAGACCCTCCGCCATCTCCCCGGTTTTTGAAATTTCCCACCGGGGCGTGTTTTGTTCTTGCATGTCCACCCCCGCAACCGTCGTTACGCTTCGCGGGGGGAACAACACCTCGGAGCCTTCTGTGAGCAGCCTTAAATTTGTTATCTCAATTCCGTAACATTAACCACAACGAGATTCAGATTGAGACATCGTTTTGAGGAGAACTGATTACGCGAGCACCTTGAAGAATTCCAGTACGAACGTGTGGCAGGACCAGTCTCTTCCGGATGAATATCAGCGCCTGCGGATTTGGGAAGATGAAGCGCAAGGAAGAGCCCGGGAATGCTTCCATACCTCCTTGCGAAAACTCTTAGCTGTACGAGCAACTGTATCGTAGCACAGCAATCGAGCTTGTCAAGAGGATAATCGGCATAGGAACCTCAGAGTCCGGCTGGACGGTTTTCCATTTTATGCTGAAGTGTTTTGCAAAATCGATCGAAACCAGGTGGCCGTCTCCTCGGGAGTGCAGCACAGGTCCCGCAGGGTATGCTCCCTCTTGCGCTCAACCGGACAATCGCCCAGATCGTATTAGACAGTGCGCCGTTTGAGGAAACGATAAACGGCCAGAATGAGGACCGCACCAAGCACAGACATCAAGAACCCGGCGCCTTCTCCCGCAGCGTACCAGCCGACAGCCCGACCGAGAAATCCGGCTACGAGCGAGCCCGCGATGCCCAGTAGCATCGTAATGAAAATTCCCCCTGGGTCTTTCCCCGGCATGATCAGTTTTGCAAGCGCTCCCACCACAAGACCAATCAAGCACATCCAAACGAAACTCAGCATGTCAGCCTCCCTTTTCACTTTGTTTCCCGGGCCACATAAAAAGACATTGGCCAATTCCGCCCGTTCTAACGCAGAGTGAACAGCACCCTTCAAACGGTCCATAGGTTCTCTTCGACGCGTGGTCCGGTAACCACCATATGAAGCCAGCGGCAGGTCTGTCTCTTACCACTGGATTTTACTGCTTTCCCGGCTCGGCCCTTGTTAAGTCATTGTGATGTGTGAACGCGGGTTGGCGAGTGAATTTATTTTGGCGAGGCGTGAAATTTCCGAAAAGTTTCGAGTTTTCACGCACTGTATCGCCAGGGAGCGACTGGTCAACGCGATACGTTCCGGGTGCTGACCCGATACTCATTAGTGTTGAGTGTACCGACAAGGGCCCGCATCTTTTTCGCAGGATCGATCGCCAAAAATGCGCACCGGGCAAGCGAGAGATTACGGCAGCAATAAACCTCAGAGGCAACAACGGCATTAGACCAGCAGGAGCTGACGCTGACAGGCTTGCAGATGGCGGCGGAATTCCTGACAAATCTCTCTGCGGTCGGCAGTCGAAAGCGCAGCAAGGGCCTCAGCAGGTGTAGGGTAGCGGTCGGCGAGATGATACTTACCGCTCAACAGGACGGTTACGGAGATTAACCCCAGGATTTCCTCGTCGCGCGGTTCGCGGTGAGCAAAGTATTCAGAAAATCCCTCACGGTCACGGGATGAGCGCTCTACAAGCGCCCGCGCTTCTCGAACGAAATATTCTTTAATTCTCTTTCCCGCCATGGCAATCTTGAAAATGTGAGGTCCCCACGTCCTGTGCTGAATGACGGGCCACAAGAGGGGCCCGCGGCCGGTTGAAATTAACACTTTCAAACCCCAGGGCCAACTTCACTCCCTTTGCCTCCGTGAACTGCAAGGGTACCGATCCGAACTCTCTCCCCGCCCCGCTCCGCTGCGCGGGCGATGCGTCGGCCGGACTCAGCAGATTAGACGGGCGGTTTTCAGAACCAAATCACGAAGCACCGCTTCGTCACCCACTTGGGACTTAAGCTTCCCGCAGGACGGGCAGACAAGGATGATGCTTGCAACGCGTTCACCTTCAATGCGCCTTACGTCCCATCCCGTGCTGATTGCTTCCTCCTCTTCAGGAAGTTTACGGTCACAATACCAGCAGTAGCCTTCGCCCGTACTACAGATGGCGCGCAGGGCCTCGTTTACGTCCATGTCACCTCCAAAAATGAGAAAGGGCTGCTTCGCCTTTCAAGCAGCCCTCTTGGGTACTTCCCGGGGTTCGAATTACGAAGGAAATCGAAAATTGTCTTCGCTCCATCGTACCGGATTGAGCAGTTCGACCTTTCTCGTCGTCGCCTCCCCTCTAAACATGGCCACAGGAAAGCTCCGCTGTCCTGCGTCCTAATGCTTCAGCCACTTCCCCAATTCCGAGGCCTCTACCGCCAGTCGGTAATGGTTTCCGGAGTCGTGCACGAGCAGCCCTTTGGCTTGCAACTCCTCGAAACCCTGAAGATACGCAGCCGTTACCGCTGGATTCCTGTGATCGATGAAGTGGTGAGAACCTGAGGCCACCCATTTGAATGTGCCGGCGCTCCGCAGAAGAAACACATCGCCGCGGCTTCGCGCCGCTTCGAGAATTTCTCTCGCCTGGAGCGACAACCCTTTTGATGACCCGCCTGACCTCTGTGGCATGCTTCCTCCGCCTGCAATATTACAAATGCCGCCACATTCGATCAATAATCAGCATGAACAATTCAGCGACCGAACTCAGCAGTCAACCGCATTCGCTTTCGACTGTGACGCAGTTCGCAGCCCACGCCGGTCGTCACTGCATCTGCGGTCGTAAGTCTTTTAATTTTTCTTTTCCGCACTATACAGGTTGCCGACGCGGATGAGTAGCATTCTATACTCGACAGCACCTCCATTGTCAACCGCCATCTGAATCCATTATGTTCCTCAACACGAACCTTTGCAAGAGGTTATCTGCTCAGATCCGGACGCGTACTATTCTTAGTCTGGTCGGACGGTTACACTGATTCGCGCACCCGATGCCCTCAAATACACGCTCGTCCATAGACCAAAGCGTACAAACCTCCGCCGGATCGACCTGATTCAACCATCGCCGGAAACCCGCGAGACCTTATTGTCAAGTCGATCCGGCCCGTGCTCCCTGCCCGCAACTTGTTATGAGCATCCGCTCGTTGACCCGCAATTCATACACCGGTAGCATGCGCCGCTGCGCACCATGATGGCCCCGCAATCGGCGCAGGGTGGCGCATCATCCGCGGTGGTTTCTACGCCGGCCAGTCCGGGCTGGCCGGCGCCGACGGCAGGCGAAGGTCCTGCCGCAGCCCGGGAAAACTTTTGGGCCAGTTCGGCGGCCTTCGTTCCCTCCGTACCGCTCACACTTTCAAGACTGGCGTTTTCCCGAGGCTGCGCGTCCCTGGGCAGGAATTTCCAGGCCAGCCACCGGAATATGTAATCCATCACAGACTTGGCATAACGAATCTCCGGATGCGGGGTCCAACCGCTCGGTTCGAAGCGCGTGTGGCTGAACTTGTCACAAAGGACCTTCAGTGGCACTCCATATTGCAACGCCAGCGAAACCGCAGTGGCAAAGCAATCCATCAGGCCCGAGACGGTTGAACCTTCCTTGGCCATGGTGATGAAGATTTCGCCGGGCTGCCCGTTTTCGTAGAGACCGACGGTGAGATAGCCTTCATGCCCACCCACGGAAAACTTGTGAGTGATGGCACGGCGCTCATCCGGGAGTTTGTGACGGAAAGGTTTGCCCTCGGGCGCGGTTGCCGGTACTTCTTCGGCCTTGCCTACGGGCCCTGTCGCCGTGGCCTTTTCTTTCTTCGCGTCCGAAGTACTCAAAGGCTGGACGCGCTTTGAGCCGCTGCGGTAAATCGCGATAGCTTTCAGACCCAGCCGCCAGGCTTCGATATAGGCCTTCTCAATGTCCTCAACGGTAGCCTCTTCCGGGAGGTTGACGGTTTTGGAAATAGCGCCGGAAATAAAAGGCTGGACAGCTGCCATCATCCGGATGTGCCCCATGTAATGGATCGACCGCTTCCCTTTCGCAGGTTTCAGCGAGCAGTCGAAAACCGGCAGATGTTCAGGCTTCAAATGCGGCGCGCCCTCGATTGTGCCGTTCTGGTCGATGTAATTCACGATTTCCGCGGCCTGCTGCTCCGTGTATCCCAGCTTGAGCAATGCCACGGGAACGATGTTGTTGACGATCTTTATCAGGCCGCCGCCCACCAATCTCTTGTACTTCACCAGTGCCAGGTCCGGCTCGATACCGGTAGTGTCGCAATCCATCATGAAGCCAATGGTTCCCGTCGGGGCCAGCACGGTAACCTGCGCATTGCGGTAGCCGTGCCTGACCCCGCTCGACATGCACTCGTCCCAAACCTCGCGGCAACTCTCCATCAGCCGATCCGGCACGTTGCGAGGATTGATCCCCTGGAGCGCGTTCCGGTGCATGGAAATAACTTCGAGAAACGAATCACGGTTCTCAGCGTAGGCCGGGAACGGACCGATTTCCGCCGCGATGCGCGAAGAGGTCAGATATGCCTGGCCGTGCATCAAGGCGGTGATGGCCGCGGCGAAATCACGGCCGGCGTCGGAATCATAGGGCAGGCCGTTCTCCATCAGGAGCGCGCCCAAGTTGGCATAGCCCAGCCCCAGCGGACGGAAGTTGTGCGAATTCTCCGCGATCTTCTCTGTCGGATAGCTCGCATTGTCAACCAGGATTTCCTGCGCCGTAATCATGATTTCGACCGCTTGCTTGAAGGCCTCCACGTCATATTTCAGGTCAGGCGTCACAAACTTCATCAGGTTCAGCGAGGCCAGATTGCAGGCTGAGTCGTCGAGGAACATATATTCGCTGCACGGGTTGGAGGCGTTGATGCGGCCCGAGGCCTTGCACGTATGCCACTTATTGATTGTTGTGTCGAACTGCATGCCTGGGTCGCCACACTGCCAGGCCGACTCTGCTATTTTGCGCATCAGATCGCGAGCCCGATAGGACGCCAGCGGCTCGCCGGTTGTGACCTTCCGGGTGATCCAGTCTTTGTCCTCAATTACCGCCCTCATGAATTCATCGGTGACGCGCACGCTGTTGTTGGCGTTCTGGAAGAAGACTGAGCTGTAAGCTTCGCCATCAATCGAAGAATCGTAACCGGCGTCAATCAGCGCCCAGGCTTTACGTTCCTCCTTGGCTTTGCACTCAATGAAATCAACGATGTCAGGATGGTCGATGTTCAGGATCACCATCTTGGCCGCCCGGCGTGTTTTGCCGCCGGACTTGATCACGCCGGCAAAGGCGTCATATCCCTTCATGAAAGACAGGGGCCCTGAGGCCACGCCGCCTCCCGATAATGTCTCGACAGAGGAACGCAGAGGCGACAGGTTCGTTCCTGTTCCCGACCCCCATTTGAAAAGCATCCCTTCGGTCTTGGCCAGCGTCAGGATGCTTTCCAGGTTGTCCTGCACGGAATTGATGAAGCAGGCAGACACCTGAGGATGGCGGTATGCTTCCTCATCCTTCTTCACTCCGCCTGTGGCGGGGTCCCAATACCAGCCACTCCCCTTGGAACTTCGCTGGTATTTGTGCCACAGGCCGCAGTTGAACCACACCGGCGAATTGAATGCCGCCTTCTGGCGGACCAGAATATGAGTCAACTCATCGTGGAAAGCATTCGCATCCGCCTCGGAACGGAAATAACCACCTTCGATGCCCCATTGCGTTATGGTATCCGCTACGCGGCTGATCAACTGCCGGACGCTCGACTCGCGCTCAGGGGTACCCAGTTTGCCGTGGAAATATTTCGAAGCCACGATATTTGTGGCCGTCATCGACCAGTCCTTGGGGACTTCGACGTTCCGCTGTTCGAAGATCGTTTCACCCTTTTCATTCTGGATAGACGCAGTTCGGACTTCCCATTCGATCTCGTCGAATGGGTGCACACCTTCCGTCGTGAAAAGGCGCTTCACCCTGAGTCCCGCCTGTTTGGGAGTTTTTGTTGCAGCCTTGTTTTGAGCTTCCATTGAGTAAGTTTCGCGTTCCGGCATCGGAGCCTCCCATCCAAAGTCTTTGATTTCGGTATCAACTGGCTTGCACGGGGCAAAGGCTGACAGCCCCTTCAGGCCACGGAGGGGGCATATTCAAGCCTGCGTCCAGCCAGCCGACAAGGTCGGCTTCTTTTAAGACCCACTTTGTCTCGATTGGCACCTTCGTTTCCGACCAGTTGATAAATTCACTCCGCGGAATTTACCGCCTCCCGTGGGGCCGTGTCAAGAGAAAACTACAAAAGGTAGGGTTTTTTTAATCCCCAGCTACCACATATTGTGCTACGGGCACTGCCGAAAAACCTCCCTTTACCCTGCACAAAGCGGGCTGATCGACTCACGACCTCCCTTTTTAGGGTAGCTCCGGGCGGGTTTGGAGGCAAGCGATAGGGATCGAGAAGGCGTATATCGAAAAGGCGTCCGGCCAGCTGCCTGGGGGAGGACGCCTTTCCTGCAAATTAACTGTTTAAAACGGGGATAAAATTCAGCTGGGTAGTTGGACTTTCAGGTTCAATCGGGCCAGCGACTGCACGAGTTCTGCTTCAACCGTCTCCCGGGCGACTCCCCGGGCTACGGAGATTTCGTCAACGAGCAGTTGCCATGCCCGGTCGAACATCTTTTTCTCGCGGAAGGAAAGGGACTTGCCCTGGCTCAATAAAAGGAGGCTCTTGAAGACTTCCGCGACCTGCTGCAACGAACCGCTTCGCATCTTCTCGGAGTTCTCCTTAAAGCGTCCCTTCCAATCCTGTTGGGTTTTGCATTGCCCTTTGCGCAGAAATTCCAGGATCGTGTCAACTTCCTTCCCGCGCACGACCTTCCGCAGTCCTACGTTTTCAACATTGCTGATCGGCACCATCACGCGAAGGCTGCTGGAATTCAGCTTTAACAGGTAGAACATCTCGGGCTGGCCGGTCAGGTTTCGTGTTGAAATTTGTTCGATAATCCCTACTCCCTGATTGGGATAGACTACTTTTTCGCCGACTTGGAATGCCATATCAAGATGACCTCGTTCTGATGCAGCTATGCACTCTGTAGCTTAGTTCCTAGCATACCCAAAGTTAAAAGATTGTCAAGAGAATGTAAGGAATCCTTACAAAGTAGCTTTCCCTCACGCTTTGCTTTTTCGCTCAGAAGCCAGGCATGTGGCCATCCCCGGTACCCGAGGGTGGAAGGACGCCAGTGCGCATACGCGCGGAAAATTGTCGAATGCGGTTTATTTCCCACTCTTGGCAGTGGCGACTATGTTCTGGCGAGGCCGGACCCGCCGGCGCATAAAATCACACCTGCAAATTGCGCAGGTAGGGCACGCTGGCTTTCATCATGGGCAGTGACATTTCAACAAAGTAATTCTTGATGCCACCGGTCCTGGCCGCCTCGAAGATCTTCTTCCAGTCAAGCGTCCCCTGCCCCACGGGGACGATTTTCCGCGTTTTCGCGGACCAACCCTGAACATGCATTGAGATGAACCGGCCGGGGTATCTGGTGAAATACTCTGCGGCGTCGTAGCCTTCACTGATCGTCGAGACCTGGAACTGAAACTTGACCAGTTTCGGGTCGAGGAGCTTGAACAGAAGGTCATAAGTCCGCTGGCCGTCAACCTTCGTCAGTTCGAAATTCTCATTGTGCAGGCCCTGCTGAATACCGGCCTTGTGGGTCCGCTCAGCGATGCGATTGTACTCATCAGCGGCGCGTTTGACGTCGTCCATGGTGGGATTGCGCGGGCCGTCGAGGCTGGGGACCATCATCTGTGTCAGGCCGGCTTCTTTTGCCCAGGCGAGGCTGCGCTCCTGGTCCTTTCTCAATTCCTGGATGGTGAAATGCGAACTGACGCAAGTGACACCGGCATCACTCAGAATCCTGCGCAGTTCGGCCCCGGAGTACTTTCCAACGTTAGCAAAGCCCATCTGCGCGTAGCCGATCGGAGAGCACAACTCGATCGATTGAAACCCGGCCGCAGCCAGCATCTTGACGGTACCCGGAAAATCCTTGGCAATCATCTGCCGCACGGGCCAGGTCTGGCAGCCAATGGGCAGACCCAGAGGATTGGCGCGAAGTTCTGGAGTGATGACGGAAAGAAATCCGGCCGAGGCTGCGCCCGCACCGGCGCACTTCATAAATTCCCTTCTTGATATAACGGACATGCCTCCTCCTTAATAAGTTGCTGAAAACCTGTTCCGACGACTTTATTCTCCAATCCAGGAGTTGGACATTCTGGATTGCAATGGCTGAGGTAAAATTGCCGCCCAAAACCGACGCAATCAATCCAGTTGCCATGGCGCGCGGCGCGGCGGATTAAGCTGAGCGTTCGCCGCTTCGAGGTCGGCAGGCTTGCCTTCGGCCAGGCGCGTGATGCGTTTGTTCACGGCGTCCCATTCGAGCTTTGTTCCCATGCGCACTGCGATGCAGCCGAGCAATAGGGCCTCGACCACGTTCTGTTCGAATTCAAAGTTTGCGCGCGGGGCCGGCCCGCCCCGGATGGCGTCAAGCCACTCGCGGTAGGCGCCGGGGGATTTCGGCAGATTGTCGGGCGGCGGCGTGAAGCTTTTCATGCGGCTCGTGGGAATCAGGCGCGGGTGCTGGCCTTCAAAGCTGCACAGGATCTTTCCTTCATCGCCCACGAAGAGCATTCCTTCTCCATCTCCTGGATCGCTCATCAGTTCGCCGGGCAGCAGTTCCGCCGGCCGCGGGGGACGCAGGTGTGCGTCGTACCAGTGGATCGTCACCGGAGCGCGTCCCTGACGCGCTGGGAATTCCCAGTGTACAAGCTCACCGAGCGGAAAGGTCTCTGGAAAGAGCGGAGTAGAACTCCCTTCCACGCTGGTGGGCGCCGTCAGGTCGAGAACGCGGAACAGCGTGTCGAAACTGTAATTCGCCATGTCGCCAATTGAGCCTTCGCCGAAATCGTTCCAGCCACGCCACACGAACGGCAGATATGCGTGATTGAACGGCCGCTCGGGTGCAGGGCCAAGCCACAGGTCCCAGTCGAGACCCTCCGGCACGGGTTCAACTTCCTTCGGGCGCTCGATGCCCTGCGGCCAGTACGGCCGCTGCGACCAGTTGTGCACTTCGCGCACCTGGCCGATTACTCCCGCCGCGATCCATTCCGTCAGCAGCCGCGTTGCGTCCGAAGCCTCATTCATCACGGCCACCTGCGTAGCGCGGCCCGTCTCGCGCGCAACCTTCGCCATCAGGGCGCATTCGTGGACCGTGTGCGCCATGGGTTTTTGTCCGAAAACGTGTTTGCCGTGGCGCATCGCATAGATGGCAATGTAGGCATGCCAGTGGTCAGGCGTGCAAACGACAACGCCGTCCAGATCGCGTTCCTTCGCGATCATGTCGCGGAAATCGTTGTAACTTCCGCAGGCGCGATAGTTCGGCAAATTGCGCACCTTGCTGTAATAGGCGTCCACGAGGCGAGCGGCCGGAGCACGTCCGCACGTGGGGCCTTTCCAGTCAGCGCCCCAGGAAGGATCGTTCAGCAGGCGCCGCTGCTTGCCGACGATTTCACCTTTGCCCCACTCGGAATAATCGCTCGATTCGAGGTTCACATCGCAGACAGCAACGACCTGCACATCGGGGATCTTCAGGAAATCCATCATCACGCGCGTGCCCTGCGCGCCGACGCCAATGCACCCCAGCGTGATGCGGTCGCTCGGCGGTGGAACGCCGCCGGCTTCGCCCGGGCGCGAGATCAGCGTTAGCGCGGCTGCGGACGCGGCGCTGCCTTCAAGGAATTCCCTCCGCGTGAGGAGCGGTTTGCATTTGTCATCGTGATTTTTCATTGCGGCCTCGGCCGGGCGGCCCTGACGCTCAGTTGGCGGAAACTCGCCGCCCGGAGCGCAACCACCATACCACAAATTCGCCACACGTTCACGTGCCGCGCTGCTCGACAATTCCACCCTGCACAAACACGAGGCCCTGCCCGGAGCTGGCCGCTCGCCGGCGTCATCATTCAATGCGCGGCCCTGTGTCGGATGATAGAGGGCGCGGAAAGAAATTTACTTCCCTTTGTACATTCGGAGATGGCCAGCGCTAGAAGGGAGATTCTTCGCCCGCAAACGAGCCTCAAAATGACGGATTCGGATGCTCCGCCGACGGAAGCTTGACACTCTGATTTCCCGCCGATATAGTTAAACGCGGCTCCATCATAAATGAATTCCGTGTGTCGTCATCAGTTCGCCGGGGCGGCATGCCTGGCGATCAGGATGCTCATGCGAAGGAAGTCGGCACAAGTCGCGGCGGCGGCCATTCTGGCCTTGGTGGTGCTGGAACCGCTGTTCCACGTGCGGCCCGGGTTGGCTTCGGACAATGCGGGTTCGCCGGCTGTCGTTCGCGGGGTATCGATCCACAATAGTCCTGACGGAGCCACGATTATTGACGTTGCTGTGTCGCGGCCTGTTACCTTCCGGACGCTCCGGCTTTCAAATCCTTCACGCTTTGTCGTGGACTTGCAGGACGCACAGAAAGCTGACGCCAAAGCTGTCTATCCGGCCGAATCCTCTGTGGTTGCAAGGGTGCGCTTGGGCCAGTTTCAAAGCG
>Ga0070737_10000572_pt1 | contig 72969 bp, 60 predicted proteins | sample Coa_R1_10_FD_66438 | JGI IMG/M metagenome (GOLD analysis project Ga0070737, IMG submission 66438) | Surface soil microbial communities from Centralia Pennsylvania, which are recovering from an underground coalmine fire - Coalmine... | ecosystem: Environmental > Terrestrial > Soil > Unclassified...
CCCCCGCCGGGCCCGGGAGGCCCCGGCTCCTCGCCGAAGCGGGGGCCCCAGCCCCGCCGGCGCTGTGCTCGTCCCCCGCCGGGCCCGGGAGGCCCCGGCTCCTCGCCGAAGCGGGCAATTCCTCGAGCACGCCCACAGTATACACGGTGACGTATAGTCATTCATAATGGCGGCGAGAGCGTGGCCGTGCCAGCTTGTCGACGTCAGCTCGCGCCATACTCGGGGCATGCAGGGCCCGAAAGGCCTCCCAGGCTCGCTGCTCGTAGTGTTGGGCGCCGCCGCTGCGCTAGCCGGCCTAGCAACAGCCTTGAGAGCTCCGCCAGCGCAGGCCGGCAGCCTCCCCCGCTGGTCGGCTACCACGTTGGCGCTGCCCGGTGCGGCCGCGGACCCCGAAGCCGACGTCGCGGAGGTGACTTGCCCGAGCTCGAGCACCTGCGTAGCAGTCGGCGGCTACCAACTAGACGGCGGTAGCTCAGCCGGCTTCATCGCATGGGGCAGCCCACAGGGCTGGTCGGCCCTCCGGGCTCCCCTGCCCCCGGGCACCAAGGCCGCGACCGGCGCCACGCTTTCTGGCGTGTCCTGCGCCAGCGCAGCTCGCTGCGTGGCCGTAGGTTCCTACGTAGGCCCTCGGGGCGAGACGAGGGCGTACCTCGTCAGCGGGAGCGGTGCCTCGTGGCGTTCGGTACCGCTGGCCCTGCCTCGCGGGGTGCCGTCGGCGACGACGCCGGACGACGTCAGCTCTGTCGCTTGCGCCCCGCTCGGCCAGTGCGTAGCCACGGGCTCTTACGGGCCAACGGGCGCACCGCTCATCGTCACAGGCTACGGGTCGTCATGGCTAGCAGCGTCCTTGGCACGGCCCGGAGGAGGCGGCAGTGCCGAGCTCAGCCAAGTAGCTTGCCCCGCAGCCCACCACTGCACGGCGGCAGGCGAGTACTCCACCGCTGCTGCTGACACCTACCTGCTCACCGCTTCGGGTTACGGCGCGTCCTGGCACGTGGCGCTCATGCCGCGACCGAACTTGCCCGGCGTCGGCCCTTCTCAAAAGCTGGTCTCAGGCCCAACTGCCCTGGAGTGCCCCGCCGCCAACAGTTGCGTGGCGGCAGCCTACTACCAGACGACTAGCGGGCCTCGCCTCGCGGGCGCTCTGCTCTACACGTCTTCGGGCACGACCTGGGGCGCGCAGGTGGCCGAGCTACCCCCAGGCGCCCAGGCCGCCCCCCAAGAGCCGGTCGTCGTACCGAGCCTCGCCTGCGCCCGGGCGGGCGCCTGCGTGGCCATCGTCTCCTACATAGGGGACTACGGCAGCCACGAGGACCTTCCGCTCACGTTCCTCCTTAGCGAGAACGCGAGCGGGCAGTGGGCCCCGTCGCCCCTCGCCCTCTTCCACCGGCCGGGAAAGCCTCCTGCACCGGTCCAACTAAAGGCCCTGGCATGCGAGCCGGCGGGGACCTGCGTCGGAGTGGGAAGCTTCGTCTTGAGCCCTCTGGCCACTGCCACCGCGCTCCTCACGGGCCACGCCGACCAAAATGGCGTCGCCTGGCACACCCAGCTGGCGCCGGCGCCTCCTACGGGCGGGAGCAAGTACTCCGACACGGAGCTTTCCCGAGCAGCGTGCTCGCCGCAGTCTTGCATGGCGATCGGCACTTACGTCGCCGGCGCCGGAGGCTCCCACCAGCTCCTGGTCGATTCCCCGAGGGCGGCCCGCTGAGCACCGAGGGTGACGAACAGTGCGCTTGGCCGCCAGGCTCTCGCTGGCCTGAGCAGCCCGCGCCTCAGGGCGAGACCCCAGCGACCGGCAAACCCAAGGTCTCCGGCCAGCCCATGACAGCGTTGGCGCACTGTAGCGCCTGGCCGGCGGCACCTTTTACGAGGTTGTCGATGGCACAGATCGACACCACCCAGCCCGTCCTTTTGTCCCTGCGGGCGGTGAGGTGCGCATTGTTGGAACCAAGCACCGCCTTGGTCGAGGGGCTTCGCTCTCTCACGGCGACAAAAGGCTCGCCGGCGTAGGCCTTGGCGAGCACCTCGAGCGGGTCGCCGCCGTAGCTCGGCTCCGCCCGCGCATAACAGGTGGCCAGGATGCCCCGGCTCATGGGGGCGAGGTGAGGGGTGAAGAGCACCTGGGCGCCCACTACTTGCTCTATTTCCGGAGTGTGGCGGTGGTTGAGCAGGCCATAGGCGTGGAAGTCCCCGTCCACGCTGCAAAAGTGCGTGGTCGCGCTGAGCTGGCTGCCGGCGCCCGACACACCGCTTGCCGCGTCGACCACGATGCCCTTGGGCGAGACCGCTCCCTCGTTCACCAAAGGCGCCAGCGCCAAGGCAGCGGCCGTCACATAACAGCCGGGTACGGCTACCAGCCTCGCACCGCCCAAGCGCTCCCGAGCGACTTCAGGCAGCCCGAAGCAAGCCTCGGCCAATAGCTGCGGGTTGTCGTGCTCCCAGCCGTACCACACGGGGTAGCAGCTTGGGTCACGGAGGCGAAAGTCAGCCCCCAGGTCTACGACGCAGCCCACCCGCCCGAGCAGTTCGGGCACCAGCTTTTGCGACGCACCGTGGGGGAGGGCACAGAAAACCAGCTCGGCACCGCCGGCGGTAGCCACTTCGGTTGGCCCGTAACGCAGTGTGGGGTAGGCGGCCGCCAGCGATGGGTAAAGGTCGGCGACCGCCTGGCCCTCGTGGGAAGAAGCCGAGACGGCCACGACGTCAAAACGTGGGTGGGCAGCGAGCAACCTGAGCAGCTCGGCGCCCGCGTAGCCGGAAGCTCCCAACACCGCAACCGCTCGGTTGTCGCCCACGTCATGCACCCTAGCGGCCGGCGCCGGCCGGCCCACCTCGCAACTCGCCACCATGGCGCTCAGCAACAGCTTGCGCGACCCTAGAACGCACTTCGGCTGCCTCGGCCTCGGTGAGGGTCCTGTCAAGGGCACGCAGGCGTGCCCGGAAAGCCAGGCTGCGGCGGCCTTCTCCAAGCGAAGCGTCCGCCCACACGTCAAAGAGGGCCACCTCTTCGGCGAGCTCGCCGGCAGCGCTCGCTATGGTCTCCCAAAGCTCGCCCGCGGTTACGTCCGATGCGACGACGAACGCCATGTCGAGATCCACAGCGGGGTACCTGCTCAATGGGCGCACCGGCGAAGCAGGTGCCGGCGCTGTGAACAGTGCCGCCAGGTCGGCCAGGACCACCGCCACCCGACCGGGAAAACCGTTCCGCGCTGCGATCTCGGGGTCGAGCTCACCGGCTACGCCGGCCACCCGCCGCCCTTCCTCGACCGTGATCAGGGACCGCCGGCCGGGGTGCAACGCAGAGGCCGCAGCTGCCGCCCCTCGCAAGACCGGCCCGTGGGCAAACCGCCCAGACCAAGGCGACAACCGCGCTCGTCCCAACTTGAACGCTCGGGCCACCACTTCCCACAGGCGAGCGGCGTGGGCCGCGTCCGCGCCAGGGCCGAAGGCAACAAGGCCCACCTGTTCCCACTCAACGACGCCCTTTACGGCACGGTACTCGAAGGCGCTCTGTCCTTGGGCCGCCGGGCCCGCTGCGCTCGCCCCGTCGGCGACGGAATAACTGAACACCTCTCCGAGCTCGAACAGGCTCACCGTCCTAGCCTGGCGCTCAAAGTTGGAACGGGCGGCCTTTATGAGGCCCGGCAGCAGCGAGGGTCGCAGTAGGGCCTGCGAACTGTCGAGCGGGTTCTCGACCTGTACAGCGCCCGCAGGGCCCAAGCCGGCGAGCTCCAAATCTCTGGCCGAGACAAAGCTAGAAGTCCACGCCTCGCTCGCTCCTGTACCGGTGAGCACCTCGCGCAGTCGCCGCCTGGAAAGCTGCCAAGCGGCCAGCCGGCTCGGCTCTGCTCTCCGCGGCGGGAGCTCACGGCCGACCCTCTCGTAACCGTAAATGCGGGCTACTTCTTCTACTAGGTCGATTTCCCGGGTGGTGTCGTAGCGCCAGCTCGGGACCAAAAAGTCCCACTTATCTCCGCCCTCGCGTGCCACTTTGAAACCGAGCCGCCCGAGGTAGCCCGCGCACTGGGCAGCTGACAGCGATGTCCCCAGTACGAGGTTGGCTCGCGCCGGGCGGAAACCTACCTCGAGCTCCGACCGAGGCCGGGGGCATAGGTCAACGGTCGGGCCTCTTTTTACCGCTGGGCCGAGCAGTTCGGCGAACCGGCCTACAGCGCGCACGGGCAGCTCGATGTCCACGCCGCGCTCGAAGCGGGAGCGAGCCTCGGAGGTGATGCCTAGGCGCTTACCCGTCGCCGATATGGCGCGGGGGTCGAAGTTGGCCACCTCCAACAAGATCGTCTGCGTGCCAGCCCCGATCCCGCTGCCGGAGCCCCCCATGATGCCGGCGAGGCCCGCCGCCACACCCTGCGCGTCGGAGATCACGAGATCTTCGCTGGAAAGCTCCCGCGTCACGCCGTCTAGGGTGACCAGCTCTTCGCCCGGCTTCCCACGGCGGACCACTAGGCCGCGGCCGCCGAGGCTGGAAATATCGTAAGGGTGGTTCGGCTGGCCCAGCTCGAGCATCACATAGTTGGACACGTCCACCACCGGGTTTATCGGCCGCATGCCGGCGAGGACCAGCCGGCGCTGGACCATCGGGGCGACTTGTGCTGCCTGCACACGCTCGAACACTGTCCCGGTAAAGCGTGGGCAGAGATCTTCGGCTTCTGGTGCGACGAAGACATTGGCGCGCTCCACCGTCTCGTCTGCGCCGGGGAGAGGGGCCGGTGGCGCCAACGGGAGGTCGAGAGCAGCAGACAAGTCCCTCGCCACGCCGGCTATCGAGAAGCAGTCCCCACGGTTGGGGCTTATCTCCAGGTCGAAAACGACGTCCGGCCCGAAGCCGAAGGCCTCCGAGAACGCCTGGCCTGGCGCAGCTACGCCCGGGGACAATATGTAAATGGCTGGCTCGGGGCCGTCTGTCCCAAGCCCGAGCTCCGCAGCGGAACAGAGCATCCCATTGGACCACTCGCCACGCACCTTGCGCCTGGCGATCTCGCGCCCGTCGGGCATCTTGGTGCCCAACGTGGCAAGAGGCACGAGGTCTCCGGGCCGCATGTTGAACGCCCCGCAAACTATCTGGAGCGCGTCGCCGTCGCCGGCGTCGACGTCCACCAGCTGCACGCGGTCGGCACTTCCGTGAGGGCGCGTCTGTAGGACTCTTGCCACAACGATGCCTTCGAAAGGCGCGGGGACGACTTCAGTAGCCTCGACCACTAGGCCCAAAAAAGAAAGGGCGTGGGCAAGCCGCTCTGGGGGCTCCTCCAGCGCTAGGAAGTCTTTCAACCAAGAAAGCGGGACGCGCACGAAAAGGACCTCAGAACTGGCTCAGCAAGCGGACGTCGTTTTCGAGCAGGTCCCGCAGGTCGGCGAGGCCGGCCCGGGCTGCCGCCATGCGGTCTATGCCGAAGCCCCATGCGAAGCCTGTGTAACGCTCAGGGTCAACCCCGACGGCTTGGAAGACGGCCGGGTCGACCATGCCACAGCCGCCCAGCTCGACCCACCCCGACTGCCCGCAGGTCCGGCAGCCCGCCCCGGCACAGACCCAGCAGGTGACGTCGTACTCGGCCGAAGGCTCCGTGAAAGGGAAAAAACTTGGGCGTAGGCGCGCCCGGCGGCCCGGGCCGAAAAAGGCTCCTACGAAAGCGTCGAGGGTGCCTGCGAGGTGAGCCATCGAGATCCCCTCGTCCACGACAAGGCCCTCTATCTGGTGAAAAACTGGCAAGTGCGTAGCGTCCGCGGTGTCACGGCGGTAGCAGCGGCCCGGTACGACCGCGTAGATAGGGGGCTGGCGCGACTCCATCAAGCGCACCTGCACCGGGGAGGTGTGGGTGCGCAGCAGCGTGCTCTCGGCCTCGCCCACTGCCAAGTAGAAGGTGTCGAACATCCCCCGTGCTGGGTGGTGCGCCGGCATGTTGAGCGCCTCGAAGTTGTGCCAGTCGTCTTCCACCTCGGGACCTTCGGCGACCTCGAAGCCCATAGACACAAAAATGTCCTCGAGCTCCTCGCGCACCTGGGTGACGAGGTGGGTGTGCCCCCTGATCGGCGGCCTGGGGACGCTGTCGGCGAGGGCGCCAGTACCGGCACGGGCCAAAAGTGCAGCTTCGGACAAGTCGAGCTGCTCTTGTTCGGCTCGCCGGCGCGCCTCGCGCGCCTCGAGCTCCATCAGCCGTTCGGCAAAGAGAGCCTCCAGCTCCGCTCGCGCCTCTTGGACGGCCTTGCCCAGCTCTCGCCTCTCCTCTGGCGCCAAGTCCCTGAGCGTCCCGGTCAGCTTCGCAAGCGCGCTCTTTTTCCCATATGCCAACGCTTCGACGGCGCGTAGCTCCGAGGTGGACGCAGCGGCCTCGATGAGCTCACGGCCACGCTCGAGCGCCTCGCGAGGAGAGTTCATAGGGTTGCCAGCTTGCCAGCTATGGCTGCTCCCTGCAGGCCCATTTTCGCCCGGCGCTGGCGAGCGGCTTCGAAACAGATCACCGCTGCGGCGGCCGCCACATTGAGCGACTCGGCACCGCCCGGCATCGGCACGCTTACGGCGCCATCTATCTGGCCCGCCAGGCTGGCGAGGTGAAGGCCCGCTGACTCGTTGCCGAACACGAGGGCAACTGGGCGGGCCAAGTCCACCGTCGCGCAGTCCTCTCCTCCTGCAGCGACCGCCGCCAGCCTTTTCAGCCCGAGACCTCCTAGTTCGCCCAAGGCTTCGGTCGCGCTGGGGGCCTCGATCACGCAGAGGTGGAGCGCGCCACCCGCAGAGGCGCGCACAGCCTTTGGCCCCCAAGGGTCAGCGGTGCCCTCGCAGGCGATGAGAGCACCTGCCCCCGCGGCCCAGGCGCTACGCACCAGCGCGCCGACGTTGCCTGGGTCTTGCACGCCGACGCAGACCACCACCAGCTGGAGGGGCTGGCGGCGTAGCTCTGCGAGGGAGCGCTGGGGCCGCTCCACCACCGCGAGGACTGGCTGGGGCGTCGTGGTACCCGCTACACGTTCGAGGACACCAGGCGCGAGCTCGGCGACCTCGGCGCCGCGTGCGCGGGAGCGCTCGAGGAGCTCGCCTATGTGGCGGCCGGAGGCGGCGAGCCGCCAGCCTGGGGCCACGAACACTGTTTCGATGCCCAACCCTGCAGCGAGCACCTCGCCCAAGAGCTTCGGCCCTTCGGCTACGAAACGCCCCTCTGCCTCTCGGAAGTCCCGGCGGGCCAGAAGTCGGCGCAGGCGCTGGACGCGGGTGCTTTTGTAGCTGAGCTGCTCGCCGCCGCTCAACTGGTTTGGGCGCCCTCCTGCCCGGCGGCCAGCGCGACAAGCTGAGCGAAAGCTCTATCGTCGCGGACCGCTAGGTCGGCGAGCACCTTGCGGTCGACACCGACGCCGGCGCGCTTCAAGCCGGCGACAAAACGGCTGTAGGTGGAGCCGTGAGCCCTGCAGGCCGCGTTGATGCGGGCGTTCCAGAGGCGGCGGAAGTCTCCCTTTCTTGCCCGTCGGTCCCTGTAGGCGTACGCGAGGGAATGCATGACTTGCTCGTGAGCCGCCCGGTAACTGCGGCTCTTGTTGCCGTAATAGCCTTTGGCGGCCTCCAGCACCGCCCGGCGGTGCTTCTTGGAGTGCACAGAACGCTTGACGCGCGCCATTCCTCTTCAGTCTCCTAAATCCCGAGCATCTTTTTGGCCGCCCGCGTGTCTGCTGGCGCCACGTCCACTGGGCGCGCCAAACGGCGCATGCGGCTCGACTCCTTCTTCTCGGCCAGGTGCCCCCTCATCGCCTGGCGGCGGCGTAGCTTGCCCGTCCCGGTCACCTTGAAGCGCTTGGCCGCGCCCCGGTCAGTTTTTTGCTTTGGCATCTCTATGCGATCCTCGCGAACACGGCCCGCTTAGGCCGGCCCAGGCCGTACGGGCACCACAAAGTGCGTCAGAGCTTAGCATACTGCCGCCGAGCACCCTCTTCAGAACCAGAAGAGGCGCTCTTGGCGGCAGCGCCGGCCCGCTCGCCTCCAGCGACTTGTCCAGGGTTAGCTGCACCGTTGGGGCCGGGGGGGGGACCGTCATCTCGAGCAGCCGTCGCCGGCCCGCTCGCAACCTCGAGAGCTGCCTGTACCTTGCGCTGTGCTTGGCGAGCGCGCCTGTCGGGCGCGAGGAGCATCGTCATGTTCTTGCCGTCGAGCTTGGGAGCGGCCTCGACCTTGCCCACCGTGCTCACCTGCTCTACGAGATCCTCCAGGAGCTTCATCCCGAGCTCAGGATGGCTCACTTCGCGGCCACGGAAAGTGATCGTCACCTTCACCTTGTGGCCCTCTTCGAGGAACCGCGCAACCTGACGGGACTTGGTCAAAAAGTCGCCCGAACCGATCTTCGGACGGTACTTCATTTCCTTCACGCTCGAGTTGGCCCCCTTTTTCCGGGACTCCCTCGCGCGTTGAGCGGTTTCGTACTTGAACCGGTTGTAATCCATGATCCGGACAACAGGTGGGCTGGCGTCCGGAGCGACTTCTACCAGGTCCAAGTCGAGCTGGCGAGCTACCGCGAGAGCCTCAGGGAGCGGCTTCACCCCCAGTTGCTTGCCCTCCGGGTCGATCAAGCGCACCTCGCGGGCGCGGATGCGGTCATTGACACGGTGCTCGTTCGTTTCGGCTGTGGGTATGCGGTTTCTCCTTGTTAGGGCCGCTTGGCCAGCAAGTGGCCGGCGCGGCGGTGACGGACGTAACTTGCGCCTGTCCAATATCGTGGGCGCTCTGCCACATGGAAGGCACTTGAGCCGGCCCGAAGGCCGGCACGAGAGCAGTACTGCTCGCCGAGGCGCACCGAGGCGCTACTCACAACAGGTGGGCACACGAGAACCTGCAGAAGACTTTCTCACCGCTGCCCTGGACGAACACCTCAGCGGGCCAAAGGGACAAAACCGAGCTGACCCGCTCCGGCGCGCGCACACCTTTGGCTGTCACCGCATCAACTCGTGTGCACCATCAGCCGTTACTGGTCTCCTCAGCCCGTCCTCCCGAAACTAACCTCGCTTCTCATCATAGGCTAGCGCAGGTGAGCACGCTTTGGACTCCCAGCGGCGAGCACCCGGTGCCGAGGCGCCCTGTCGAGGACGTTGGCCAGCGCAGCCAGGCCGCAAACAGTGGCCAACCCCCTCCTCGAGGTGGCCAGGACTTTGCTAGCGGTCCGGCAGGCGTCACCGCGCCGAGCACCCCCACCGAGACCGGCTACGCCAGGACGGGCGACCACAAACCGAGCCCCGAAGAGGTAGAGCGCGCCCAAGAGGAGCTCAAAGCAGTTCAAGAGCAGCTTCGCCGTACCCCTGCGGAACTGGTGGTCGCCAACCACGCCATGGGCCTTTGGGACCTCGCTGCGCTTCACCTTTCCAGCCAGCCCCCCCAGCTGCCTCAGGCCCAACTGGCGATCGACGCCCTGGCGAGCCTGCTCGAAGGCCTCCGCGGCCGACTGGGCGAGGCCGAGACCACTCTTGTGCAGGGTCTGAGCCAAATCAGGCTGGCTTTCGTTCAGATCGCGAACGACCAGCGACAAAAAGCCAGCGGCAACGCTGGTAGCTGAGCCCACTGAGCTGCCGACAGCGGGCCCGGCTCACGCAAGACCGGCTGGGACGAGGGCTCGGTCGTGGGCCGCAGCCAGCTCCTCGCCAGCACCCGAGGCGCGAACGCTGCCTTGGCCGCCCGGGGCGCCGTCCCTGTCCGCCTCAGGCAACAAGCTGGCGTTTCGCGCCCCAGGCAGCACGCCGCTATCCCGGTCCGCGAAAGGCTGCCGGCGGGCATCGGCGCCCTTGACTCGCCCGACCATGTCGGCGATCGTGTAAGAGTCGAGGTGCGCCCTCATGTGCTCCCCCACCTCGGCCCACACGGACAGCAGCACGCACTGGCCCTCGTGGTCGCAGGCACCGCCGGCATGGGGCTCGCCGAAATCGCCAACGACGATGGGCCCGTCCACCGCGGCCACGACCTGGCCAAGCGTGAGCTTCTCCGGCGGCCGAGCGAGCACGTAACCCCCGCCAACGCCCCGTTTAGAGCGGACCAAGCCGGCTCCTTTCAGGGCGAGCAGGATCTGCTCCAAGTAGGGCTGCGGCAACCCCGTACGCTCTGCGATGTCCTTCACCGACGTGGGAGTACTGCCGCCGTGAAGAGCCAACGAGAGAAGTGCCCTACACGCATAATCGCCGCGCGTCGAGACCCTCACGGGCCCATCCTACCAGCAGGCCGCTCACCGGCACCGAGGTCAGCTTCGAAGCCAAGTGCGTCGAGCGCGCGGAGAAGGTCTGCTGGGAGGGCCGATGCGAAGTGCATGGGCTCACCTGTCGCCGGGTGAACGAACCCTAGCTCGACGGCGTGCAGCCAAGGGCGGCAAAGGAACGGGACGAAGCGTTTGGCGACTGCCAGGTCTCCTGGCCCCGCATAGGTAGCGTCGCCGAGCACGGCGTGGCCGATGGCGGCGAGGTGCGCTCGCACCTGATGGGTCCTGCCTGTCTCTAGGCGCAGCTCCAGCAGGCTGGTAGCGAAGCAACGTCGAGAACGGGCGACCACGCGGTAGTGGGTCCGTGCCGGACGGCCGCTTTGCACCACGGCGACCTTGCGCCGCTCACGTGGCGAGCGCCCGAGGGGAGCTTCCACCAGCCCAGCGTCCTCTTCGAGTTCGCCAAAGACGACTGCCAAGTACTTGCGCGCCACCGTCCGGGCCGCCATCTGACGAGCCAACGCCTCACGCGCCGCGGCTGTCCGCGCGACCACGAGCAACCCAGAGGTGCCCTTGTCCAACCGGTGCACGACACCCGGGCGAACCGAGTCGGGGCCAGCGCCGGCCACGTCTGGGAAAAGGCCCACAAGCTTTTGCACGAGCGTCCCCTCGAGGTTGCCAGCGCCAGGATGGACGACGAGGCCCGCCGGTTTGTCCACCACGACAAGGTGGTCATCGACGAAGACGATCTCCGGGTCGCTAGGAGCGGGCGAAAGGGGCGCGCGGGCTTGTGGCAAATCCCCTTCGGGGGCAACCACGGCCTCCGGCTCCGGCGCCTGCGCAGTTGGCGCGCCCGGGCCACAAACGCCGGCCGGCTGAGAGGGGCCAGTGCCGGTGCCCGCCGGTTCCCGGCCCGGCCCAAGCAGGTGGACCGCCACGCGCTCAGCCTGGCGTAGGCGCCGGCTCGGCAACCTCGCCACTGTGCCCTCGACGCTCACCCTCCCCCCATCTACCAGGCGAGACGCCTCCGAGCGGCTGAGCCCGACGACCAATGCCACGGCCCTGTCCAGGCGTTCGCCGGCAAGCGTCGGGGCGACTTCGAACGAAACCACCTGCCCAGTTGCGCTCGCGACTGTAGGAGGTCCGTCCGCCCGGGCGCGCCCGCCGAGGCCAGAGGCACTGCTCCAGGGTGCCCTGGGGGCCCCGGCGGCTCCCGGGCCGCTCATGGCCGTCGGCTTGGCTCGTTGTGGCGGGCAGGCCGACAGCTTCGGGCCTCGCCGGCGTCCAGCGAGGGCGTTTCGCCGGCGCCTGGCGAACCTGAAGGAAAGAGCGCCCTCACCGCCACGAGCAGCGCTCCCACTGTTATCGCCACGTCAGCCACATTGAACACCGGCCACCAGCTTGCGGCCTGTATGAAGTCCACGACGGCACCGTGATGGTGGCGAACGAAGCGGTCGCAAAGGTTGGACACCGCCCCGCCGAAGAGCAGCCCGAAGCCTATTACATAAGCCCAACTGGTGGCCGAAGCAGACAAGCGGCCCCAATAACGTAAGAGCCAAGCGACCACAAAGACGGCAACCAGTTCTATTACGGGCGTCACGCCGGTACCGAGGGAGAACGCTGCGCCCTTGTTGTAGGTAAGGACGAGGTTGAGAGGCCCTACCACGTGAACTGGCCCGTGCAGGAGAGCTTGCTCGGCCCAGGATTTGGACCACTGGTCGAGGCTTACTACGGCCGCTGCCAAAATAGCCATGAGCAGCGGCCGCCCATAGGAGCTTGCACCTGCTCGCGCCCTGGCCGAGAGCCGAGGTAGCGCCATGCCAAAGACGTCGGCGCTTCGCCGCCGGTACCGCCGGCGTGCCGTCCTAGGCGGCTTTGCACGAAAGCTCACTGCCGCCGCGCCGTCAAACCTCCGCTCTTGCACCTCACGCATAACCTGGCCTGCGGCAAGGCTTCCAGCCTCGCCTCGGGTATCGGGTTGCGACAATTCTCGCAAAGCCCGTAGGTCCCGGCGTCGAGCTTTGCAAGCGCCGCGTCGATCTCTTCGACAGCAGCTCGCGCCTGGGCCGAAAGTTGCAGGTCGATCTCGCGGTCGACGTTGGCCGTCCCACCCTCGCCGCCTTCCTCGTCGAACTGCACGTCCCCAGGCTCGTGCTCCAAGGCCAAAGCGTCTGCCTGGGCGCGCAGCTCCTCAGCCTGGCGGATGTAGTTGTTGCGTTCAGCCACCAGAACTTCACGCTGGTGGAGGAGGAACAGCTCTCGGGCTCGGGAAGCCTCCTCCCCCCCGCTCGGTCGCCCGTCGTCCCCGCTCGGTCGCCCGTCGTCCCCGCTCGGTCGCCCGTCGTCCCCGCTCGGTCCGCCCTCCTCCTGCTTGGGCGAGACAGCACCGAGATGCACGTCCGGCGCCTCAGCCGGCACCGCTTCTAGCCCCCCTGCTGCTAGTAGTGCTGGAGCCGAGCCCTCAGCCACGCCACCTCGGGGCACTGCCTTGTCCTTTGCCCTGGCAGAGCGGGACGGGGTTGGGACCTGGCGGCCGTCCGCCACCGGCCCAGGCGCATGAGCGTCGACTTGGGCACGCTGGCCGGACGTGGCTTGGACGAGCTGCGCGGGCTGCTCGGACGTGGCAGCTTTGGCGCTCGCTCCTCGCGCATGGCGCCGCTCGGTTACCTGGGGAGCCAGAGCTTCTTGGGTACCGCTTCGCTCCGCAGCCTTGGCGCGCGCGGCCGCTGTCGCGCCCGCTGGCGTCGTCTGGCGTGCCTCACGAGCAGGCCTTGCCGACGGCCCCGCACTTCTTGACGTGCCAGCGGGCTTAGCCCGGACCTTGGGCCCGCTGGTAGGAGCCTTGGTGGCGCTAGTAGCACCCGCTTCGGCGGTCTGGCTCTTGCCGCCTTTAGCCGCTCGGCTGCTTGCTTTCGTCTCCTCTTTGCTCCGAGGGGCCGCCTGCATCTCCTGCTTGCCCTGGGAGCTCACGTGCGTCTTGCCTTGAGTGGCCCCCCTCGCCGTTGCCCCGCGGGCTTCTGCGCCCGGGGCTCGGCTCTCCGCCGGCGCTCTTTTGACTGCTGGCCTAGCGCTGGCGCGTAAGTGTTCCGCTGAACTGGCAGGTGCACCATTGCTGCCTCGTGCGCCGCTAGCCGACGCGTGGCCAGTTGCCCGGCGCTGCTCATGCTTGAGCGTCGCCGCGCCGTTGCCGGCGCCACTATCGGTCAGGGCCTCAACGTCTTCCAGTACTTGTTTGGCTTTTGGCATTGACACCTCACCCTCCGCGGAGCCGGGTAGCCTACCACTTAGCGGGACAAACAACCCCGCGACCGCCGTGATTCCAGCCGGCAACGCCCTACGACCGGCCAAGCCGCCTGTAGCTCGGCTCCTCGCCTACGTGCAGGCCCAGGCAGTGCTGGCACCCGGACCTGGCTCCAGCCTGCAGCCTCCTGTACCTTCCGCCGCCCTGGGCGCGACCCGCCTGCCTCGCGGCGGCCAGTCTAGGAGCGCCGGCGGAACCTGCCCGGGCCTCTCACGCGAAGGTCCTGGTCCCGGAAAAAGCTGTCCAGCGCCTTCTCGTCGAACGCCACGGTTGCGTCTTCGGGCTCCTCGCTGTACCTGGTGCGCGGCGTACTGCCGCCAGGCTGGGTATCCTCGCCCGCTCCTTCTCCCGCAGCCAAGTTGGCAGCGGGAACGGCGCCCGGGCCACCGGCCACAAGGCCCGCCGAAGCCTCGCTTGCCACCCCCACCCGAGATTGGCCGTCCTCCAAGTCCTCCAAGAAGCGCGGGTCCCACCCGCCTTCGGCCTCGCCGCCGTGGTACCCCTCGCTCTCGGAGCCAGTAGGGCCACCCTGGACCGCCTGCTCCTGGCCGCCCGTGACCTCACTGAGCGCGGGGGAGCTCCCGATGGCCGCCCCTGAGCGCTCAGCCGGAGGCACGTTTGTACTGCCCGTCCCAGTCACGTCTAGGTCCACGCTCTGGGTCGGCTGGCCGCTAGCCGACGGCTGCTCGCTCGCCGGCAGCTCCCCGCTGCCCACTTTGTCTAGTAAAGCCGCCGCCTCTCGCAGGGCTTCGAGCAGCTGTGCCTTGTTGGTCGTCACCCAGCGGGAGAGAACTTCAGCGTCGCTCTGCGCCCGCCGGAGCGCTTCTTCAACCCTGTCGAGGTTCGCACGGGCCTCGACCACTTTGGAGTCATAAGCGCGCCGGCCGCGCTCTTCGGCGTCGGCCACGATCGCCTGAGCTTGTACCCGGGCCTCGGCAAGCAGCCGCTCTGCTTCCTCGCGGGCCTCACGCACAGCCTGGTCGGCAGTTCGCTGCGCCATGACAAGGACGCGCTTTAAGGTCTCATCGCTGCTGGAAGCCTCTTCCAAAGCCCGCTCGGCCCTCTCGGCCCGCTCTGTTGCGCTCTTCAGGCGAGCCAGCAGCTCCTCCGCGCTCTGAGCTGCTTGCTCTAAGAACTCGTCGACATCTTCGGGGTGGTACCCGCCACGCAGCTTCTCACGAAACTGCACGTCCCGGAAGACCTGGGGGGTCAGTTCCATGCGCGAATGCTAACACTCACTGCTCGGCGTTCTCGGCATTTGCCTGCGCCTTGGCCACCCTTGAGCCCAAAAGGACAGCTACGCACTGCTTGGGGCGCAGCACCGTCGGCCCGGGGGGCCGCACCGCCTGACCAGGCTGGGCGATGGTGCCCACAGGGCGAGGGCGCCCGGGCTTGGGGCCAGAGGCAGAAGTGCTATGGGGAGGCGTGGGCCGGGCGGAGCGCAAGAACCGGGCAAGGTGCGCGCCAGCGGCCCCCAAGCCCCCAAGCGCCCTGGCCCAAAGTAAGCGTGCTTACCAGGGCCCTAAACGACGACAAGCCACAAGATGTAAGAGGTCACCAAGTAAACGACCAAAAACGCGACCAGGAAGGAAATGTCGAACACGCCGATGGGCGGGATGACCTTTCTGAACGGCGCTATGACAGGCTCGGTCGCTACGGTGAGCCAGCGCCGGGCCCGGCTTGCCGGCGAGCCTGGCTCTAGCGGGAACCAAGAAAGCACGGCACGGACCAGCATCATGAGGAGGTAGATCATCCCCAGCGTGTAAAGCGGGTGGGTGAGCCAGCTAGACACCTAAACCCCGGACCAGTTGGGCGCTAGTCTCCCTGGCCGCCTGAGGTTGCGTTCCCAAGGAGCAACACGAGAGCGCCTGGGCCGCTCGAAGCCCCGCGCCAGCTGCGCAGCGACAACGGTCAGCGGTAACCACGCTCCTGAAGGCGCTTCTTTTCCTCGGCAGATACCTCCACGTTGTTCGGCGTCATCAAGAACACCTTGTCAGCTACCTTGTCCATGCTGCCACCAAGGGCATAAGCGACGCCGCTGCAGAAGTCGATCATCCGGTGGGCCAAGTCTCGGTAGGCGTTGCCCAGGTTGACTATCACAGGCTGGCCGCTGCGGAAGCGGTCTGCGATCTCTTGAGCGTCGGCGAACTCAGCGGGTGCAGCCACATGGACCTTGGCCGCCGGCGCAGCTGTTGGCGCCGCTGGGGCTGGTGCCGGGAACGTCCGCAGCGGGGCGGTGATAGGCCGCAAGTTGATCGTGGTCCCGCCCTCCTCGCGTGGCAGGGTCCGCACTGCCGGCGACATCTGAGGTGCGGGCTCGAGCGGTTCGGGTGCGCGCCGGGGAGCCGGCGGGGCCGTGGCCTCCTCATAGGGCTCGTAGTCGTCGTACTCTTCGGCGTCGGCCAAGCCGAGCCACATCAGCATCTTCTTGCCTGCACCCGGCATGGCTTATAGCGTAGTGCTAACGCGGCGGCCGAGGACCGAACAGCGCCCTGCCCAACCTTACGATGGTCGCGCCTTCGGCCACGGCCAGCTCGAAGTCTGCGCTCATGCCCATCGACAGCTCCGCTAGCCCGAGCTGACGGGCGAGATCGGCGACAGCCCGAAAGTGCCGGGACAGCTCGCTAGCCTCGGCCCCGAGCGGGCCGACTGTCATGAGCCCACGTACGTCCAAGCCCGCGCTGCGAGCAGCCTCTACCAGCCCCGCTGCGGCTTGGAGCTCCACGCCTGGCCTCGTCCGCTCTCCCTCAGGCACCCGCCCGCTGGCACGCACCTCCACCAGGACCGCAGCACCTGGACGTGCCCTCGCCAAAAGAGCAGCCTCTTGCGGTCTGTCGAGGCCGTGCCAGAGGTGCACGTGAGGTGCGAGGCGCCTCAGCTTGTTGCGCTGCAGCTGACCGAGGAAGTGCCACCTGAGCCCCGCCGGAGCACCGGGGAGCTTGGCGAGCATCTCCTGCGCGAAGTTCTCCCCGACGTCCAAGAGGCCCGCAGCGGCCGCGGCACGGACGACATCTGGGCCAAAGCCCTTGGTGACCGCGACGATGGTCACCCGGGAGGTGCCGCCAGCCGAGAGGATCCGCTCTCGGACCTCTGCCAACCTGGCGGCTATGGCCGCCGCCCCGCTAGGCAGGCAGGCCCTCTCCGGCGGGCGGCTGCCCTCTGGCGCGCCTATCGCGGCTCCTTCCAGATGACCGTCGCTTGGCGGCCTCGGTCGCCTCGCGCCCTCCAGGAAAAGTGCACCTCTGAACAGTGCGTGCACGTCTGAGCAGCTGCTACCAGGTACACCCCTGCCTTTTCCAAAGCGGAGCCGACCGCGGCGGGCAGGTCGAGCGCCGGCACACCCTCTGGCGTGGTGGCGCGCACCGAAGGGCCGAACTTGTCTGCGACCAAGTCCAAGTCAGGGGGGGAGAAAGGGTAGGCGTGGGGCCAGATGCACGGCCCGATGGCAGCGAAAACGCGCCGCGCCCCCATGGCCTCCATGGACGCCGCCGCCGCCTCGACCACGCCGGCGACGAGCCCCTTCCAGCCCACGTGGGCCACGCCCACCACCCCCTCCTCGCTCGAGAAGGCAACCGGCGCGCAATCGGCTGTGAGGACCGCGAGGGCAGCGCCCGCTGCAGGTGTCACTGCCGCGTCGGCCTCGGCTCCCCGGCACGCGCCTGGCTGCTCCACCACGACCACATTGGCGCCGTGCACCTGTTTGAGCCAGGTCCAGGGGAAGGGGGCAAGCTGCGCCCGCTGCTCTGGCACAGCGCCGGGGCTCGAGAAGTCGCCGGCGAGCTTGCTGGCCCCACGTACCTCGGCACCGCCGGGAAGGGCGACCGACCACGTAAAGCGACCCAGAGCCGCCAACCGCCAAGCTCGCCCTACTTGAGGAAAGGCGGCACGTCGAAGTCGTCGTCGCCCTGAAAGCCCAGCTCGGCGCCTGCCATTTCGGCCTCGACGTCCGCCAGGCCGAGCTGCGAGCGCCGCTCTGGAGCCCCGTCTTCGGTCCCCTGGCCAGAAGAGCCGTCCCAGCGGTCGAAGCCGGCTGCAATGACCGTAACCCGCACGTCGTCGCCCATTCCCTCGTCGATCACCTGGCCAAAGATGATGTTCGCGTCCGGGTGGGCGGCGGCGTGGATGATCTCTGCCGCCTCGTTGACCTCGAACAGGCCTAGGTCGGGGCCGCCGGCAATGTTGAGCAAAATCCCCCTCGCTCCTTCGATGGACGCCTCGAGCAAGGGCGAAGTGACTGCCATTTTCGCAGCCGCGGGAGCCCGGCCGTCCCCCGAAGCGCTCCCGATGCCCATTATGGCCGTGCCGGCGTTGGTCATGACGGCCTTCACGTCAGCGAAGTCAGTGTTTATGAGCCCTGGAGTGGTGATGAGCTCCGTGATGCCTTGCACCCCGTGCAAGAGGACTTCATCGGCCATCTTGAAGGCGCCTACGAGGGTCGTCTTGTTGTTAGCCACCGCTAGCAGGCGGTCGTTCGGGATCACTATCAGCGTGTCCACCTTTTCTTTCAAGCGCTGGATCCCTTGCTCTGCCTGGAGCGAGCGTCGGCGTCCCTCGAAGGAAAACGGCCTCGTTACGACGCCGATCGTGAGCGCTCCAGCCGCCTTGGCGATCTCCGCCACCACGGGTGCCCCACCGGTCCCGGTGCCCCCGCCCTTGCCGGCGGTGATGAACACCATGTCTGCGCCCTTCAAGACTTCTTCGATCTCGTCCCTGTGCTCCTCAGCCGCTTGCCGCCCGACTTCGGGGTCGCTGCCCGCTCCTAGCCCACGGGTCAGTTGGCGGCCTATGTCGAGCTTGACGTCAGCGTCGCTCATCAAAAGCGCCTGAGCGTCGGTATTGACGGCGATGAACTCGACGCCCTTCAGGCCGGCATCGATCATGCGGTTGACCGCGTTGACCCCGCCACCACCGATGCCAACCACCTTGATGACGGCTATGTAGTTTTGAGTTGGAGCGGTCATATAGCCTCGCTTGCGCTTTCGACGAGCATCAACCTAAAGTAGAGGTTCAGGGTTGCTTACCCTCTAGGCAACCTATAGGTACAGCCCACAGACGTTAGCGCCCTTGTCACTGCCCGATCAAGTGGCTCGGTTGGGCGCGCTTCAAGTACCCGTTACGGGCGTGAGCGCTGGGCGCGCCGGTACGGTCAGGTCAACCAGGGAGTAGCTGCTCAGCGCCACACGGCTGGCCAGCTCGTTCAGCACCGCCATCTTGAAAGCCAGCTGGGACCCGTCACCCAGCAACACGGTGGTCGGAGAACCGGCGAGGCGCGCCTCCACCCCTTGGCCCCTTGACCACCACAGCGTGACCCGGTGCCGGGCGAGCTGCGAAGGAGTGCCGGCGGCCGCCTCTAACAACAGCGCCAGCTCACTGGCCGTCGTGGGGGCGACGGGAGTGATGTCGTGCCCAGGCAACGCCTTCTGCGCACCGATGACTACCGGCAGCGAAGGGAGCTCGGAACCGGCAGGGGCAACCTCCAAAGCCCGGCCGGTCGCGTCCACGAGCTCCGTACCGCCCCCTCCCGGGCCGCCGCCAGCGGGGCCGACGAGGGCTACCGGTCGCCTTTCCGACACCTTGACCACAACAGACCATGGCCAGCGCCGCTCGAAGCTGACCGACGACACCCAGGGAAGCGCGTCGACCGCGCGCACCGCGCGCGCTCCCCCGGCGTCGATCATGAGCGTCCCAGGAGAGAGCCGGGCCGCAGACAAAATCTGGGCGCGGGGTGTACGGGAATTGCCGAGGATCTCGATGTGGCGGACTTCGAAAAGCGGCGAGTGCAGCGCCCCGAAGCAGGCGCCGGCCAGGGCAACGGCACCGAGGCCCGCCACCAGCACGCGCAGTCGCCGGCGCCCTTCAGCTCGCCTAGCCTCGGCCCAGCGCCTCCTGAAGCGGGGATCTACGGGCGGTGGCTGTGGCGCAGGCGCCGGGCCGGGCGGCGGCAAGGGACCAGCAGGCGGGGGCGGGAAGCTACCGCTCATAGGGCACCGTCGCCCGTCTCGGCTCTAACTGTTGCCCTCATCTCGGTTGCCCTCATCTCGGTTGCCCTCATCTCGGCTCTACCTCTTGGCTCGCTCGGTGCTGTGCTTGGGCCTCGCTCGGGGAGCTTGCGCTTCTAGGGCCGCCAAGGAGCGCAGCAGGCAGCGTCGTGATGTCGCCAGCACCGAGGGTGAGGCAGAGGTCCCCAGGCTGAAGTAGCTCCCCTACTAGGCAGCAGAGCTCCTCGCGCTCCTCGGCGTAGTAGACGGGCAGACCGGGCCGGGACGACTGGGCAGCCATAGCGACCAGGCGGCCGTCCACGCCCGGGCGAGGCGTTTCACCGGCGGCGTACACGGCGGTCACGACCACGACGTCAGCCCCCGACAAAGCGGCTCCGAGCTCTCGCCACTGCGCCTCGGTACGCGAATAGCGGTGAGGCTGGAAAACGGCGACCACCCTCTTCCACCCACCTGCCCGGGCGGCGGCGAGCGCGGCAGCGAGCTTGCCCGGGTTGTGGGCGTAATCGTCCACATAGCTCACTCCGCCGGCTTCGCCCACGAGCTCAAAGCGGCGCCCGACCGGACGGAAGGCGTCGAGCGCCGATCGGGCCACGTCGGGCGCGACGCCCAGCTCCAAAGCCACCGCAACTGCCCCCGCTGCGTTCAGTACGTTGTGCATGCCCGGCACGCCCAGCTGGAAACGGCCTAGCTCGCCCTTTGCCCCGCTGAGCCGGAAACGGGCGGAAAAGCGGGCCAGTTCGACCTCGCTCACCCGGTACGACGCGCCATCTGCGCTCCCGTAGGTGACCAAGCCCGGCGCTGCCCCGAGCGTCCTTACCACCTTGGCGGCACCAGGGTCGTCGAGGCAAGCGACTTTTGGCCCGGGTGCCTGGGCGAGGAAACGCTCGAAGGCGGCTTCTAAACCGCCGAGACCGCCGAAGTGCTCGAGGTGGTCGGCAGCCACGCTCGTCACCACCACCGCTTCAGCCGGTAGCGCCAGGAAGGTCCCGTCTGACTCGTCGGCTTCCACCACCAACCACTCCCCTTTGGCCCAGCGCGCCCCGCCGCGCCCTCCGGCTAGCTCGCCCCCCACGAGGTAACTGGGTTCGGCTCCTGCTGCCTCCAGCACCGCCGCCAGCATGGCGGTCACGGTCGTTTTGCCGTGAGTCCCAGAAACTGCGACGGTGCGGCGAGCCGAGCAGATCGCCGCCAGCACTTCAGCCCGTGCCAAGACCGGGAGACCTCGCCGGCGTGCCTCTTGGACTTCGACATTGCCAACCGGCACCGCCGTCGAGCGGGCGACGAGCTCGGCACCGTCCAGGTTGGCAGGTTCGTGGCCGACATAGGTGCGCACGCCCAGGCGGGCCAGGCGCCTGAGCGCGGCCGTAGCCGCTTGGTCGCTGCCTGAGACAATGTGGCCCATGCCCGCCAGGAGCGTCGCTATGGCGCTCATCCCAGCGCCGCCAGCCCCGACGATATGGACCCGCTTGGCCCCCCGGGCCAGGTCGAGCGGCGCGGCCGCCAAGGCAGCGGGAGCCCGGTCAGCTGGCACTCGCGACCGCTTTCCCAGGCTCGCCCGGAGCCTCGCTCAGCTGCCCGCCGCCCTCAGCTTGCCCGCCCGGCCCTCGTTGGCCCCGCACCCGGGTGCCGGCGCGTTCTACCAGGTCGGCGAGCTCGCTAGCAGCTGCCGGCCTAGCTCGCGCCCGCGCAGACGTGCCCATTGCCTCCAGGCGAGCTGGGCTCGTTAGGAGCGCCTCTAGTTCTGTGGCCAGCCGTTCGCCGTCTAGCTCGTCATCAGGCACGACCACTGCAGCCCCCGCGACGGCCATGGCCCTCGCGTTGGCCATCTGGTGGCCGCCAGGCGCGCCAGGCAGGGGCACGAGCACCGAGGGGAGGCCGGCCAGCGCCAACTCTGCGACGCTGCTGGCACCCGCGCGCTGTACAGCGACGTCGGCAGCTGTGTACAACGCGGCCATGTCCTCCTGGTAGGGCACCGCCCGGTAGGTGAGGCCGCCAGCCCCGAGCGCCGGCGGCTCGAAGCTCTCCCAGTCTCGAAGGCCCACTACGTGGTAAACGGCCCGGTCCGTTCGGCTAGCCCAGAGGGCGGCCAGGCGAGCCGTGGCGCGGTTGATCCTGAGCGAACCGAGGGAGCCTCCCGACACCGCCACCACCGCGGCGCCGGCCGGGAGCCCGAGGTGTTCCTTAGCGCGCCGGCGAGCCTCGTCGCCCCGGTCGATCGTGGCCATCTCTGGCCTCACCGGCACGCCCTCGAACACCACGCTGCCGGGAAGGCGCGAGGCCCAGCGGTTCACGAGGCCAGGAACGGCGTCGAGGTTGACGACGACCACCGGGACGCCATAGAGAGCCGCTGCAGCCACGCACGGCAGGCTCGCGTACCCCCCGAAGGAGACCACGACTGCGGGCCGCCAACGCATGAAAAGGACCACCGCCATAAACACCCCAGCACAAGTGCCGGCCAAGGCAAGCAGGTTCTGGGCGGCCCCCTTCACCGAAAGCCGCCTAACGAGCCCCCGCCCAGGCAGGAGGGTCGCCCCGAAGCCTGCCAAGGCCGTCGACTTCGCCTCGACACCCCGGCGCGCCCCGACAAAACGTACCGAGGCCGCTGAGTGGCCACGCCTTAGCAGTTCGCTAGCAAGAGCGACGCCCGGGTAGACGTGGCCGCCCGTTCCTCCGCCGGCTATAACCGCCCATGTGCGCCTTTCGGCCGCCTTCATCGCTCTCCTGCTCTCTGCGCCCTGGCCACGTTGGCGAGGAGGCCCACCGCGAACATGAGGATTATCAATGAAGTCCCACCGTAAGACACAAAGGGTAAGGGCACGCCCGTAACTGGTAGCACGCCAGCGACGGCGCCGGCGTTGACGATGGCTTGCAGCACCACCCAAGCAGTGACACCCGCTGCGACCAGGCTCTCGAAAGTGCTCCGCGCGCGCCAGGCCACCCTGGTACCGGCGAAGCCGATCGCACCGAACAGAGCCAGGACGACGACGCAGCCGACGAGCCCAGTCTCCTGACCTATAACTGCAAAGATGAAGTCCGTGTACTGGTTGGGTAGGTAGCCCCAGCTCGCCAGGCTTTGGCCTAGCCCCGTGCCCGCTAAGTGCCCCGTGGCCAAAGCGATCAAGCCTTGCACGGACTGGTAGCCAGTCGTGGTGGCGTGAGCCGAAGGGTTGAGGAAAGACGTGAGGCGGGCAAGCCGGTAAGGGGCGGACACGGCCAGCACCAGCCCAGAGGCGCCCGCGAAGGCCCCGAGCGCCCCCAACCATCTAAGGGGCAAGCCGGCGGCAAAAAGTACAGCCAAACCTATGGCACAAAGCATCACTGCGGTCCCCATGTCCGGCTGTTCCAAGATGAGCAAAGCGAAAAGGGCCACCACCACTAGCACAGGGCCTGCCCTGTACGCCCAGTCACCCTTGCCCTCGCGCCGGGCCGACACGTCGGCAGCAAAGAGTACCAGCGCAAGCTTGGCGAACTCAGAGGGCTGGAACTCCAAGGGCCCAAAGCCCAGCCAGCGCGACGCGCCCCCTGCGCTGCGGCCGTGCACGAGCACCGCCATCAAAGCCAGGCACGCGACCAGCACCGCGGGGCGAGCCGCTCGTTGCCAAGTAGCCATCCCGACGCGCTGGGCCACAAAGAAGGCGAAGACGCCGGCCAACAGGTACATGCCCTGATGCTCGAAGTACCACCAGGGGCTCCCAAAGCTCCTCAAGCTCGCCACCGACGAAGCGGAAAGCACCATGAGGAGCCCGGCCAAGCACAGCGTCGCCACGCTGCCGAGGAGCACACCGTAATCAGCCCTCACTGCGCGCGCCGCTGCGGCCCCGTGCTCTTGCCCCGCCCGGGCGCCCCAACCCAGGCTCCTCGCCGATGCGGGGGCCGGGGCCCCGCCGGCGCCGTGCTCTTGCCCCGCCTGGGCCCGGATCCTCCGGCTCCTCGCTGGTGCAGGGGCCGGGGCCCAGGTCATTGGCAAGCTCCTTTGGCGCCGGCTGGCGCCGGTAAGCCGGTCGGCCGCGCCCTGTTGAGGCTGGCTCTTACGAGCGTGGCATAGTGCTCGCCCCTCTCGGCGTACGAGCGGTACCAATCGAAGCTGGCGCAGCCGGGCGACAGGAGCACCGAGTCACCGGGGCGGGCCAAGCCCATGGCTGCCTCGACCGCTTCCTCCATAGAGGAGGCGGTCCTCACCAAGGCCCGGCCGGCAAACGCTTCGGCCACCTCGCCGGCAGCCTCGCCGATGGCGACCACAGCCCTCACGGGAGGCGCAGCCTCTGCGAGGACCGACAGGTCGAGGCCTTTGTTGCGCCCCCCGGCTATCAAAACGACCGAAGCAAAAGCGCGCGTAGCCGCGAGCACCGAGGCCGGCGTGGTGGCCTTCGAGTCGTCGTACCACGATACACCGTCGGACTCTGCCACGAGCTCGACGCGATGAGAAGGTGGACGGTGCTCGCGCGCCGCTATAGCGCAACCCTCCGAGCTCGCCCCGGCGGCCATCGCTACTGCAGCCGCCGCTGCCACGTTCGCGAGGTCGTGGGGAAACGCGCGGGCGAGGTCGGCCGCCGCCAGGGCGAAACCATAAGGGCCCTCGACTCCTTCGGGGCCAAAGGTCCACGAAACCTTGTGCTCTGCCCGCTCGCTCCTCTTGGCTCCAAAGGCCACCACCTTGGTCCCGGGAGGCACCGATGTTGCCGCAGCGGCGACGACCGGGTCGTCCGCGTTGATGACCGCCGTGCAGCCCGGGCCTTGCCTCCCCCAGATGCGAGCCTTGGCCTCGGCATAGTGCCCGAGGTCAGGGTGCCAGTCGAGGTGGTCCGGAGAGAAGTTGAGCCAGCAGGCGACGTCGGGGCGCAGCTCGTGGGCGAAACAGAGCTGGAACGACGAAAGCTCGGCCACGACCACCGCCTCCCCCTCTGGGCCGAGCTCCCTCACTGCCGCCAGGAGCGGGTAGCCAACGTTACCGGCGACTACGACCCGCCGGCCGGAACGCCTGAGCATCTCGCCGGCAAGCAGAGCCACCGTAGTCTTGCCGTTGGTCCCAGTGATGCCTGCAAGCCTGACTGCGGCCCCTTGTTCCCGGCGCCGCTCGATCTCAGCCCAGGCGAGCTCCACCTCTGAGACGACGGGCACGCCTTGTGCGAGGGCAGCTGCGATGAGGGGGTGGCCAAAAGGCACACCTGGGCTCGGCACCACGACCTCGGCACCGGCGGCCAGCTCTGCTGCACGGGAAGGCGCCGGCGCCACTTCGAGCGCGGCGACTTCGAGAGGACCAGCGCCGGCAAGGTGAGCTGCGACCTCGGGGTCGTCCTCTACGACCGTCACACGCCAGCCCTGTCCTGCGAGCCAGGCGGCGGCGGCCCGTCCAGTCCTCGCGTAGCCGACGACCAGGGCAACTCTACCTGTCCCCCTGCAAAGCTCAAGGGCCCCGCCGGCGCCGTGCTCTCGCCCCGCCTGGGCGCCCCAACCCAGGCTCCTCGCCGAAGCGGGGGCCGGGGCCCCGCCGGCGCCGTGCTCTCGCCCCGCCTGGGCGCCCCAACCCAGGCTCCTCGCCGAAGCGGGGGCCGGGGCCCCGCCGGCGCCGTTCACGCCGCGCCCCCGTGGGCCAAGAAGTCCGCGTAGAAGACGCCGAGAGCGAGGGCGGTGAACAGCCCCGCCAGGATCCAAAAGCGGACTATCACGGTCGTCTCGGGCCACCCTGCCAGCTCGAAGTGGTGGTGCACCGGCGCCATGCGGAACACTCGCCGGCCGAACAACCGGTAGCCGGCCACCTGGATGATCACCGAGAGCGTCTCGAGCACGTAGAGCCCCCCGATCACCGGGAGGAGCAGGTCCACGTTCTCCAGCAAGGCGAGCACGGCAACGGCCGCACCGATGCCGAGGGACCCGGTGTCGCCCATGAAAATCCGGGCAGGGGCTGCGTTCCACCACAAGAACCCCGCACATGCGCCGATCAGCGAAGCGGCCAAGACCGCCTCGTCGAGCGAGGCTGGGTTGCGGTAAAGGCCAGTGTGTTTCACCTGGAAAAACCCGATCACAGTAAAGGCCGCAAAAGTAAAGGCAGAGGAGCCCGAAGCAAGCCCGTCCAGCCCGTCAGTCAAGTTGACGGCGTTAGTCGCCCCGACTATGAACAGCACAGCCATAACGATCCAACCCGCCTTGCCGAGCTGCAGGTGCAGTGAGTCGTAGCGGGTGAAAGAAAGCTCGGTGCTGACCCTGAGCCAGTACACAGCGACGAACGCGAACGCCAGCGCCACCACGAGCTGTCCCGCTACCTTCGCTCGCTTGTTCAAGCCCAACGAACGCTGGCGGGTGACCTTCAACCAGTCGTCTATGAACCCGACCAGCGCGGCAGCACAAATCGTGAGCACACCCACTATGCCGCGGGTCGTAAAGGCTGTGGAAACATGAGCGACCGCGTAGCCGACAAGGGCCGCTGCCATTATGGCCAAGCCCCCCATGGTAGGGGTCCCCGCTTTCGAAAAATGTCCCGAAGGGCCGTCCTCGCGTATCTGCTGGCCGATGCCGCGGACGCGCAGCTCGTTTATCAATAACGGAGTCCCCAATATGGCTACCAGTAGCGCTACGCCGCCCGCGATCAAAAGGTCCTTCACTGCGCCCGGCCTTCACTACTAAAGCCGAGGCGGGCGAGCGCCTCGCGGGCCACGCCCTTGTCGTCAAAGGGCTCGACATGAGTGCCGAAATCCTGCCCGCTCTCGTGGCCCTTACCGGCCAGCACCACTACGTCGCCGGCTTGGGCCAGCTCCAAGGCCCCATAGATGGCCTTCCTCCGGTCCAGCTCCACAGTGGCTCCCGGAGCCCCCTCCACGATCTGGCTCGCAATCGTGCCGGCCCTTTCACTGCGCGGGTTGTCAGAGGTAACGATCACCACGTCGGAAAGCTTGCTCGCGACCTGGCCCATGAGCGGGCGCTTGGACTGGTCCCGGTCGCCGCCGGCACCGAACACGACGATCACCCGCCCTTCATTGGCCACGAGCTCCCGGGCCGCGAGAAGAGCCGACTCGAGCGCAGCGGGCGTGTGGGCGAAATCGACCACTACAGCGAAGGGCTGGCCTTCGTCCACCATCTCGAAGCGGCCCCGGACCTGTTGGGCAGAAGCCAACCCCTCGGCGACGGTGTCCGCCCCGAAGCCGAGCTCGGCAGCGACGGTGGCAGCGGCGAGGGCGTTGGCCACGTTGAAGCGCCCCGGCAAAGGTACCCAGAGCTTCTGGCCGCGCCAGGTAAAACCCACCCCTTGACGGGAGGCCACGACATCACGAGCGTCGGCAAGCGAGTAGGTGACCAGCTTCTCCCGGCCGCCTCGGGGGGCGGGAGGCGCCGAGCGGGCGAGCCGTTCGGCAAGGCGAGCGCCCCAGGGGTCGCCGGCGTTCACCACGGCCACTTGCGCCATGCCCGCGGTGAACAGGCGCGCCTTGGCCTCGAAGTAAGCCTCCATCGTCCCGTGGTAGTCCAAGTGGTCCTGAGACAAGTTGGTGAACACGGCGGCGGCGAACTCCGTACCGTCAACCCGGTGCTGGTCCAGGGCGTGGGAGGAGACTTCCATCGCCACCGCCTGCACCCCTCCGTCCCGATAGCCGGCGAGCTTGCGCTGGAGGGCGGGTGCCTCCGGCGTGGTCAAGGTCCCCGTGAGGGTGCCTATCACCGCGGCCGGGGCCCCAGCCGCCGCGAACACCGAGGCCAAAAGCGAGCACGTAGTGGTCTTGCCGTTCGTCCCGGTCACGCCCACTAACTGCAGCGCTGCCGAGGGGAAGGACCAAAGCGCCGCCGCCACGAGGCCAAGAGCCCGGCGTACCGAGGGCACCACCACTTGCGGGACCGCTCGCCCCGCAGGGAGGTGGACCACCCGTTCGCAAAGCAGGGCCACAGCGCCACGCTCGACCGCTTCCCCGGCGTAGGCGTGGCCGTCTGCGTGCCTGCCGGGTACGCAGGCGAACATCGCACCCGGCGTCACCTCACCTGGGGAGCTCACAAGGTCGACGACCTCCGGCTCCGCTTGGGGGCAGGGTTGGCCCGCCGGCACAGATCCTCCCAGGCCGGCTGCAGCGAGCAGCGCTCCTAGACGAACAGATGGCCTCAAGTTGACCTCGACCCTAGTGGCGAAGGCCAAGGCTCTGGCCGGCGACGGCTCCCCGATCAGCGCTCGCTTTGCCCACCACGCTCAGGTGCCCTGAGGGTACCCCCCCGTTCACCTTCACGTCCGGGGCACCCGACAGCCCCGGGAGGGCCGGCCCCGCCGCCTCCCCTTCTGCTGTTCCGATCGAGGTAGCGAGCGGGACCCCAGCTAGAGGAGGTTCGTGCTTGGCCGGGGGCACGCCCAAACGCTGGAGGGCGTCGCGCACGATCATGGCGAACACCGGAGCGGAGGCTTCGGCCCCGTACTGGTGCGTACCGGTCACTACGACAAGCGCCGTGACGGCGGGGTCTTCGGCGGGAGCGAAGCCGGCGAAGCTCGAGATGAAGTAGCTGTTGTAGTAACCGCCGCCCGGCTTGGGGTAAAGCGCGGTCCCCGTCTTGCCGGCGACGGTGTAGGGCTCCAAGTTGGCAGCTTGGCCAGTGCCGACGCTCACCACGCCCTCGAGCATCTGGGTCATCTCAGCCGCCACCGCAGCGCTCACCACCCTGTGGGGCCGCGGGTAACCGAACAGGTGCTCGCGACCATGAGGGCCCACGTAACCAGAGACGAGCTTGGGGGGGACGAACACTCCCCCGTTGGCGATCGTATTGTAAGCGTCGATCATCTGGATGGCCGTCACCGCTATTCCCTCGCCTATGGGCACGGTGGCTATCGTCGTACCGGACTGCTGGCTAGGCAAAAAAGGCACGAGGCCCGCGGACTCGCCTGGGAAATGGATGTCTGTGACTTCGCCTTCGCCGAAGCGCTTAACCCACCCCAAAAACTCAGCAAGGCCCATACGCTGCGCGATCTCCACCGTCCCTATGTCAGAGGAGTGGGCGATGATGTTGGCCGGGGCCCAATAAAGCGTCGGGTGCACCCAGGCGTCATGGATGTAAGTACCCGCCACGTCGTAAGCATTGGGGATTCGCACGATGGTGCTCGGCGTGACGGCGCCGGTCTGTAAGGCTGCTGACATCGTGACCAGCTTTTCGGTGGAGCCCGGGGCGTAGACAGTCGTGAACGCCGTTGCGCTCGGCGCCTCGACCGGCTGGGCGCGCTCGAGCGCAGCACGGCCAAGTTGCTGTGGCGTACCCGCCGCGGTCTCGGGCACGAACCACTCCGGGAGGGCCGGGGGTTCGCCCAAAGTGCCCGGTTGCGAGGCGCTCGGCATCGTGAGCTCGGCGACCGCCAAGAGGTCCCCGGTCTTGGTCCCCATGATGAGCGCCATGCCGCTTTGGGCCTGAGCGGCCACTATGGCACGCGCGAGCGCCTCTTCGGCGTCGTACTGGAGGGGTTCGTCGAGCGTGAGCACCAGGTCGTCGCCCCGCACCGGCGCCTGGTACTCCTGCAGGCCCCCTGGGATCTCGCCGCCAGCGGGGTCCATGTCCTCGACCAGCTTGCCAGGCTTGCCTTCGAGGAGCCTGTTGTACTGGTACTCGAGGCCTGAGAGGCCGTTGCCGTCGGCGCCCACTTCGCCGAGCAGCGGCAGGGCGAGCTGGCCGGCGGGGTGGAACCTTTTCGGCTGCTGCATCGTGTAGACGCCAGGCAGGGTGCCGGCAGAGATCAGCTTTTGCACCTTTGCCGCTTGCTTGTCGGCGATGGTGCGAGCCAGGTACACGAAGCCGCTCGCCTGGGAAAGCTCGGCCTGCAAGGTCGCCTCGGGTACGCCGAGGGGCCCTGACAGCGCGGCCGCTTCCGCTCTCGGGTTGGTCACCTGGTAGGGGTCCGCGTAGACAGTGGTCCTCGGCACGGACATCGCGAGCTCGTAGCCGTTGCGGTCCAAGATCGCCCCTCGCTCACCGTAAAAGCTGACGGTGTGCACGTACTCTGAGTTGGCCTCCGCCTGGTACCTAGCCGAGCTGAACACCTGCACGCGCACGAGCTGCACGACCACCCCCACCAAGCAGGCGAGGAGGCCGCCCATCAAGCTCGCATAGCGCCACGGGCTTCTTCGCCGGCCGCCTTTGTGCCGGGCGGCTTTGTGCCGGCCACCTTGTTGCTTCCCGCGAAGTCCCGGCTCTAGCCGCCGGCTGGCGCTCATGGCGTACCCGAAAGGTAGGGCTTTACCGACGGCCAGTCGGCGTCACCGGAGGGGGCCGGCACGACCTCGCCCTGCGCCGCAGCCGCGCCGGACGCCCCACCGCCAGATCCGCCGCTCGAAGCGGGCCCGCCGCTCGACCTCCCCGCCGCCGCATCGTGGCCCGCCAGGCGTGGCGACGGAAGGTAGTTCACCGAGGCCGGTTGCACAAGGCCGAGCTCGCCCTCGGCCACCGACACGATGCGCGCCGGCGCTTCGAGCTCGGCCACGGCCAAGCGCAGGTTCTCGTACCGCGTCTGCTCCGCGGCTGCTTTTTGCTGGAGGCTGTCGATTCGGAACTGGGCTTGAGCGATGAGCACGTGAAGGCTCACCAGCCCGAAGCATACGGCGGCAACAGCCGCCGCGGCTCCGTAAAAGGCGAGCCTCCGGCGCTCCGCCCGGCGCCGGCGAGGCGGGACCAGCCGGAGCTGGCGCTGAGGTGCCTCCGCCGGGGCTTCTAAGGGCGCTGCCGGCGCTCGAGCCCCCACCATGGGCTCAACGGGTTCAAGCATCGGTTCAACCGGAGCCATCTCGCCTCCTTTCTGCGGCCCGCAGGCGCGCGCTCTCCGATCGCGGGTTGGCGGCACGCTCTTCGCGAGAAGCTTTGCGGGCGCCCCGGGTGAGCACGTGCAATGTAGGGGCCGCCCCGCACACGCAAGGCAAACCCGGTGGGCAAGTGCAACCACCTGTCTCGCCAAGAAGGAACCGGGCCTTGGTGAGCCTGTCCTCTCCCGAGTGGTAAGAGATCACGACTATGCGGCCCCCCGGCTTGAGGAGCCCGATCGCAGCGTCCAAAGCCACCGGCAAAACCTCGAGCTCGGAGTTGACAGCGGCCCGCAGCGCCTGGAAAACGCGCTTGGCTGGGTGCCCTCTTCGCCGCGCCGGCACGGGGACAGCCGACGCAACGACTTCAGCCAGTTGCAGGGTCGACTGCAACGGCCTGGCCGCGACCACCGCAGCAGCGATACGGCGGGCAAAACGAGCTTCGCCGTGGAGAGCGAAGAGTTCTGCCAGAGCCTCGGCGGGAGCAAAGTTCACGAGATCGGACGCGCTCTGGCCGGCGTCGGGGCCCATGCGCATGTCGAGAGGCCCCTCCGAGCGGTAGGAGAACCCCCGCTCCGGCCGTTCGAGCTGGGGTGAGCTCACGCCGAGGTCAAAGAGGGCGCCGGCGAGGCTTTCTATGCCGAGCTCAGCTAGGACCTCCGCCAAACGGTCGAAGCGCGCCAGAAGGACCGTTGCCCTGTCCCCGAAGGGCGAAAGTGCCTCCCTGGCCGCGGCGACCGCGTCGGGGTCCCTGTCCAGGCCCACCAAACGGGCGGCCGGCAGCGCGCCGAGCAGTGCTCTGGCGTGCCCGCCCGCCCCGACGGTGGCGTCCAGCACCACCCCCGCCGGCACCGGTGCGAACAGCTCGGTCACCTCGCGCACCATCACGGGCGTGTGCACAAAGCGGGCGTGCCCAGCCGCAGGGAGGCCACCGCAGGGCGGTAGGAGGCTCATGCGCAGCCCCTCGGCCAGCGCTGCCCCGGGATTTCTCCCCGGGCGCAAAAGGCTCGGCGGGTGGAGAAGGGGGCCCCGCTCCGACTGGCCGAGGGGCTGCGCTTGCGCCCCGCTACGTACGAAACCCGCGCTCACGGCGCCGGAGCCTCCTCGGCGAGCGCCAGCCCTAGCTCGGCTTCCTCGTCGCCGGCGAAAATATCTGTCCCGTTCAACAGCTTCTCGTTGGCGGGCGCGAACTGGCCTTCCCAACGTTCCGGCTGCCACAGCTCGACCCGGTTGAGCGCACCCACGACCACGACAGGGCTGTTGGGTTCCAGCTTGGCGTACTCGCGCTGCTTTGGCGGCACCGTCAGGCGCCACTGGGCATCGATGTCCACTTCTTGCGCTTGAGCGCTGATGGCGCGAGCGAGCTTGCGCCCGTCCTGGCCACGGCCGTCGAGACGCATGGCCCTCAACAAAAAACGCCTCTCGAACTCAGGCACGGTGAACACCGCCGCACAACCTTCGGGGTACGAGCAAACGTACGCTCGTTTGGTTTCGAAACCGGCCCGGAGCCGCGCCGGGATCACGACCCTGCCCTTGGGGTCTAGCGAGAAGTCGTACCAACCAACGAAGCTCACCGGTACGCCCGTTCAGCCGTTCTCTCCCCGTCGTGTCACTTCGCGCCACTATAAACCTCTTCACCCCACCTGGCAACCCTATTTGGCCGCGCGCAGCTCCAGTGCCCCTCTCGGGCGGGCTCGACGGGGCTGCAACGTGGCCGAAGCGTCAGGACGCTCGGCCGAGGGCGCGCAAAAAGCGCTGCTCGCTCACAGGCACCTTGGTGCCGAGCGACTGGGCAAAGAAGCTCACCCGGAGCTCCTCTAAGAGCCAACCCAGCTCCTCCCGGCGCTGGGTTGGCGCCTCTGCGAGACGGCGCTCGAGGGACTGTGCCCTGCGGGCGAGCTCGAGGTCTCTAACTGGGTCAGCGGGCAGCCTCTCGAGCCGGCGCCCCAACGCGACGGCGTAGCGTTCCAAATCCGCGAGGCGGGCCAGGCCGGCGCGGCTTACGAAACCCGGTGCCCACAGCCGGGCCATGTGAGCACGGACGTCGTCCAAAGACGGGTAAGCCGGCAAGGAGAGGACCTTCGTCTGCAGTTCGGCGAGACGGGAAATGATGCGGCTTGCGGCGGGCAGCGCCTCCCGAGCTCGCACGGGGACATCGCGGCGGGCCATCTCCACGGTGGCGGCGAAGCTCTCTGGGTCGAAGGGCAGCCCAGCGCTTTCCAAGACCAAAGCGACCGCGGCGGCGACGAGGTCAGAAGCGAGGTCTCCTGCGCTGGCGTAGCCCAGGCCGCCGAGCTTGCCGAACGCCAACTTCGTCTTAGTGTCGAGCATACGTTCGAGTTCCGAGACCAGCTGCCGCCGGCCAGTGAGGTTCAGCAAGACGAGGCGCCGTACACCCGCTGGCATCGCCCGAGCTTGGTCGGCTTCGCTGGTGAAAACCCTCAGTTCCACTGTCTCAGAGAGGTCCACGAGCGCTGGGAACCCCACTATGCGCTGGCCGTGCCAATCCGCCTCGAAGCGTCTCGGCAGAGTGCCGAACTCCCAGCGCGCCGAGCGCAGCCCAGCGGGGCCCCACCCGAGCGATGGCGAAGCCGCCGCCTCGGCGAGGGCGCGCTCGTAAACAGGCCGGAGCACTGCCGCGAGCGCGAGCGGGCCCTTGCCCTCCGCCAGCACCTCTCCCGCCGCGCCGACCACCCTCAGATGCGGCCGTAGGTGCCCGGGGACCTTGGACCAGTCGAAGTCCTCGGGGCGCAGCTCTTTACCCACTTCTCCAGAAACAAAACGTGCCAACACCACTAGTAGCGGCCCGTCAGCAGGACTGGCTTTGGCCACAAAATCTTGCGCTCTTTGCCTGATCGGGGCTAGGTCACGACGCAACTCCTTCGGCAAAGAGCGCAAGAGCGCCTCTACCAGCTCCACTCTCAAGCCGGGCACCTGCCACTCGAGCTCGCTGGCGACGGAAGCGAAGCGCCCCAAGGGGACCTCCACCGACACTCCGGCGCCACCCCATTCGTAGCTCACTGCCAGTCCACCGGGCCATGCGTCGGGAAAGCCTTCTCCGCCTAAGGGCTCTTGCACCCCGAGGTCTTGCGGCGTAGCGTCCATGCCCTCGCGGCCCCGCCCCCACCACAGCTCGAACTCCTTGCCCGAAGTGACCTCCCGGGGGACGCGGGCATCGTAAAAGGCAAACAGCTCCTCCTTGCCCGGGGCCGCCCCTGGCCGGCGCGCCCTTTCAGCTGCCTTGGCGAGCTCACCGACGAGCTCGATGTTGCGCAGGACGAAGCCCGGGGAGCGCTCCCAGTCGCCCTCCACGAGCCCGTTGCGGATGAACATCTCCCGCGCCTCGCTTCCCCGGCCTAGCCGCGCCAGCCCCAAGCGCCGTCCCTGCACCACTGCCAAGCCGAACAGAGCGGCACGCGCCAGCACGTACGCCTCGCCGTCGACTGGGCCCCACAGCGGCTCGCTGTAGGCCCACTCGAGCAGGTGGGAAGCGGCACGCTCGACCCACTGAGCTTTCACAGGCGCCGCCACCCGGCCCCAGAGCCGGCTGGTCTCCACCATCTCGGCCACCATGACCCAGCGCGGAGGCTTCTTGGCCAGGACAGAAGCGGGCCAGAGGGCAAAGCGGGCAGAGCGGGGAGCTATGAAGTCCCTGCGCTGGCCTTGGCGCAGGCCGACGTGGGTGACAAGCCCTGCGAGCAACGCTTGGTGCACGGCGGCCCGGGGTGCGGCGCTCTCGGTCTGCATGCTGAGACCGAGCTCGGCACAAATGTCCCTAAGCTCAGCGTGCACGTCCTGCCACTCCCTCGCCCTCTGGTAGGAGATGAACTCGCGCTGGCAGAGCCGGCGGAACTTCGCCGAAGACATCCCGGCCTTGCTGCCCGCCAAGTAGTCCCAAAGCGCCAAGAAGGAAAAGAAGTCGGAGCTCGAGTCGCTAAAGCGTGCGTGGAGCCGGTCAGCCTCGGCTCTCTTGGCGGCCGGGCGCTCCCGCGGGTCCCCCACGGCCAAGGCCGAAGCAATTACGAGCACCTCCCGCAGACAGCCACGCTCGGAGCTCTCGAGCACCATGCGCCCGAGGCGAGGGTCGAGGGGCAAGCGCGCAAGCTTGCGGCCGAGGGAAGTGAGCCGGCGCTCGCCTTGGCCGGTTACGAACGCCCCGAGCTCTTCCAGCAACGCCGTTCCGTCTTTGACGCTGCGCCGGTCAGGAGGGTCGATGAAGGGGAAACGCTCTATCGGGGGCAGACCGATCGCCGCCATCTGCAAGATGACCGAGGCAAGATTGGTGCGCCTGATCTCCGGTTCGCTCCAGCGCGGGCGCGCTTTGTAGCTCTCCTCGGAGTAAAGCCGCACGCAGGTACCGGGGCCAAGGCGGCCGCAGCGGCCCGCCCGCTGGTCGGCAGAGGCCTGCGAGATGGGCTCTATCGGTAGCCGCTGGACTTTGGTGCGCCGGCTATAGCGGGAGATGCGGGCGGTGCCGGCGTCCACAACGTAGCGGACGCCCGGGACGGTTAACGACGTCTCAGCGACGTTGGTGCAAAGGACGGCCCTCCGCCTGGTATGCGGCTCGAACACCTTGTGCTGCTCTGCGGCGGAGAGCCGCCCGTAAAGAGGCAATATTTCCAGCTCTGCTGGCCCGCGCCGCGCCAGAGCGTCGGCCACGTCGCGGATTTCGGCCTCGCCGGCCAAGAAAACCAAGATGTCTCCCGGTCCCTCGGCGCAGAGCTCACCGACTGCATCGCAGACCGCCCCTACCGTGTCGGCCGGCTCGCCGGCGCCGCCCTCATCCTCTGGGCGCCCACCGGGCCTATGCAGCCCTCGCCCTCCCAGGCTGCCCTCGTCTTCTGGCCGTCCGCTGGCGCCCTCGCCTACCGGCCGGTAGCGGATCTCGACCGGGTAGGTCCGGCCGGTCACCTCCATCACGGGCGCGCCACCGAAATGGCGCGACAGAGCCTTGGTGTCGATCGTCGCGGACATGATGACCACCTTGAGATCCGGCCGCGACGGGAGCAAAAAGGCAAGGTAGCCGAGCACGAAGTCGATGTTCAAGCTGCGCTCGTGGGCTTCGTCGACTATGAGCGTGTCGTAGGCGCGAAGCTGGCGGTCGCTGGCCAGCTCCGCGAGCAGCACGCCGTCAGTCATCACCTTTACGACCGTGGCGGCAGAAACACGGTCGGTAAAGCGGACTTTGTAACCGACCACCCCCCCGAGCTCCAACCCGAGCTCTTCTGCGAGACGCTCGGCCACGGCTCGCGCTGCAATGCGCCTCGGCTGGGTGTGCCCGATCATCCCGGCTCTGCCTCGACCGGCTTCCAGGCAGATCTTCGGCACCTGGGTGCTCTTGCCGGAGCCGGTCTCGCCCGCCACTATCGTGACTTGGTTGGCTGCTATCAGATCTCGGAGCTCGCTTCTCCGAGCAGTGACAGGCAGCTCTGGTGGGTACGCCAGCGGGTCGGGGAGAAGGGCGAGGCCATCGGCCCGCGACGAGCTACGCGCGCCAGCCAAGCCCACCTACCTGGGGTGCCCGGCTCGAGCCCGGCGCCTTTCAGGCCACTTATGCGAGCTCACGGGGAAGTCCGGCGCTCCACCTGTGGCCCTCGTCACAGGCCGAGCAGGGGGTCAAGGCCGACCGTGAGCCCCCGGCGCGTTGGCACTTGCTTGACGGCCAGCAGTACTCCCGCCATGAACGAGCTCCGGTCGAGCGAATCGTGCCGGACGGTCAGGCTTTGGCCGGCGGTGCCGAAGATCACCTCGTGGTGGGCAACGAGCCCTCTCAGGCGGACCGAGTGGACGCGCACGCCTGCGGCTGCCTCCACCCCGCGCGCCGGCACATCGCTCGCACCAGCTGCCGGCGCAGTGGCGCCCGCTCCTCGCCTTCGCCTCGAGATGCGTTCTGCCAGCAAAAGAGCCGTCCCCGAAGGAGCGTCCAACTTGGCGTCGTGATGTAGCTCCACGACCTCGACTGACTCGAACCACGGCGCGGCTAGTTCGGCAAATCGCATCATGAGCACGGCGCCGATCGCGAAGTTGGGGGCCACCACGCAGTTGGCAGGGCCGGGAGCGAACAGCGCTGCGAGCTCTGCGAGGCCGGCTTCGCCCAAGCCTGTCGTCCCTACGACAGCGTGGACGCCTCGCTCGGCGCACCAGCGCGCATTGGCGAGCGCCGCCTTCGCTACGGTGAAGTCTACGGCTACCTCGACCCTGGCCTCCTCCATTACGTCGGGGCCGCTTGCAATGGTGAGGCCGCCGTCTGCGGGTTCGCCCGCATGAGCGGGGTCGACGGCTGCCACGAGGCTCAGTTCGGGGTCAGCGGAAACTGCGTTGCTGACCGCGGCGCCCATACGCCCTCCGGCACCAAAAACCCCGACCCGCAACACCGTCTTGGTCCCTAGGGGGCTTCCCAACCAGAAAAGGCGTCCTCGTCAAAAGGTCCCAGCACAACAAGGGCCCGGGGGCCGCCCACGACCTGCTGCACGACCCGGGCCAAGTCGTCCAGGCTGACGGCCGATATCTGCTCGTCGAGCTCCGCCAGCGTGGGGACACGGCCGTGGGCCAACTGCGAGCGGCCGAGGCGGCTCATCCGCGCGCCCGAGTCCTCCAAGCCGAGCGCGGTCGCCCCCCTGATGTGGCTGCGAGCGGCCACGAGCTCTTCCTCGGTCGGGCCGAAGGCCACCAGCTTGTCGAGCTCCTCGGTGATCACCTTTATGACCTCACCCGCACGAGCGGGGGCGGTGCCGGCGTAGACAGCGAAGTCGCCCACGTCTTGGTACCCCGAACGGTAAGAGTAGACACTGTACGCCAGGCCCCTTTCTTCCCGCACAGCTTGGAAAAGCCGGCTCGACATCCCTCCGCCGAGGATGTGGTCGAGCACGTTAAGCACTTGCCGGTCAGGGTGGCTTCGGTCGAGGCCGCTCATGCCGACCATCACGTGGGCCTGCTCGGTGGGGCGCCTCATGATCAGCCGCCGCAGCGCGGGGGCCGCCGGCGGTTCTCGCCGCGGCGGGCCGCCGCCCACGACCGCGTCCCGGCCCAGCAACTGAGCCGCCCTTTCCAGGCGATCGGCCACGCCCTCCACGATCATGTCGTGCTCGACACGCCCGGCCGCTGTTACGACCAGGTTGGCGGTCCGGTAGTGGTGACGGTGAAAGGCGACGATGTCGTCTCGTGTAGCCGACCGCACCGTTTCCTCGAGGCCGAGCACGTCGCGCCCCAGAGGGTGGCCAGGGTACATGGCCCTGTTGTAGACGTCGTGCACCTCCTCTGCCGGGTCGTCGGAGTGCATCAGGATCTCTTCCAAGATCACTTGCCTTTCCGACTCGAGCTCGACAGGGCGAAATGCTGGCGACCAGATGATGTCTGAAAGGATCTCGAGGCCCAGCTCGGCCGACTCGGCAAGCAGGCGCACATAAAAGGCGGTGTGCTCTTTGGTGGTAAAGGCGTTCATGTCGCCTCCCACGGCGTCTATCGCTTGGGCAATGTCACGCGCGCTTCGCGAAGGGGTGCCCTTGAAGAGCAGGTGCTCGAGAAAATGCGACGCGCCGGCGAGGCGCTCCGGCTCGTCCACCGAACCTGTGCCCACCCAAAAGCCGAGGCTTACTGACAAGACGTCAGGCATGCTCTCGGTGACGACCGTGAGGCCACCGTCGAGGACGGTCGTCTTTATGGCGTCCCTGTCGTTCGTAGGCCTCGGCACCCCAGCGCGTTGGCGCGCGCGGGTTGCGGCGCGGCCGCTCCCGCTGTCCTTGCCCACGCCTCGCCCGCTAGTGGCGGTGCCTGCGCGGGTTGCGGCGCGGGCCTTTGGCTTCGCCCGAGCGGTCGCGGGGCTGCCCTCGGCCTCCCGAGCTTGGGACGAGCGCCTCCGGCGAGCTCTCTGGGCCGAGGTCCCCGAAAGCCGAGCGGGCCTCTTCCTCCCAGGCGTCCTCGAACGAGACAGTTTCGTAGCCCGCCCCTTCGGCGGCCGCTGGAGCGGCCGGAGCGTCGGCGACAAGAGAGAGAGAAATGCGCCCCGACGGGTCAACTTCGTCCACACGTACCTCGAGCTCGTCGCCGAGGGACACGACGTCTTCCACCCGCTCGACCCTCTTGCCGCCGGCCAACTTAGAAAGTTTGGAGACGTGCACGAGGCCGTCGCGGCCAGGCAGGATGTTGACAAAAGCACCGAACTTGGTGATGTTTACGACCTTGCCCCGGTAAGTGTCACCTACTTGCGCCTGCGGGGGGTCGAGCACGAGCTCTATGCGTCGGAGGGCCTCCTTTACCTTGCCGCCGTCACGAGCGCCGATGGTCACCGTCCCGACCACTCCGTCGTCGTCGACGCTTATCTCTGTCCCGGTCTCCTGCTGGATCGAATTGATCATCTTGCCCTTAGGGCCGATGACTTCTCCTATCTTGTCCAAAGGTATCTCGAAGGTGACGATTTTTGGCGCCGTCTCGCGCACTTCAGGCCTAGGCTCGGCGATCACCGACTTCATGAACTCCAATATCTTGATGCGCGCCTCGCGAGCCTGGCGAAGCGCGTCAGCTAGCACGTCGGCGGGAAGGCCGTCGATCTTGGTGTCGAGCTGGAGAGCAGTTACGAACTCGGCCGTACCGGCAACTTTGAAGTCCATGTCGCCGAAGGCGTCCTCAGCACCCAAGATGTCCGTGAGCGTTATGTAGCTGTCGCCCTCCTTTACTAAGCCCATCGCGATCCCTGCGACCGGTGCCTTGATCGGGACGCCGGCGTCCATCAAAGAAAGCGACGAAGCGCACACCGACGCCATGGACGTGGAGCCATTGGACGACAGGACCTCGGAAACGAGGCGCAGCGTGTAAGGGAACTCCTCGAAGCTCGGCACGACCGGGAGGAGGGCTCGCTCGGCCAGCAGGCCGTGGCCGATCTCACGTCGCTTGGGGCTGCCCACCCTGCCCACCTCGCCGTTCGCGTAAGGCGGCATGTTGTAGTGGTGCATGTAGCGCTTCTTTTCGTCCACCCCGATGGTGTCGAGGAGCTGGTCCATGCGCGGCATGCCCAAGGTGGCTACGTCGAGGACCTGGGTCTCGCCCCGCTGGAACAAGGCCGAACCGTGCGCTGTCGGGATAAGCCCCACCTTGGCGGAAAGAGGCCTTATGTCTTTCGTGCCCCGCCCGTCTATGCGGACGCCCTCCTCTACGATGCGCGCCCTCACTACCTTCTTCGTGAGCGAGCGGACGGCTGCGGCGATCTCCTTTTCTCGCCCGGGAAGCTCGGAGGATAGCTCGGCCACAAGGGAGACGGACACTTCGGCCATTGCCGCTTCGCGTTCTGACTTGAGCGAGATCGTCGTAACCTTGGCGATGCGGTCCTTGCCAGCGGCTTCTACACGCTCGTATACGTCGTCCCCGTAGTCCCTGCGGGGCTCGAAGGCGAGCGGCGGGCGCGACCCCGCCTCAGCGACGAGCTTGTTCTGGAGGTCGATCGCGTCCTTGATCCACTTTTTCGATGCCTCCAAGCCCTCGGCGATGGACTCCTCGGTCACCTTGGGGGCACCGGCGGCATAAAACTCCCACGCCCGCTCCGAACCGCCCGCCTCGACCATCATGATCGCCACGTCCCCGTTTGGGAGAGCCCGCCCGGCGACGACCAGTTCAAAAGTCGAGTTGTCGCCCTCTTGGTAACTCGGGTGGGGGGCCCACTTGCCCTCTTGCGAGAACGCAATACGCACGGCCCCGATCGGGCCTTCGAAGGGTATACCCGAGAGCATGAGGGCGGCGCTAGCGGCGTTGATAGCGATCACGTCGTGGGGGTTTTCCAGATCTGCACCTAGGGCAGTGACGACCACTTGGGTCTCGTTGCGGTAACCCTCGGCAAAGCTCGGCCGTAGCGGCCTGTCGATCAAACGGGCTGTCAGTATGGCGCTCTCGCTCGGCCGGCCCTCACGGCGGAAGAACGAGCCGGGGATCTTACCGGCCGCGTACATTCGTTCCTCGACGTCCACCGTCAGAGGAAAGAAGTCGATGCCCTCGGGGGCGCTCGAGGCGGCGTTGGCGGTGGCCAGCACCGTCGTGCCTCCAATGCGGCCAACGACCGCACCTTGGGACTGAGGCGCCAAGAGCCCCGTTTCGAAGCTCATGGTCTTGCCGGTACCATCTACCGGCGCAGATACGATCACAGGCTCTCCCATTTCAGGCAGAGTCCTCCTTTCTGGCTCGTAGGCACCCTGTAGGGGTGCCAAAACGTTGCGTAGGCGCAGCCGAGCCAGTTGTCAGTTGGCGGCCTCCCGGCTCAGGCACGGGCCCTTGCCGTGCGGCGTCGTGTACGGGAGACCCTCGACTGGCAGCTGACCACAGCCCGCCTGGCCCATGGGTCAGCGGCGCAGCCCGAGCCGACCGATGAGGTTGCGGTAACGCTCGACATCGTTTTTCCTCACGTAGTCGAGCAGGCGCCGGCGCCGCCCGATGAGCATCATTAGCCCGCGGCGCGAGTGGTGGTCGTGCTTGTGGACCTTCAGGTGCTCGGTCAGGTGCGCGATGCGCTGAGAGAGCAGGGCTACCTGCACCTCGGGCGAACCGGTGTCGGTTGCGTGAAGGCGGTACTCCTGGATCGTCACCGCTTTTTCGGCCATTGCTTTGGTTGTTCCTCAGGTTCGGGCTGGCTAGTCACTACTTTGTGCAGCTTGCCGGGCTGGAGCTAGTTGAGCTCGCTCACCCTGGCCAACTATCGGCGTCTTAGAGTGGACGGTTACGTGCGCACCTCAGCCGCACGCCAACCCACCTGCTGAACGCCAGCGCCCATCCTAGCAGGTGCACGGCACTACCGCCGCCCCGGGGGCGCAAGAGAGCTCTAATGATATCTCATGCTATTCTAGCTTCGAGCTAGCGGGGCTTCCCCATGACTGACGCATTGGCCAGCGCGCAGGGCCCGACAGGTCCAAAGTGAAGGGAACGCCGCCCTTCTTGTCCCGGGCCAGTTCAGGTCGCACAAACGGCGGGCGGCCACGGAGGGCGCGCCGCCGCGAGGGTACGCCTGGTCTGCGCCTCGTCCGAAGCCATCTGGTCGACCAGGGCCTCCACTTGTTCGAACCTTTCTTGGCCCCGGAGGCGCCCCACCAGCTCGACGGTCCCGAGCTCATCGTACAGGTCCCCTTGAAAGTCGAGTAGATAGGCCTCTACCAGGGAGAACTCACGCGTCGTATAGAAGGTGGGCTGGCGGCCGACCGATATGGCCGTTTGGTGGCGAGTCCCGTCGGGCCTCAGGTACCAACCGGCGTAGACCCCGTCGGCGGGAAGTTGCATGTCTTTGCCGACAGCCAGGTTGGCAGTCGGGAAACCGAGCTCTCTCCCCCGCTTGTCGCCGTGGCTCACAAGGCCCTGTAGCCGGTGCCAGCGCCCGAGGAGGGCCGCTGCACCTCTCACGTCGCCGCCGGCGAGCAGGCGCCGCACCCGCGTCGAGGAGATCGGCTCCCCACCTGGTCCCGCGGCCGCAAGCCTGAGGCCTGTTACATCGAAGCCCGCCCGAGCCCCGATGCGTTGAAGCAGCGCCACGTCGCCCTCCCGGTCTCGGCCGAAATGAAAGTCGTGGCCCACCACGACCGCTCGGGCCCGCAGGTACCCGACCAGCACCTCGTCGACGAACTGCTCGGCCGACTGGGAAGCCCGTGACCGGTCGAACTCGAGCACCAGCGCCAGCTCGACGCCGGCCGCCTCGAAAAGCTCGAGCTTGTAGCTGAGGCTCGTGAGCAGCAGTGGGGCCGACTCGGGCCGGACCACGCTCGCCGGGTGACGGTCAAAGGTGACCACAGCGCTGGCAGCGCCGCACTCGGACGCCTCCGCCTTCACCTTTTCGATCAAGTACAAGTGGCCGAGGTGCACCCCGTCAAAGGCTCCAATGGTCGCCACCGAGGGCCGCCCTGGCACAGTCTCGGCCAGCAAGCCCTTAGACGGGTAGTGGACGACTTGCACTCTCGCAGGCTAACTGCTCGCACGCAAATGAGCCACGCTGACCAAGCAGGCCGGCGCACCAGTACCCCTGGAGAGCGCCCCGCTCAGGAGAACGAGAGGCGCTCAGCCGCACTGGCCAGCTCGGGGGAGCCGGCGGCCCCTCTAGCCAGCGCTGGTACCGCTCGCCGGCAGCCCCTCTAGCCAGCGCTGGTACCGCTCGCCGGCAGCCCCTCTAGCCAGCGCTGGTACCGCTCGCCGGCAGCCTCGGCCCAGTCGGCGCGGGGTTCGACCGGTGGGGCCCAGCGTGCCCAGCGCGAAGCGTCCGAAACAGAAGTCTCCAGCCCAGCAGCCATGCGCGCCAAGAAGGCAGCTCCGAGCGCAGCCCCGTCCGGGAAGGCCATCGGCACGACCGGCCGGCCGAGGACTTCCGCCAGAGCCTGGAGCCACGCGTGGTTGGAAACGCCGCCGCCGCTCACTAGGCACCTGCCTGGGGTGGTCCCCAGCCCCGAAGCTCTGTCCAGTACGAGACGGACGACAAAGCCGCTGGCTTCCAAAGCAGCGCGCTGCAAGTGCGCAGGGCCATGTGAGATGTGAGCGCCTGCGAGGCCCACCCGTAGCGACCCATCGTGCCACGGCACCCTCTCACCTCGAGCCCAAGGCCACCACAATGGCACGTCGTCGGGGCGCAGCAGGCTAGCGCTACCTGGCTCGGCCGAACAGGGCCTGCCGGCGCCCGGCGACGGCTGGGCGCCGTCGTCGCCGCCAGCTCCCGCTGCTCCCGCCCCGTCGGTCCCCGCCTCGCTGCCACCTAGACGGAGCAACCGGCCCACCCAGTCGACCCAAAGGCCCCCGGCGTTGCTCGCCCCGCCTACCAACGCCATCCCGAGCGCGACGTGCGGGACACGCCACAACCCGGCGGGTACCGTCTCGGGCCAACCGGGGACACAAAGCCAGACGACCAGCGTGGACCCCAGCGTGATGAGCACGTCGCCTGGGGCGGAGGCTCCCGCGACCAGCTGCTCGCACAGGCCGTCCACGGACCCTGCCCCCAAGACCGCCCCCCGGCCGCCAACCTCGCCAATGGCCTCCCCGAACACCGCCACTCGCGGCATACTGGCTGGGTCGAGCCCTATACGGGCGAGCGCTTCTTTGTCCCAGCCACCGGCTCCAAATAACGGCCCGGTAGCGAACGCCGACGCCAGGTCCAGCACTCCCGCTCCGCCGAGAGAGGCGTTCGCGACAGCCTGGGCCGGCCAGTACCCTTGCGCACCGGCATAGCTACGAGCACTGAGGGCGGCCAACCTTTCCATCTCGTCGCTCGAAGTGGGGTCCCCTTCGCCGGCCGGGCCCGCAGACCCGTACAGCAGTCCGGGGCCGAGCGGCTGGCCGCTCTCGGCTACGGGTGCCACCGAGGGCATCACCGCTGACACGGCAACGGCCCGCAGCCGCTCGGCTAGCTGGGGACCGTCTTCACCGCTTTCGCTGAACAGCGGGCGGCCCCCTTGCGCATCCTCTGCGCCTACCCGGCCCCCGGCTCCCGTCACTACCTCGCGGCTATCTCGCCCGTTGCCGCCAAAGAGCATGTCGAGAGCTGAGCGAGGCTCCTCCCACCAAGTGGCCAGAGCATCGTGCTCCAGGCGGTCGCCCGGGCCGACCGAGAGCGAGCTCGGGACATGGAGCCGCCTCACCACCACGCCGTCTTCGTCCACCAAGACAGCCTTCAAGGACCTCGTCCCGATGTCGATGCCAGCGACGAGGGGGCCGGAGGGCGCCGATTGGGAGCGAGCGTTCATGTTCCGCCAGTATGGCAACCATGAACGGCTCTTCCCGGCCTCATCGGGCGCTCGTGACCGCACCCATGAGGGGCCCGGGTTTCGAGAAGTTGAAGGAGCTCGTCGACGTCGTCTACGAACCTTGGACCGCTACCGACCCCCTCCGGCTCTACGACGGCCCTGCCCTCGCCGAACGGCTCGGCCAAGAAGGCGCGGACATCGCGATCGTGGAAGCCGATCTCGTCTCGGGCCCGGTGTGGGACCTCCGCCTCACTGCCGTGGCGGCGACCAGGGGTGACCCCAACAACGTCGACTTACAGGGCGCCAGCCAAGCAGGCGTACCGGTCCTCTATACGCCGGCACGCAATGCCGACGCCGTGGCGGAGCTCACCCTCGGCCTGCTCCTGGCGCTCGCCCGCAAAATCCTGCCGGCCGACAAAGACGTGCGCGCCAACGAAGTGTTCAAGGGTGGCACCATCCCCTACCAGCGCTTCCGAGGTTGGGAGCTGACGGGAAAACGAGCAGCGCTCCTCGGCTACGGTGCGGTGGGAAAGGCGCTCGGCTGGCGCTTGGAGGCCCTCGGCATGGAAGTTGCCACCTACGACCCCTACGTCGAGGGAGCCGGCCAGGACTTGGAGGCAGCCGTGCGGGCCGCCGACGTAGTGTCGCTGCACGCTGCAGTGACCAAGGAGACGGCGGGCTTCTTCGGGGCCGAACAGTTCAGCTGGATGCGCCCTGGCGCCTTGTTCATCAACACGGCTCGCGCCAAGCTCCACGACATGGACGCCCTCGTGGCTGCCCTCCAGTCGGGCAGGCTCGGGGGCGCGGCGCTTGACCACTTCGAGGGCGAAGCCCTCCCCGCTGGCCACCCTCTTACGCAGATGGACAACGTCGTACTGACGCCCCACATCGGTGGCGCGACAGCCGAAACCGAGGCGCGGGGCGCACAAATGGTGGCCGACGACTTGGAGCTCCTCCTGGCAGGCCAGCGCCCCCGCAACATTGCTAACCCAGAAGTGGTCGCTGCCCTGAGCCAAACCCAACTGACCCCAACCAACGAAACCAGCGAACTGAAATGAGCAAAATGCTATGGGCGAAATGAAAAGTGTCGACGACGCCCACCACGCCGTCCTTGCGGCGGCCAAGCAGATGGTGGCGAAAGGGTTGGTCGAGGGCACTTCGGGCAACATTTCCGCAAGAGCCTCCGACGGCAACATAGTCTGTACCCCTTCGTCGGTCAGCTATGAGGAAATGGTGCTAGACGACCTCGTGGTCGTGAGCCCCGCCGGCGAAGTCGTGCGAGCAGCGGAGGGCCGCAGCCCAACGTCGGAGCTGCACTTGCACCTAGCCTGTTACCAGGCCTTCGCGGATGTCGCCTCTGTGGTCCACGCCCATCCCGTCTGGGCGACGATGTTCGCGTGCGCAGGCGAGCCTGTGCCAGCGTGCATAGACGAGTTCGTGATGTACGTGGGCGGCGAAGTCCGCTGTGCCGAGTACGCCATGTCGGGTACCGCCGCCGTCGGGGAAAACGCGGTCAAGGCTCTCGAAGGCAGAGGGGCGGCACTGCTCGCCAACCACGGCCTCGTCGCCGTCGGCCCGACCCCGGCCAAAGCCCTCCACATCGTCGCCCTGGTGGAACGCACGGCACAGGTCGCATGGGGGGCTCGCGCCCTTGGCGGCCCGGTGGCGTTGCCCGCCAAAGCCGAGAGCGACTTCGCCGGCGTGTACCAGCTGATGCGTAGCCTTTAGCAGAGCAGTCCCAGGCCTTTAGTAGCCCAGTCCCAGGGCCTTGCCCCGAAGAAGCGAGGGGGCACACTGTAGCGGCCGGCTCTTTTCGAGGCGCGAAGCCGAGCCTGCTGGCCGGCGGGAGCTGGGCTTCGCCTCCCAGCACACAGCCGGCTAAGAGCCGGGTGAAAAAAGGGCGTTTTTTAGGTTCGTATAAGCCAGAAGGTGCAAGCCAAGGTGCAAGATGGAGCTGTGAACACGACCGCTCGATGGCCTCGAGCCCCCCAAGAGGTGGCCCCGCCTGAGCTGCAGGGCAAGTCTCCGCCCGCCGCTGTTACCCCGGCAGCAACAAAGCCCGGGTGGCCCACCACCTTGGTAGCGGGCGGCTTGATGGGAGCGGCGGTCGGGTTGCACATAGGTGCCATGTTCCCTCTCTACCCCGGCAACCCGGCGGCTCCGGTCGTGCAAGACCCTTATGAGCTTGCCGGCTATATCTGCCTCGAAGTCGGCTGGGCGCTCGCAGCGCTCTTGGTCGGCCTGCGGTGGGCTCCGCGGGGCGGCGCCGCGCTCGGAGCCGGCCTCGGGGCCGTCGAGATCGGCTTGGTGGTCAGCGACCTCTCGAGCGGCTTCCAGGTGGGCGAGGGAGGCGACCCCGGCGTCTGGCTGGCCCTCGCAGGCCTCGTTGCTGGGCTCGCTGGCGTCCTCTACGCCGCGGGCAGCCTCTCCGATAGCGCCTCGAGCGCTCCGGGGCCCTCCCGGCGGTCGCCAGTCAGCGCCTCGTCGCTCGCCCGCTCGTTGCTGAGCGTCTTAGCCGCGCTGACGGCGGTGGCAACGTTTTGGCCGAGCTGGGACCATTACCACATAGTGACGGCCGCCGGGCAGGTCGAGAACGTCAACCTAGGCGACGCCTTCAGCCAGCCTCCCGCCGTCATGGCCGGCGAACTGGCCGCTGGTTTCGCCATCGCTGCCACGGTGGTAATAGCCGCCTTCTGGCGGGACGCCTTCGTCGGCGCTTTCGCCATGATCGGCGCGGTGGTCGCGCTCGCATCTCAAGTGATCTCCGGTGCTGTCCAAGCGAGCGAACCGCTCGCACAACTCCTAGGAGCACAGGTGGCTAGCGGAGTGGACCTAAGCGCCTCGAAAATCTCTCTCACAGGCTATTGGTACGCCGACATAGCTGCCACTTTTGTGCTCGCGCTCCTCGCTCTTTGGCAGCTGGCAAGCGCACGTACCGATCGCCGCCTTCTCGGGCGCGCCAGCCAGCCGCCTGGGCCTGGGACGTGGCCTCCCAGCGGGTGGCCCCCAGCCACCTCCAGCTAGGTCACCAGCCCCGCTGCAGCGCGAGCGTTCTTGGCCGCGTCGATAGCCTCCCTCCCTGGGCCACCAGACGTTGGCGGCTCCGGCCGGTAGTGGCCGTCAAAGAGGGCAGACAACATGGCTCCCGCGCTCATACAGACGGCTCGCAGGTCGTAACCGCCCTCCATGACTATCGCGAGGCGTCCTGGCACAAGAGCAGCCGCCCACTTGGCGAGCTCGGCATAGTCGCCAGCAGACAAGGCCAAGTGCGCCAGAGGGTCGGCTCGGTGCGCGTCGAAGCCAGACGACACGAGCACCCATGTCGGCTCGAACGCAGCCACCGCCGGCGCTACCACCTCGTCGTAGGCGTAAAGGAGGACGTCGCCTGTCGCCCCCGGGGGGACTGGCAGGTTTATGGTAAGGCCACGGGCATGCGGCCCGCCTGTCGCTTCGACGCTGCCGGTGCCTGGGTAGAGGGGCGACTGGTGCGTGGAGACGTAAAGGGCCCTCGGGTCGTCCCAGAAGATCGCTTGGGTCCCGTTACCGTGGTGGACGTCCCAGTCGAGGATGAGCACCCGTTCTCCTTGGTCCGCGAGCTTGGCAGCGGCGACAGCGACCGTGTTGAGGAGGCAAAAGCCCATCGCTTGGTCAGAGGTGGCGTGGTGCCCGGGGGGCCGGTGGGCGACGAAGCCCACGCCCCCCTCCTGGCAGACGGCTTCGATGGCTGCGAGCGCACCTCCCACCGCCCGGAGGGCTGTCTCCCACGAGCCCGGGCTCGCGACGGTGTCGGCGTCGAGGTGGCCCCCGCCGGCACGGCAGAACTCCTCGAGCGAGGCGAGGTAGCCGGGGTCGTGCGCCCTTAGGAGCTCGGCCTGGGAGGCGCTACGCGGCGGCAGCGAGACGGCAGCGTCCAACAACCCCGCTTCGCGGATGCCGGCGAGGGCAGCCAGCACGCGCTCGGGCCGCTCAGGGTGGCCCGGGCCGGTGTCGTGCAGGTCGAGCTCGGGCTGCGAGCTCACGTACAGCATCTCGCGACTCTACGCAAAGGCGCCGGCCGCAGCGGTGCACGAACGCCGCAGCTCGTTGCTGCCGACGGAGGCGTGGGCTCAGCGAAAATCTCGAGAACGCAGGGCGACCCCGCCGGTGAAGGGAGGAAGGCCCTCGATACGGACCGCCAGGACACTGAGGGCTCCACCGTCTTTTTCGAGCTTGCCCCGGACCAGGAGCGCCGGTGAACTGCGAGCCACGTGGCCGTAGCGCTGCCATACCTGCACCGGGCAGATCACGTTGACCAAGCCTGTTTCGTCCTCCAAGTTGACGAACACCGCTCCCTTTGCCGTCGACGGGCGCTGCCGGTGCGTCACTATCCCGCCTACCGTGACGGGCGCTGCATTGGCGAGCTCTGCGAGCCTAGCCGCCGGTACCACTCCGAGGGCGTCCAGCCGAGAACGGAAAAGTTCGGTCGGGTAGCTGTCGGGCGAGAGCCCGGTTGCCCAAAGGTCAGCCCGGTTGCGCTCGACTTGGTCCATGGCGGGCAGCGGTGGGGCGTTTGCGCCTGTGACAACCCCCTCCAAAGACTGCGCCAGCGCCCCCGCCATGGCGCCCCCGCCACCAGCTGGCCCGGTACCTGCGGCCCGCCGGCGTGCCGGCCTCCCAGCCAGCTCCGCCAAGGCACCGGCGGCCCAAAGCGCCTCTCGCCGGCCGAGCCCGAAGCAGGAAAAGGCGCCGGCGGTGGCCAAAGCCTCGGCCTGGGCAGCCGTAAGCCCGCAGCGACGAACGGCGTCCTCCATGCTCGCGTACGGCCGGCCAGCGGCAATACGCTCGGCCAGCTCGGCGCCAATGGTGCGGACATAACCGATGCCGAGGCGCACCGCTGGCCCGCCGGCTGCAAGCGCCGTAGACGGAGAGGCCGCCGTTGCCGGCCCTACCCCGTCGGCTGAGCCCGGCCCGCCGGCAGCCCTCGAGCTCGCTGCCTGCTCAGCCCCTGCGGGCTCCAGCAGGCAAGTGGCTGCGCTCGCGTTTATGTCCGGCCGGCGCACCTCCACCCCGTGGCGGCGAGCGTCGAGCACGAGGCTCTGGGGGGGCCAAAAGCCCATAGGTTGGCTGTCCAAAAGGCCGGCCAAAAAAGCAGCCGGGTAATGGAGCTTCAACCACGCCGAGGCATAAACTAGATAGGCGAAGCTAACCGCATGGCTCTCGGGGAAACCGAAGTTGGCAAAAGCCGCCATTTGCGCCCATATCTCGTCCGCCACCGCCCCGGTCGCCCCCCGCTCGGCCATGCCGGCGTAAAAGCGTGCCCGCAGGCGCTCCATCCGCGCCGCGCTGCGTTTGGCGCCCATCGCTTGGCGGAGCTGGTCAGCCTCGGCGGGGGAAAAGCCGGCGACGTCTATTGCCATTTGCATGAGCTGCTCCTGGAAAAGAGGCACGCCCAGGGTCTTTTTCAAGCTCTTTTCGAGCAGGGGGTGGAGGTAGGTAACGGGCTCGGTCCCGTTGCGCCGGCGCAGGTACGGGTGCACAGAACGGCCCTGGACCGGGCCTGGACGAATGAGGGCCACCTCTACCACGAGGTCGTAAAAAGCCCGTGGGCGAAGCCGCGGCAAGGTCGCCATCTGCGCCCTGCTCTCGACCTGGAACACTCCGACCGAGTCGGCCCTGCACAGCATCTCGTAGACCTCGGGTTCTTGGGGGAGGGCGGCCAGGTCTACCTCGGTGCCGTAAAAAGTCCTTATGTGGTCCACCGTGGCGTGGAGGGCCGAGAGCATCCCGAGGCCGAGCAAGTCGAACTTGACTAGCCCCGCGTGGGCACAGTCCTCCTTTTCCCACTGTAGGACGCTCCGGCCGGCCATGCGCGCCCACTCGACCGGGCAGACCTCGAGCACAGGCCGGTCGCATATCACCATCCCGCCCGAATGGATGCCGAGATGCCGCGGGAAGTCGAGCACCTCCCGGGCCAGTTCGACCACCTGGCCTGGCACGCCGTCGCCCCCGCCGGGCCGCGTACCAGGCGGGGCGGCCTCGCCGTCGGCCCCCTCACGGCCCGTCCCGCCGGCGCTCGCCGGTGAAGGCAGCTCCCCCCAAGCGTCTACCGTCTTGGACCAGGCGTCCACTTGGCCTTGAGAAGCGCCCAGCGCTTTGCCCATGTCGCGCACTGCCGAGCGCGGCCGGTAAGTGACCACGTTGGCGACTTGGGCCGCCTGGGCGCGGCCGTAGCGGCCATAGACGTACTGGACCACCTCTTCCCGCCGCCCACTTTCGATGTCCACGTCGATGTCGGGCGGCCCGTCCCGCTCGGGCGACAAGAACCGCTCGAACAGCAAACCAAGGCCGACCGCGTCCGCCTTCGTTATGCCGAGCGCGTAGCAGACCGCCGAGTTGGCGGCTGAACCTCGGCCCTGGCAGTAAATGCCCGCCTCGTTGCAAAAGCGGACGATGTCCCAAACGATCAGGAAATAGCCGGCGAAGCCGAGCCGCTCGACCATGTCGAGCTCGTAGTCGATCTGGGCGTAGGCGCGTGGGTGGCTCGGCGCGGACCTCGGCCCGTAGCGCCGGCGGGCGCCCTCTTCGGTCAGCTCCCTCAGCCAGGTCATCTCGGTGTGGCCGTCTGGTACTGGGAAAGGGGGCAGCTTGGGCGCGACCAGGCTCATGTCGAAAGCACAGGCAAGGCCCAGCTCCGCCGCGCGCTCCACTGCCCCCGGGTAACGGGCGAAGCGGCGGGCCTGCTCGGCCCCGCTACGCATATGGGCGCTCGCCGCCGCCGGCAGCCACCCGTCGATCTCGTCGAGGCTACGGCGGCCCCGCACCGCGGCGAGGGCGGTCGCGAGGTGCCAGCGGCCAGGACGGTGGTAATGGACGTTGTTGGTGGCGACCACGTCGGCCCCCGCCCGGCAAGCCAGCTCGACAAGCGCGTCGTTGCGAGCAGTCGCCAGCGGCTCCCCGTGGTCCCAGATCTCTACTGCCACGTTTTGTCGCCCGAAGTACCGTTGGAGGCGGAGCAGTTCGGTGCGGGCGGCGGCCGGGCCGGCACTGGCGAGAGCAGCTGGGACAGGGCCCTTGCGGCAACCGGTGAGCACGAGCCAATGAGCTGTGCCGCAAGTAGTGCCGGCGGCCGAGAGCGGCAGGGGCGTCTCCGGCGTGGAGGCACGGGGGGGCACGAGGGAGGCACCAGCGGTGCTGGCAGGAGGCGGCAAGGACGCCTCCAGCGGGGGGACCGCGGAGACCCCGGAGAGGTCAAGCTCGGCACCGGCGCCAATGGCGGCGAGGAGGCCGATGTCCATCGACGGGCGGCCCTTTGCCCCCCCGAGGAGGTGGGCGGCCGAGAGCGCCTTGCACAACCGGACGTAGCCGGTCGGGTCACGTGCCAGCACCACCAAGTGGGAGCCCTCGGGGTCGGGCACGCCGACCTGGGGCCGCGTGAGCCCCAAGGTCACCTCGGCCCCAAAGACCGTGGGCAGGCCGGCGGCGCTGGCGGCTCGCGAGAAACGCACCGCCCCGTACATGCCGTCGTGGTCGGTGAGGGCAAGCGCCTCCAGGCCGAGATGTGCTGCCTCCTCGACCAGCTCGTCGGGGTGAGAGGCCCCGTCCAAGAAGCTGAAGTTGGAGTGGCAGTGCAGTTCAGCGTAGGGGACTTCTCCGCCCACCCCTCCTAGCTTATCGAACGTTTGTTTCCCATGGTGGGCGTCAGCAACCGTCCTCCAGGCGCACGGCTAGACGGGCAGCGCCGCCGCCCAAGAAAGCCGGCCGCGACCACCCGGCCAATAGGATCGCGCTGTGAGGTGGGACGTCCACGGCGAGCGCAGCGTCTACTCCTCCGACCGGCTCACCCTCGCGTTGGCAGACGTCGAAGTGCCCGGTCACGGGCGTTTCGAGCATCACGTCGTGCGGCTGCCTCGCGGCGCAGCCGGGGCCGTCGTGCACCACCCCGAGCGGGGGGTCCTGCTGCTCTGGAGGCACAGGTTCATCACTGGCTCATGGGGCTGGGAGATCCCCGCCGGCGGTATCGAGCCCGGCGAGGAGCCAATTGCCGCCGCCGCCAGGGAGGCCCTCGAAGAAACCGGCTGGCGGCCGCTCGGCCTCCGCCCCCTGCTCGTCTCCCAGCCGAGCAGCGGACTTTCCGACCAGAGGTACCACCTGTTCATGTCGGCTGGTGCCGAGCACGCTGGCGAGCCAGCCGACCCAGCCGAGTCAGAACGCATCGAGTGGGTGAGCGTGCCCCGCTTGCGCGACATGATCCGAGCCGGCGAGATGCTCGACGGGCTATCGCTGACCGCGCTGCTGTACGCCTTGGCCTTCGGGTTGCTCGGCAACGACAGCGCCACTTACGCCACTTAACCGTCTTTAACCGTCCGGCGACTGCACCGAGGCTGGCGCGTCCGGGGAGCACGTCCGTCAGCGGGCAAACGCTCACCGACCGGCAACGCCCGCTCGCTGCGGCCTCGCCGTGCGCCCGATCTTCCTTAGCCCAGGCCCTTCAAGACCACCCTACCCCAGGCCAGGGCCCTTCAGGACAGGGGCTGCCCAGCTAGCCCCGGCTCCCATTGACAACCAGTCTCTAATGAGCTATAGATATCCAAGTGCCATTAGGAGAACAAACTCAAGATAGGAGAGCCAGGCGCCACCAAGCGACGAAGGAAGAAATAGTGGCGGCCGCCTGGGAGGTGGCCAGGGAGAAGGGCCTCGCAGGCTTGGCGCTGCGCGACGTGGCCGATCGGGTGGGGATGCAAGTCCCCTCGCTGTACCAGTACTTCGCGTCGAAAAACGACATCTTCGATGCGATGTTCGCCCAGGGCAACGAGCAGTTCCTTGAGTTCATCAAGGCCCGGCGCGCCGAAATGCCTACCTCAGCACGCGAGCGGCTACGAGCGGGCTTTTGGGTCACCTTTGACTTCGCCACCGCCGACCCGGTCCGCTACCAGCTGCTCTTCCAGCGCACTGTCCCTGGCTTCACCCCTTCGGAAGCCTCCTACGCAAAAGCAGTAGAGGTGCTAGACCTTTTCCGCCAGGAGCTAGCGAAGCTCGGGCTCGTCCAAGATCGATCTGACGAGGACTTGCTCACTGCGCTCAGCATCGGGCTCGTCGACCAGCAGATCTCGAACGACCCGGGTGGTAAGCGCTGGGCGAGCCTCGTCGACGAGGTCGCCGACATGGCCTACGACCACCTGGTCAAGAAGCGCCGAAGGATGCTGGCGGCAAAGCGGCGAGCAGGGTCTGCCAAGGAGCCAAGATGAAAAGTGCCAGGTCAGGAAGCGTCAAGGTCCATATCGACGCCCCCGCCGACCGGGTGTGGGAGCTGCTATCGCACCTCGAGCGCATGGGGGAATGGAGCCCTGAGTGCTACCGGGTGGAGTGGGAAGAGGGAGCCAGCGCGCCGGCCGTGCCTGGAGCACGGTTCCGAGGCTGGAACCGCTACGGGCGCATGCGCTGGTCGGTGGCCTGTCGGGTGAAGACGGCGGTCCCGGCCAAAGAGCTCAGTTACTCCACCTTGGTGCGGGGAAGAGAGATGGTCACTTGGACCTACCGCATCGAGCCTCAGGAGAAGGGCGTCGAGCTAGTGGAGTCCTTCCAGGTCCAATGGCTGCCCCTTTCGGCGCGCCTTGCCGAGGACTTCCTCATGCGCGACCGGGACCGCCGGCGAGAAGCAGCGATGAGGGCGACTCTCGAGCGGCTCAAGCAAGTCGCTGAAGCTGGTCCTGGACCTGAGGCAATGTGATGCCAGGGGGAAGGGCCCTCATCGTGAGCTGGGGCGGAGGCGGGAACTTCCCCCCGGCCCTAGCTCTCGCCGCCCGCCTCGTCGCCCGAGGCCACGATGTCGCCCTGATGGCCGACGCCGCAGGGTCTTCGACGTCCACGTCGGAGCAAGTCGCCGCGACCGGCGCAACGCACCTCTGCTACCCTTCGGTCGAACCGTGGCCCCCCGGCTTGGCCATCGAGGACGACCCGGCCCGCTTCGACGAAGTGAGGAACGGCGTCCCTACCGCCAAAGACGTCCTCGCCGCTGCTTCCCAGTTCCAACCCGACGTCATGGTAGTCGATTGCATGGCGGGCGCGGGCCTGGTGGCCGCCGAGGTGCTCGGCATCCCCACCGCAGTGCTGGTCCACGTGCTCTACCAACCCTTTGTCTGCTACTGGGCAGACTTCTCTGTGGACATGAGCCGCTGCCGCGAGGCCTTCGGCCTGGAGCCGCTCCCTTCGCCCGCGATGGCGACCTGGCTCGCCGAGCACGCTGCCAAGGTGCTCGTGCTCGTCCCCGAGGAGCTCGACTACCCCGGTCCCCCGAAGACCAAGGAAACCCACTACGTAGGCCCGGTCCTGAAGCCCACGGCCGATGTCCCCGACGACTTGGGGTTCGGCCCGGCTGACGACCGGCCGCTCGTGCTCGTCTCGCTCAGCACCACCCCTCAACGACAGGCGGCGGCGCTGCCGCCCATCTTGGAGGCGCTCGGCCGGCTACCCGTGAGGGGGCTCCTCACCCTGGGAGGCATCGACCCAGGGAAACTGGTCGTGCCCTCTAACATTGTCGTTCGCCGCTACCTCGACCATTTGAGCGTCTTGGCTCAGGTGTCGGCCGTCGTGAGCCATGGCGGCCTTAGCACCATCACCGCCGCCCTGGCAGAGGGAGCCCCCATGGTCCTGGTCCCCCAGGGCCGGGAGCAGCCGCTCAACGCCGAGCGCGTGGCCGCTTGCGGAGCAGGCGTCAACCTTCCGGTCGACGCCACCCCCGACGACATAGCCGAGGCGGTCACCGCTGTCCTAAACGACACGAGCTACAAAGCGGGCGCAATGAAGATGAGGGCGCTGATCGAGCCTCACGGACGCGGTTCGAGCGCTGTCAGCCACGTGGAGGCGCTTCTCGTCGATCGCCGGCGCCGGACCTGAGCCCGGCGACAGCCGAGCACACCTAGCGCGCTAACTGTCTGCCACCTCAACGCTCTCGCTCGGTGCCGCCTTTGTCGTGATGCCCTCTTGCCACTTGGACTCTATTTTCGCGAAGTGCCAGACCGAGAGGGCCACGACCCAAGTCACGACGAAGAGGCCGACTACGAAGAACCCAGCAGTGTTGATGTTGAAGTTGGCCATTGTTTTCCAAAAGCCACCGCTCAGGTTGAACTCCGAACTGAACAGCCCTAGCAGCTCGATGGTCCCGATGACGACAGCTACTGTTACCGAAAGCGCCGTTATCACGATGTTGTAGTACACCTTGCGGACGGGCTGGGAGAACGCCCAGCCGTAGGCAAAGTTCATGAAGCAGCCATCTAGGGTGTCGAACAGGCTCATGCCGGCGGCGAAGAGGATGGGCAAGCAAAGAATAGCCCAGAAAGGCAAGCCGCTGGCCACTGCTGTGCCCGAGAGGACCAAGAGGGCCACCTCGGTCGCGGTGTCGAAACCCAAGCCGAACAGGACGCCGATCGGGTACATCTTCCACGGCGTGTCGACCCGCCGTGCCAGCGGGCCGAAGAACCGGTTCATGAGCCCTCGCTGCTGCAGCTGGCGCTCGAGCTCGTCGTTGTCAAACCGGCCTCGGCGCATGTCAGCGAAGGCTTTTAGGATCGAGATCAGGATGATCACGTTGAGAGCAGCGATCAAGTAGAGGAAGGTGCCCGACACCGAAGTCCCGATGATCCCCGTGACGTTGTGGAGGCTGGAGCTATTGTGCTTCACTTGGTCGTCGAGCGCCCGGATACCGAAATTCAATAGGACGGCCAAGGTGAAAACGATCGTAGAGTGGCCCAGCGAGAAAAAGAAGCCGACGCTCATTGGTCGTTTGCCCTCAGCCATGAGCTTCCGGGTCGTGTTGTCAATGGCTGAGATGTGGTCGGCGTCGAAGGCATGCCGCATACCGAGGGTGAGGGCTAGCGTGCCTGTACCGATGCCGAAAACTGCTGTCTTGGACAGCTGGTAGTGGTGCGGGGCGGCGGCAAAGAGCAGTATGAACCCCAGCACGAAAAGACCGGTAACGGTGACAGCCATCCCGCCCACCCGCGCCCACTCGCCCGGGCTGAGGGAGCCGCGGACGGTCTTCACCCGGGCGGTGACCGTCGAGATCATGGGTGCAACTCCTCGAGGCAGGTCTTCACGAGCTCCATTGTGCACCAAATGCGAACTGGTCGCAAGTGGGCCTCTGACTTGCGAGCGGCTAGTGCCTTGGGCCGACCTCAGTACGCTCGGCACCTCGCAGCCGCCCGAGGCGACCGGGGGCAACGTCGGCCGGCGCTGGTGACGCCACGTGCTCAGGTGCCGAGTGTCATTTGCCAGCGCGTGAGCGGAGACGGCGACTGCGGCGCCCGCCACCAGACAGCCCCTCGGAGGCCCGCGCTCAGCCGCCATCGGGAGCTCGGCACGGGCGCCCGTAGGGGGTGAGCGCAGCAGGAGCGCCGGCGCAACAAGGACGGCATAAGCGACGACGTGGGCGCCGACCGGCTCCCAGGGTGTGAACGAGTGCCCGTAGACGACGAAGGCGGACGCTGACCTCTGTCATTGCCCAGGCCGCCATGCGCCCAGCGAGAAGACCGGATGTCGGGCGAGGGCCGGGCCCACGGCAGAGGGCTGCCAGCCCGCTCAGTGACCGTGCTCCCCTCGTGCCGTGCTCTGCAGCACCCGTGCCCGCAAAAATCGTCAAGTGCCCGGCGCTGGGGCGAGCGAGCCTGGCGCTCCTTTGCCTCTGGCCTGCGCCGGCCGGCCCTTGCCCGCAAGGGGGCCGACCGGAGCTACTGAGAGCCGGGTTCGCCTAGGTGAGCGGGCGACGGTGCGCCGGCCGCTCTTCGGGTACCCAGGCGAGCGGTCAGCCTCACCAACTGGACGAACCCGAGCGGCAGGCCGATCAGAACGAGGGCAGGGTCGAGGAAGCCGAGAAGGGCAGCAGCTGCGGCCTCCAGTACGAAAAGTGGCCCTGTCATGACCACGTTGCGCACCGCCAGCCCGACCGCCGACGACCACATGTCCAACGTAGGCGTTAGAGGGCGCTGGGCGCTGAGCAGGAGCGTATAACCGACGCTGCTCAGGGCTACCACCAAAGCGGACACGCCCGAACCGAGGCAGACCCAGTCCATGAGGCTGCCCCCGCCAGCAAAGAAGTGGACCTCTTGGAGCGCCACGAGGGCAGCTAGCAAAGGCACGCCGGCCCGAGCAGCCGTGCGGAGAGACGCCCTGGCGCGGAAAGCCGCCAAGAACTCTCTGACGACGCGGTCTTCGCCTTCGACCCGCCAACGCTCGAGGGCGACCGTTGCCGCCTCGAGAGCCAACGGCAGGGTAACTAGCGCTGCGCAGGCGACGACGAGCACGAAGTTGAGCGCGAGAAAGTTGAAGATCGTCCTGAGCGCAGCGACGACGCTCTTCTTAGCACCGGCGGCCAATACAGACGTCACCCTTTTACCCCCGTCCCCTGGACTGCGATCCCCTGGATGAAAGTCCGTTGCGTGAAGAAGAACAAGATGATGATCGGTGCCGTCGCCGCGGTCGCTGCTGCCATCACCCACGGCCAGTTGGTCGTGTACGTCCCTAGGATCAGGTTCAAGCCCAATGACAGGGGGAACCACACCTGGTTGTTGATGTACACGAGGGGCCCGATGAAGTCGTTCCAGCAGTAAATGAACTGGAACAAGATGACCGTAGCCAACGCGGGCTTGGCCAGGGGCAAGACGATGCGGCTGTATATGTAAAACTCGTTGGCCCCGTCTACTCGGGCCGCGTCTGAGAGCGACTGGGGGATCGTCATGAAGAACTGCCGTAGCAGGAACGTCGAGAACACAGAGCTCCCGAGGAAGGTCGGGACCATGAGGGGCCAGTACCAACCCACCATGTGGAGGTCCTTGTAGATAACAAACAGGGGTATGAGGGTCGCGAAGAAGGGAATGAGCAGGGTGCTCACCATCACCTGGAACACCACGTCTCGCCCGCGCCAGCGAATACGGGAAAAGCCGTACGCTACGAGGCTGCTCGACAGGCACACCCCGACGATCGTCACGCCTGCGTACATGAGCGTGTTGAGTATGAACCGGTAGAACGGCACGGCCGAGAGCATGTCGGGGTAGTTGCTCCAAACGAACGGGTGCGGCCACCAAACAACCGGGATGTGCAGAGCCTGGGCATTGGTCTTCAGCGAAGTGAGGACCATCCAAAAGATAGGGAAACCGAGCAGTACGCTCACCGCCACGAGGACGGCATGCTTGGGCAGGCCGCGCGCCGCTTTGACTGCCAAGCTATTGCTGTTCGCTCGCATAGTACACCCACCTCGAAGAGGACCTGAACAGGAGGATCATGATCAATGCGCTAACGACGAACAGGAAGAACGCCATGGCTGAGGAGTAGCCGAACTTCAAGAACTGGAACGCCTGCTCGTACAGGTACTGCACGTAGAACCACGTAGACGTGCCCGGTCCCCCGATGTTCTGCCCCTCGATCACTTGGGCCGGCGTGAAGTAAGCGATACACGCGACTAGCTGCAAGATGACGTTGAACAAGATAACGGGGCTGATCATCGGCAGTGTCACGTAGCGCAGGCGCTGCCACGGGCCGGCCCCGTCGAGGTTGGCCACCTCGTACATGTCCTTGGGCACGCTCTGGAGGCCGGCCAGGTAGATCACCATTGGCTGGCCGAGGCCCCAAAGACCGAGCAGTATGAAGGACGGCTTGGACCAAGCTATCGAGAAGAACCACTCCGGGCCCGGTATATGCAGCCCTGAGAGCAGGTCGTTCACTATGCCCGACACCGGGTTGAACATCCAGACGAAGATCATCGACGAGGCAACGAGGGGGACTATCGACGGTATGTAGAAGATGGTGCGGTAGACGGCCCTGCCCTTCACGTCCATGTTGAGCAACAGAGCGAGGCCAAGGGCGGCGACCGTGGCGACCGGCAACTCTATCGCGGTGTAGTAGAAGGTGTTGAAAAGCGAAGTCTTGAAGAGAGGGTCCTTGAACAGAGCCTCGTAGTTGGCAAGGCCGACCCACTTCGCGGGGCCCACGCCACTGAAGCTCGTGAAACTGTAGTAGACAGTGGCAAAGAACGGGTAAACAAAAAACGCGAGGAACCCGATGACCCAAGGGCTGATGAACAGCAAGCCAGTCTTGGCCCGGCGCCTGTCAGCTACCCGGGAGCGCCTCGCCGCCAGCCCCCGCGACGCCATGGGGCCCCTCGCAAAGACAGCGTTCGCTTCGCTAGTGCTTGTCGTGGTGTCGGTCCTCAAAGTCCCTCCTTCGAGCTGGCCAGGCGCCGGGGGCCAGCCGATGCCAGCTGGCCCCCCTGCGGCGCGGAGGTGGGCTAGGAGTTGGCCTGCTGGTCGATGTACCTGAGCGCCTGCTCAGGCGTCATGAGCTTTTGGAGCACGTTGTCAGTCGCCGTGTCCATAGCGTTGAAGAGCTGTGATTGGGTTGGGGTAAGCACGGGAGCAGCGGAGTACGGGCTCGACATCTCCGGCAGGAAGCCGTGCAGCCACGGGTTGGACTTCAACCACGCCTGGTAGGCGGGGGCCTTGGTCACCGAGGGCCCCGCCGGTACCCAGCCGCCCTTGGGGTCGATGGAAGCGGTGAAGTCCTCGTTGTGGTAACCCGCGAGCCACGCGATGAACTCGAAGGCTTGCTGCGGGTGCGCTGCGCCCTTCGGGATGATGTTGTAGTTCCCCTGGCCGATCGTGCTGGGAACGGGCACCGTGCCCGGGAAGGGCACCACGCCAAAGTTGCCCTCCATCTTCGGGTTGGCAACGGGGATGTTTTGTGCACCCTCCCAGGGGCCGGAGAAGATGAAGCCCTCTTTCCCTGCAACGAAGGGGTCGGTCTGGCCGCCGGCCACCGAACCTTCAGCAGTTGTGAGCGCCTGGATCTGCCCATAGGGGTACTTGGCGAAGCTGGCGATCCACTTCATCTCTGTCTGAGCGGCTTTGCAAGTCGCGTAGTCGTACTTGCCGGTCGAGTTGATGCAGTTGGTGGCACCGAAGTTAGGGCTGAAGAACAAGAAATAGTTCCCTGGGTAAAAGCCCATTTGCACTAGCTTTCCGTTTCTTATTACCCACTCCTTAGCCGAGTCTGCGTCGAGTTGCGCCAGCGTCTTCGGCGGGGACTTGATGCCGGCTGCCTTCAGCATAGCCTTGTTGTAGTAAAGAGCCCAGGAGTTCATAGACATCGGGACAGCGTAGAGCTTGTGGTCGTAGGTGCCACCCTGGGTCGCTATGGGCCACATCCATTTCTCGAGCCCTGAGTATTGGCCTTTGAGGTACGGGTTCATGGGAAGGATGTCCCCGTCAGCAGCGAAAGAACCGATCTCCGGCCACCACTCAGTGAAGACATCGGGCGGGTCACCAGCGGCGATCGTCGACAAGAGCTTGGCCGTGCTCGTCGTCGCAACGCTTGGGATGTTTTCCTCGGTGACAGTAATGCCCGGATGTGTCTTTTCAAAACCAACGACCATCTGGTGGAGCAATTGAAGGGTCTGTCCAGACCACATTGTCCACCAAGTGATGTTAACGGTCGACGCTGAGGCAGGCAGAGCGGTGCTGATGCCCGTCACGCCCACCAAGGTTGCAGCTGCGATGGCGGTGGTGACTTTCGTGGGCCGGCGGCGGCGCAGCTTCTCTAGGCGGTTGAGCCTGCGAAGAAGGCGCCGGTTTTCTCCTTGGTCCATAGGTAGTGTTCCTTCCTTTCGTATGAGCATCGGTTTCCCCTTATTTCCGTGCAGGTGCATGCACGCCCTTTAGATAGACCTGGGTGTTGGCTTTCGTGGCGGTTTGACAGAGCGCCGGCGTGCCCGAGCGGGCGGTGGTCCCGCGCTCTCGCGGACGATGAACTTCGCTTTGGGCAAGCGCAGGGGCTGCATCAGCGCGCGGGCAGGGTCGAAGGTCGCTAGGAGCTTGGCAAAACATACTTTCCCGAGCGCGGAGAAGTCTTGGCGCACCGTGGTGAGCGCGGGGCTATAAAACCGGGCCAAAGGGACGTCGTCGAAGCCGACTATGCTCACGTCTTCAGGCACTGAGCGGCCGGCTTCGTGCATGGCGCGTATGCAACCGACAGCAATGTCATCGTTACCGCAGAGGACGGCGGTGACGTCGGTCCTCTTGGCCAGCTTGCGCCCCGCTTCGTAACCCCAATCGGCGTCCCAGCCATCGAGCAGCGGCCTTGGCACGGGGGCGCCAGCCTCTTGGAGGGCGGAGCGCCAACCCGACATGCGCTGCGTGCTGCCAGTCCAGCTCGGTATGGACAGGTGGTGGACGCTGCGGTGCCCGAGACGCAGGAGGTAGTTGGTCGCGTCCTTGGACGCCTGGTACTCGTCTATCCAAACAGACGGCTGCCTTACCACCTCACCCTCGGCCGGTGCGGGGATCAGAGCGGCTGTTGGCACCGTGGGCGGCACCGCGTCCAAAGTGGCTACGCCGGCTTTGTCAAAGGCGATCACGATGATGGCGCCAGAGGGCTCGATGGCGCGCTTGACTGCGTCGCTGACCGCGCTCGGCTCTGCCGCCTCGATCAAGCGTACGCCCAGGGCAAAGCCAGCGGCCCTGGTAGCTTCTTCGATGCCCTCGAGCGCGGAGGCTTGCCCATAGAGCCGGGTGTTGGAGGTTAGGACGGTGACTGAGTCGACGGGCCCCCCGGCAAGGGCGCGCGCTGCTCGGTTGGGCCTGTAGCCGAGACTGTCAATGGCTTGGAGCACCCTGCGACGGGTGGAGGGGCTCACATTGGGGTGACCGTTTATGACCCGCGACACGGTCTGGTGGGACACGCCCGCAGCGCGCGCCACGTCCCTTATGTTCACCGAGCTTGTGTGACCGGTCACATCATGTATTGTGAACGGTCACATCGGATTTGTCAAGCCCCCGACGGGCTCGGCAGAGTGAAGCCTCGCCCGACGGTCGTGACATGAGCAAGGAGGACGTGGTGGCCGAAGAAGACGTGGTGGCTGGAGAAAAGGCGCAGGCTAGCGCCGTTGGGATGATGCAAGTCTCCTGGGCCGACGGTGCGCTCGCTCTCAGCGTCGTCGTGGACGAGCTAGGCGCCGCGAGGTTGGCCTACCTTGCACCGGCGGCCTCGACGGACCTGGCCCGGGCCCAGGACGCCAAGAGCCACGAGAGCGCGGCCCTGGCGGTTGTGGCCGACCCCCTCACTGCCCCAGCAGCCCGGCCCGGCCTGCCCCTCGTGGACGTGGTGACGACGGGCAGCGGCCGGTCCAAGTCGAGCCGGCGCTATGCCGAGTCAGTGACAGGGGCGCGGTTACGTTACGTGGCGCACAAGGAACGAGACGACGGGCCATGGCACGAGCTCAGGTTCCAATTGGAAGATCCTTCCTCCGGCCTGGCCGTCGAGGTCGTCTACCAGGTGCTCGCCGGCACGGGCGTGCTGCGCGCCTGTGCGCACCTGCACAATCAAAGCTCTCGGCCCCTTAGTGTGTCGTCGGTGACTTCTTTCCTTGCTCCCGGCTTGGCCGGCCCTGGGGGGCAGCTCGAAGAAGTCGAAATCTGGTGGGCAGACAACGAGTGGCTGGGTGAGGACCGCTGGCACTGCCGAGCGTTCCGGGACGCTTTGCCGGATCTGGGGCTCGAAGCTCACGGCAGCACCGATCCTCGGGGCATGTTCGGGCTGACGAGCGAGGGGAGCTGGCCTTGCGGTTCCTACCTTCCCATGGGCGCCGCTGTCAACTCTACGACGGGCCACACGTGGCTCTGGCAGGTCGAGCACAACGGAGCTTGGCACTGGCAGGTGGGCGAGAAGATGGTCGCCGGCCGGCGCGACGGTTACCTTGCCGTGCTTGGCCCGACTGATACCGAGCACCACTGGAGGCTCAGCCTCGCCCCAGGCGAGAGCTTCGACACTGTCCCAGCTGCAGTAGCCGTTTCGGCCGACGGCTTAGAAGCCGCGCTCGGCGCCCTCACCCGCTACCGGCGGGCGCTGAGACGTCCCCACGAAGACCATCGGCGCCTGCCAGTCATTTTCAACGACTACATGAACACGCTCATGGGGGACCCCACCACCGAGCGCCTCTTACCGCTAATAGACGCAGCGGCACGTGCCGGTGCCGAGTACTTCGTCATCGACGCCGGCTGGTACGCAGGCATAGGTGAGCACTGGTGGGACACGGTCGGCGCGTGGTCGCCCTCTGCGAGCAGGTTCCCGGGCGGCATCGAAAAAGTACTGGACCGCGTGAGAGAAAGGGGGATGGTGCCGGGCCTCTGGCTTGAGCCAGAGGTGGTCGGGGTGAACAGCCCGGTGGCCGGCGAGCTGCCGGCAGAAGCCTTCTTCCAAAGAAACGGGGAGCGCGTGGTCGAAAACGGGCGCTACCAGCTGGATTTCTCCCACCCTGCCGCCCGCCGGCACCTCGACGCGGTGGTGGACCACCTAGTGGGCGACCTCGGTGTCGGCTACTTGAAGATGGACTACAACATCAACATCGGGCCCGGCACTGACAGCGGGGGCAGCGCCGGCGCCGGCCTGCTAGCCCACAACCGCGCCTACCTCGCTTGGGCCAACGAGTTGCTCGACCGCTACCCAGGCCTCACCATAGAGAGCTGTGCCTCGGGTGCCATGCGAAAGGACTTTGCCACCCTTTCGGTCTTCCAGCTCCAGTCCACGAGCGACCAACAGGACTTCTTGCTCTACCCGTCTATAGCGGCAGCTGCGCCGATGTCGGTTACCCCTGAGCAGGGGGCGGTTTGGGCTTATCCCCAGCCGGGCTGGCCAAGCGACGCGATCAGCTTCACCATGTGCAATGCCCTCCTCGGCCGTGTCCACCTTTCCGGCCACTTGGACAAGATGTCGGCACCTGAGATGCAACTTGTCGCCGACGCGGTCCGCGTCTACAAACAGCTGAGAGGTGACCTGGCCCAAGCAGTACCTTTTTGGCCGCTCGGGCTGCCGAGTTGGGACGACCAATGGCTGGCGTTGGGCATGCGCAGCCCCGAGGTTACTTATGTAGTTTCCTGGCACCGCGGCCCGGTGGGCAGGCAGGCCGCCCGGCCGCCCGCCGGGGAAGAGGAGGCAACCCTACGCGTGCGGCACTTGAAGGGCATAAGCGCCTTTGCGGAGGTGCTTTACCCCGCCGACGGCGCCAGCGCTATATGGTGCCCGTCAGCCGGCGAGCTCATCGTCGGCCTGCCGCGCGTGCCGTCGGCCTGCCTCGTGGCCCTGAGGCACCAAGTAGCACCGACCTCCTAGTTCCCACAGCGGCCGGGACTTGTTGGAAGGCTCGTCGCTCTTCTTCTTGACGCTCCTATCGGTGCCAAGCGAAGTCTTGGTACCAGGGGACGTAGCCGTAGTAGTTCCCGCCGCCGGCCAACCCGCTGGCCACTTCTACCGGCTCGTCTCGCCCGTTCGCTAGGTTCAAGTACCACAGCGCTTTGGCGCGCACGTAAAGCAGGCCGTCAGAGGTAGGCAGCGGGTCATGGGCACCGCTCTGGGCCCCTCGGACGGGCTTCGCTCCTTCGGAGGTACTGATGAACAGGCGTTGCGTCGCGTACCAGGCCATGACGTTACGAGCGCTGAAGGCAGCGGTCCCAGCCATCTTCACTCCAGGCACCCTGCCCCAGCTCCCAGACGTGCTAGCCGGCGCGACGTCGAAGACAAGTCGCCCCGCCTCGGTAAAGACAGGGTCGAGGCTCATTTCGTGGCGCGAGGCACTGCCGGCTGGACGGCACCTGCCAGCCGGGAGGTGACAAAGCTCGACCCGTTTGCCATCACCCCAGACCACTCGGAGCCCTCCAGCCACGACGGCCACCTCTCGCCCGTCTGGCGAGACGGCCACCCAGTTTTGGTAGGTGAGCGTTGTGGCCAAGGCGGTGACCTTGCCAGTAGACAAGTCGACGCTGTCGAGCGGGAGCCCGTCGGCGGCAATACTGGCCGAGCCTGCGGCGTCGTCCCAGTACAGCAGGCCGCGGCCGCGGCCCCACCACCCGGCAAGCAGGGCGTAGCCGAAGTGGGGGAACTTGGCGACGACACGCCGGGCCCGTCCCGACAGAGAGTAAATGTCTACGAAGCCCTCCCCTCGAGTGGGCTGACCTTGCCTGAAACTGACCGCAATCGACTTTCCAGAAGGAGCCCACTCGAAGCCGACTAACTCTGGCAACTTGGCCAAGGCACGAGCCCTCGTGGACCTGGGCGACCCGAGCATGACCGTCGTAGCCAAAGAGGAGGGGCCCTCGAACGAAAAGGCAAGCATTTCCCCTGCCCCAGGCGACCACGCAAAGTTGCCCACGGTCCCCGAGGCTGGGCTCAGACGGTGCGCGTCGCTACCGTTGTAACGGGCGACCCAAAGCTGCTCCTTGCCTGTCTTATCGGAGGCCGTCTGCAGGTAGGCGACCCAGCGGCCATCGGGAGACCAGGAGGGTCCTGAAGGGCGGCCGGGCCCTAGGAGGGCCCGGGTGCTGCCATCGCGCTGGTGCAGCACGAGAGAGCCCGAAGAAACGACCGCTAGCTCGCCCTTGCCTGCCCGTACGGGCGCGGCCGGCCGCCCTAAGGCTACCTCGTGCGCCAGTGGGCGTGGCACCAGGGTTGAAATCACGAAAAGGAGGCTGATCGCCTTTGCGGCCACCGCGTTTCAAACGCCTGAGGACGCGCTGTGGTTCCCAGGGGTAGCCGGTCAGGTCCGGGGCTCAGCCTTGTGGCGCTAGCGCGGCGAGCGGGAGCGTCGTCGACCTCGACACGGTGAAGCTGTAGTTGACGACGCTGAACAGGAGGCCCAGCTTGGTGGCCTTCGGCTTGGACAGCGTCAGCGTGGCGGGGTACTTGACGAACTTGCCCTGCACGCACGTCGGCAGGCAGTCGTCCTGTACAAAGGTGGCATTGGCACTGGCCGAAGTCTTGCCCCAGCTCCTCCAGTGGATTTTGCTGAAATAAGTGTTCGCGTCCGCGCAAGCGAGCACGTAATTGGCCGGCTTGACAGCTTTCTTGCCAGCACATGTGAGCACCGACGGCACCTGCGTGATGCTGGGAGATGCCAAGGGCTCTGGTGCGCCGCTAACAGCCAAAACGCTGAGGGCCAGAGCTGACAGTGATAATGGTGCCAATAGGTTCTTCATTTTTGGAGTATAGGGCCCGAGCCGCCGGGCCTTCTCGTTGCGGGGACGGCCCGGGTGCCCCTCGAGGGCCGGGCCCCCCGGACGCTCACCGCACGAACGACGAGCTAGGCTCACACAACAGAGGGGCCGCGGACCTCGGGTACGGGGACCGGCCACTTAGCGCTCATGCCGCTCGTCCGGTGGCTTGACGGGGCACCCGGGCACCGTCACGGTCCCGCCGGCAGGGACCGCGTGCACGTCCTCTAAGAGCGGCACCCTGTTGGCCTGGGCCCGTGCGCAGGAAAGCCCGAGGTCAACATGGGGGTCACGTCGGCACGCCGCACTGAGGCCAGCTTTCACCAGCCGCACTGAGGCCAGCTTTCACGAGCGGCCTTCACAGACCGTCCCCGCGTAACGGTACCGAGCTTCTAAGCTCCTCGCCACAGATGCATGTCTCGGCCAAGGTTGATTACGGGATGCGAGCGCTGCTCGTCCTGGCTGCTGCCGGGGAGCCGATGACGGTCGAGGCGATGGCAGCTGACCAGGCGATGCCGGCCAAGTTCCTCGGCGTCATCCTTTCCGACCTCCGCCGCGCCGGGATCGTCGCCAGCCATCGGGGCCGCGACGCGGGTTACAACCTGGCCCGGCCAGCTTCCAAGATAACGATGGCCGATGTAGTCCGCGCTCTGGAAGGCCCGCTTGCCGAAGTGCGCGGGGTACGGCCTGAAGCGACCACCTACCAGGGGGCGGCGAAGCACTTACAGGAGGCTTGGGTCGCCGTCCGGGCGAGCTTGCGCTCCGTCCTCGAGCACACGACCCTCGAGGACGTGCTGACCGGCGAGCTCGCGCCACAGGTGACGGCTCTTATCTCCGAGCCGGACGCCTGGGTAGGGCGGGGCACTTAGCTACAAGGTCGAACTTCCGACGTCGATTATGGTCCTGGCAGTCTCACCGACGTGGGCGAGCGTCGTCGCCCGAGGTGGCCCCGGACGGCAGACGTCACCGGGACGGTAGAAGTCATCGGCACCAGGTAGGCCACGGCCTCGAAGCTGCCGACCGGGCTCCGGCGAGCGGGTTCGTCAAGTGAGAACCTTCACCCGCCACAAGCCGAGCTCGGGCCAGACGCGCTGGGCAGGTACGGCTACCGCGAGGCGGCGAACCACGGCTTCTGACTGGCGCATGGGGGCGAAGCTCAAATCCGTGGTGGGGGCGGGTGGAGCCGGCGTGAGCCGGGCACCTTGCGCCAGCCCTGAGCCACCGCCACCGCCGGCCGAAGCTTTGCCGGCGCTGGCGGCGGCATTGGCACGAGGCGGCCCGAAGAGCCCCCCGTCGGCTGCAGGGGAGGCGGTGCGGGTAACGAGCGCGGGCGCGGAGGCGAGAGCGCCTCGGAGAAGGGCGGGTAGGCAAACCAAGGAGTGAGCGCAACAAGCTGGGGCGGGCGGGCACCCGAGAGCACGAGCGCCGTCCCTCCCGGCAACGAACGTGCCCTGTCCACCGGCAACCTAGGTTCCCGCCGCAGTGACCAGGTGTAGCTTGCGCTCGACCGCCCAGGCGACCACCAGGGAGAAGAGGTCGTCGAGCGGACGGGCACGTCGACCTGGCCGGCCAGACGGGACACCGCCTCAAGCGTGCGCATGTCGCCCACCCCAGGCAAGAGCACCTTGGTCCCAAACAGGGAAAAGAAGCCTTCAGCCGCCTGGCCCCACCGCTCCCTCGCTTGAGAGAGGTCCTGCAGGCAGGCCAGCACAAGCGCGCCCTGCGAACCGCCCTCGCTTACCATCGAAGGCAGGTCGGGTAACGGTGCGATGTTCGCAACCTCGTCGAGGACGAAGGTAACGGGCAAATCGAGGTGTCCGCCGCCGGCGGCCGAGTAAGTGGCAGCTCGCACCTGTTCCAAGAAGGCCACTACGACGGGCGCAAAGATGGCCTGGTACCTAGCAGGGGCGCAGATGTAAACGGTGTCCCGGGTGCTCGGGAACCCGGCGGGGTCGAAGTTCGGCTCGCTGGCCAGCTCGAGAGCACGTGAAGAGCGGTAGGCCTTCAGCACTCCCGCCGCTGTCGAGAGGATCCCGCTTCGCTCCCTCTCCTCGGTGGAGATGATCCCAGACAGCACCTCGTCGGCCACTCTCGCTCCGGCCGCAGCGAGCTCTGCTTTGGGCGTGTGGAGGTCGTGGCAGAGCACCCATGTGAGCACCTGGCTCATGGGCGAGCCGGTGAGCGCCGCCGCGTGGAGCAGCGGGGCGATGAGCGCCTCGGCTCGCTCGGTCCAGTGAGCACTGTCGCCGAGGTGCCGGCCCGGCCGAGCAGCCTCTGTCATCACTCGGGCAGTAACGAGGGCTTCTTCCCAGGAAATTGCGGCCTGCACGGGCGACCAGCGCAGCAGCGTGACCCCGGGCGGGGCGTCCACAGTCCCGGTCGGGCCCATGAGCCAACAACGCCCCACCTGGCGGCGGCTCGCGAGGGTCACCGACAGCACATCGAGCTTGGTGGAGGTGACGACCACCGGGCCGGGCGCTGCAAGTACGTTGGGCACGACCAAAGAGGACGTCTTGCCCGACCGGGGTGGCCCGAGGACCAGGGCTGCCTGCTGTGAGCCTCCCCAGACAAGCCCAGCAGCGGTCGCTCCGATGTACAGCTCGGGGCCATTGCCGGCGAGGTTGGCGCGCATCTCGCCTAGGGAGATAGAGGGCGTATAGAGAGCAACGTAGGGCCCGTGACCCGAGTTGCGTCTCATAGCTTTTCATGTTAGCTTGAAGTATGGTCCGCAAGCACCTATGGGTCAGCGGCAGGGTACAAGGCGTTTGGTACCGCGGTTCCTGCGCCGAGGTGGCTGACCGCCTCGGCGTGGCCGGATGGGCGCGCAACCTCCCCGACGGCCGGGTCGAGGTGGTAGCCGAAGGACAGCCCGATGCCGTCAGCCAGCTCGTCGAGTGGTGCTGGAAAGGCCCGCCGGCGGCGCGGGTGACCGCAGTAGAAGAGCTCGAAGAGGGCCCAGAAGGCCTCGCCGGCTTCGTTGTCTATTAGGCCCGGTCCTTGCTGTTGTCCGCCGCTGTTCCCGCCGCGCGGCTCAGCGGCGTAGGCGGGGGCCGCCACCTGGCCGTCGGGCCGGACCGGAGCGTCGTCGTGCCCCCGACGGGCGGTGCGGGACGGCCAAGCTGCAGCCGCGCCGGAGCGCCGGCCAACAACTCACGCTAACCCTGGCGCGGGGCCTGCTGAAGGTCACGAAGCGCCCGATAGGAAGTTAGGACGAGCCCGGTCCGCTCGAAGAGCGCTCGGAGCGCTCTATTTGAGGTCGCGATGTCGTAGTCCTCTACCCGGGCCGGCCAGTCTGGGATGACGGCTCTCAGTTCTTCGCTGTCACGCGCCGGCCGCAGCACGAGCTCGGTAACCCCGGGAGGCAGATCGGCTAGCACCTGGTCTACAGCCGCTCGGGCACTTTGTCCGCGAGACGCGCGAAGCAGACGGTCTGGGCAAATTACCCCGGCCTCGGCTGCCAGCTGGCGGAACTGGAACCCGGCGCGCCGTTGCTGGTCCGCCCCGGCGAGGCGCAGGGGGAGATGGAAATCGTTCGCCAGCTGTAAGGCCACGTCGAAAAACTCGGGCCGCAGCTCGAGGGCCGCCATGTGGGCCGACAGGTGGCTGACGTCAAAGCCCCAGTAGATAGCCCTTTCCACTTGGGCCCGGCACTCCTTGTGCACCTCGTCGAGGTCAGCATGTTCCCATAGGTCGACGAGGGTCCTCGGGAACCCGCCTTCCCCGTCGAGAAGGGAAGGCGCGTGGGTGAGCGGGCCCCAGCGGTAGAGGTCGTACTCCGCGTTGAGCGTGAGGTGTACGCCCACGTCCTCACCCCGGTAACTCGCGGCAGCTTCGCGAGCCCAAGGGCCAGGGACCACCAGGCCTGCGGAAGTGGCCACTCCGGCCCGCAGCGACTCGTATACGGCCGCATTGGTGGCATAGGAGACCCCGAGGTCGTCAGCGGTGATGATAAGGAGCCTGGCCGCCGGCGGGTAGCCAAGCGCTTCTGCGAGCGAGCTCACGGCGAGAACCGTACTAGCCGCGGGCCCACCCCCCGCCCCTCGAGGGGTCGCTCCCCTGGAACCTACTGGGGCGTGCCCCCCGCTTTCCGGCTGGGCACCCGGCGCTCACGTCGCTACCCGGACCAGGGCAGCGTCTCCTTGTCCCCCGCCCCCGCACAGGGCTGCCGCCCCGAGCCCGCCCCCACGCCGGCGCAGCTCGTATGCGAGGGTGAGCAAAAGCCGGGCACCCGACATACCTATCGGGTGCCCCAGGGCGACCGCGCCGCCGTTGACGTTCACGACTTCGTCGGGGATCCCCAGCTCCTTCGACGAAGCAGCGAGCACCGCAGCAAAGGCTTCGTTGATCTCGAACAGATCTATGTCAACGAGGCGTAGGTTGGCTCGCTCCAGCGCAACGAGGACCGCTTGGGAGGGCTTCGTCAGCAAGGAGAGGTCAGGGCCGGCGACCTCCCCGTAACCTACAAGCTCAGCCAAAGGCTCTACCCCAGCACGCTCTGCCACCGCCGGCGCAACAACCACGACGGCCGCCGCGCCGTCGGAGATCTGGCTTGCGTTGCCCGCGGTGATCGTGCCGGCTTGGGAAAAGGCAGGCCTCAGCTTCGCGAGGACTTCGACCGTCGTAGAGGGGCGTATACCCTCGTCTTCGCTCAGCTCGGCTTGAGCTGACGTCTGGTCCCCCGTCCGCCCCTCCCCCGGGGCCGGCGCCCCTCCTGTGCCGGGGCGCTGGCGTGCTCCTCGTTGGACGAGCGGGACGATCTCTGCTCCAAGCAGCCCCTCGCTGGTGGCGGTGGCTGCCCGCTGGTGAGACAGCGACGCGAGCTCGTCTTGGCGGTCGCGAGAAATACCAGCCTGCTCGGCATGCTTGTCGGTCGCGCTGCCCATCAGCAACTCGTCGAAGGCGCAAAGTAAGCCGTCAACTTCGATCGAATCGAGCAGGTCGGCCCTGCCGTAGCCGTAGCCTTGCCTTGCCTTGGCCAGCAGGTAGGGCGCGTTGGTCATGGACTCCATGCCGCCTGCGACCACCACCTGGGCTTCACCAGAGCGAACGGCCAGGTCCGCCAAGTGCACTGCATAGAGGCTGGACAGGCAAACCTTGTTGATGGTGACCGCAGGTACCGTGAAGGGGATACCGGCCGCTACGGCCGCCTGCCTCGCTGGGTTTTGCCCAGCCCCAGCCTGGAGGACCTGCCCCATGAAGACTCGGTCTACCGACTCGGGGCGCAGCCCGGCGCGCTGCAACGCGGCCGCTATGGCGCGCCCGCCTAGCTCGTGGGCCTTATAGCCCGCCAGAGCGCCCCCCAACTTGCCTATGGGCGTCCGCGCGCCTGCCAGCACCAACGACGAGCTCACAGCACGGTCCCCCTTTCTTTTTGCCAACTAGGAAGCGGCCGCCCCTCGGCCAGAGAGCGCGCCAGCGAAGTGAAAAAGGCCAGGCTTTCTGGGTTCGCCACCGAACTGGCTGCCAGAGCGTCCTCCCCCGCTTGTCCCGAGAGCAGCTTCTTTACCGGCACTTCTAACTTCTTGCCGGACAGGGTACGCGGGACAGCGGGCACAAGCACCACCCTGTCGGGGACATAGCGCGGGGACAACTCGCGCACCGCAGCCCTTACCCGCTGAGCTAGCCTGTCTTCGTCCTCGGTCTCGCTCCCGCCGCTTCTGGCTGAGCAGCTCGGCACCACGAAAAGCCAAATCTCTCCTGGGCCACCTTCAGGATCTTCTACGTGGACGGCCAAGCTGTCGGCTACCTCGGGCAGCGCCTCGACGACCGAGTACAGCTCTGCCGTGCCGACCCGCACGCCGCCCCGTTTGAGGGTGCCGTCGGAACGCCCAGATATAACCACGCTACCGCGTGCTGTGATAAGTGCTCGGTCCCCGTGCGCCCATACGCCGGGGAACCGTTGGAAATAGGCGGCGCGATAGCGCGAGCCGTCGTCTCCCCAAAAACCCACCGGCATAGAGGGCAACGGGGCTGTCAGCACGAGCTCTCCCTCTTCACCCACCACCGGCCTTCCCTCCTCGTTGAAGACTTCCACGCGGGCACCCAGTAACCGGCAAGAAATCTCACCAGCCCAAACCGGGTGAAGAGGGCTCGGGCCTACAAAGCCGGTGCAGACGTCGGTCCCACCGCTGAACGAGCCCAACATCAAGTCGCTCTTCACAGCCGTATATACCCAGCGAGCCGCCGGCGCCGGCAATGGTGAGCCTGTAGAACCGAGAGCCCTCAACCGTTCGAGGCTCGCTCTGTCGGGTCGAACGCCCGCCTTCATGCAAGCGACGAGATAGCTCGCCCCGACCCCCCCACAGGTTGTCCCTGTAGATGCAAAGGCCTCCCACAGCGCCCCCGGCGTGGGCCACGAGGGGTCGCCGTCGTAAAGGACGACTGCGGCACCGGTAAGAAGAGCCGAGACGCAAAAGTTCCACATCATCCAGCCGGTCGTGGTGAACCAAAAGAAAGTGTCTCCCGGGCCGACGTCGAAATGAAGGCGCAGCGCCTTGAAGTGCTCCAGCAAGATGCCGCCATGGCCGTGCACGATGGCCTTGGGCTTGCCCGTGGTGCCCGACGAGAAAAGGACGTACAGCGGGTGGTCGAACCCCACGGGCGTGAACTCGAGCGGAGCGGGGTCGGCCACAAAGTCTTCCCACGGCACCCAGCCGGCTAAGGAGGCACGCCCAGGCTCGAGGTACCCCAGCCATACGGCTCGCCGCAGGCTCGGCAGGCTTTGTCTGATCGCTTCCGCTTCCTCCCGGCGGCTCACCGTCCGCTCTCCGTAGCGGTACCCGTCCGCGCTGACCAAGACCACCGGAGAGAGCTGCGAGAAGCGGTCGAGCACGCCGGCCACGCCCATCTCGGGCGCGCAGCATGCCCAGACGGCCCCCAGGCTGGCGCTCGCGAGCATCAAGGCCAACGCCTCTGGGACGTTGGGCAAGTAGCCGGCCACAACTTCGCCGGGCCGAGCCCCCGCCTCATGGAGAGCCGAACGGGCCCTCGCCACGAGGTCAGCCAGCTCGTAGATCGTCAGCTCAACTGGCTGGCGCGACTGGGAAAGCCCTATGACCGCCTTGGA
>Ga0070737_10000578_pt1 | contig 72420 bp, 67 predicted proteins | sample Coa_R1_10_FD_66438 | JGI IMG/M metagenome (GOLD analysis project Ga0070737, IMG submission 66438) | Surface soil microbial communities from Centralia Pennsylvania, which are recovering from an underground coalmine fire - Coalmine... | ecosystem: Environmental > Terrestrial > Soil > Unclassified...
CAGCGCGTCACGGTCCAGCACGTCCAACCGCTCGCTGGGACCCCGGTCGGCGTGCAGCATCCCGATCACGCGGGAGCCCACGAGCAGGGGCGCGGCCACATAAGAGGTGCAGCCGAGCGCCCCGACGAGGTTGCGGTCCACGCGCGGGTGCAGCTGCGCGTCCACGACGATCGTCGCCCGCCGCCGCCGCATCAGCTCGGTCTCGATCAGCGGGTGCTCAAGGCGGATCGGCCCCGCGCGCAGCCGCTCGAGCGCCCGGGCCGCCGCCTCCGGCTCGTGCTCGAAGTGCGCCGACGAGGCCACGAGCCGTCCGTCGGACGTGATGCTCAGGATCGCGCGACGCAGGCTCGTCGAGGCGCACAGGGCCGCCGGAGCCCGCTCCAGGATCGCGGCCGGCGAGGTCAGCCCGCGCAGGTCATCCACCGCCCGGCGAACCGCCGCCAGCACCTCGATCCGGGCGTCGTAGCGCGCCCTCAACCGCGCGATCGCGGCGTCGAGGTCCGACACCTCCGCGGCGCCCTGCGGCCCCAGGAGCACCGCGAGCCCCTCGATCAGCGAGCGACAGCGCGCGATCAGGACCGCGTGGGGGTCCGTCGTGCCGCTGCGATCGGGCGCACCATCCGCGGCTGGTCGCGCATCTTCCGCCTCCGGCGAACCGGATCCTGGCGCGCCCTGGCGGCGAACGGGCGTGCCGCCGGCGGCGAGCGCCTCGGCGGCCTGCTCCGCGGCACGCTCCAGGCGCAGCCGCAGCTGCGCGCCCAGCGGGCCCGAGAACGCCTCGGCCGCGATGGTCTCGCCGCGTGCGGCCGCGCCGGCCGACGGCGAGCGCGCGCTGCCCGAGCCCGCCGTGGACCAGCGACGGGCGCTCATCTGCCTGCCGGTCCGTTGACGGCTCTGACGTAGCGCGCCACGGCGTCGGCGCGGCTCGTGGCCCCGAGCTTGCGCAGGATGTTCTTCACGTGGTACTTGATGGTGCCCTCGCGCACCATCAGCTCAAGGGCGATCGCCCCGTTCGTGCGCCCGCGCGCGAGCAGGTGCAAAACGTCGAGCTCGCGCCGGGTCAGCGTGTCGATCGCCTCCCGATCGGCGGTGTCGGGCCCCTGCGCGTGCTCCCCTGCGCCGGCGTCCTCAAGCCTGCTGAGCCTGCCGCCAAGCCATTGGACGGCGGTCGCGAGCTCCTCACGATGGAGGTCCAGAGTGTGGCGCAGAACCGCTCGCTCGAGCGCCCAGGAGAGCTCCTCGGCGAAGCGGCCCAGCAGCTCGGCGTCCAGCGGCTCGGCCGCTCGGCCCCGGCGGGTTGCGTCGCCGTGCAGCAGGCCGATCGTCTCTCCCCCGGCCGTCAGCGGCGCGACCGCGTAGGACTCCCAGCCCAGCTCCCGCGCGAGCAGCGCCGGCGTGCGCGCGCCGGCGCCGGGCACAGACACCACCTGCGGCACGCGCCGGCGTGCGACCTCCTCCTCCACCAGCGGGTACTGCAGCGCGATCGGCTCATCGCGCAGGCGAGCGAGCGTCGCCTCGGCGCGCGCCCGCGCGTCGGCGTCGGAGTCCCAGATCGCCACCGGCGCCATGCCGCCCTCCGACACCTCGCTGATCAGAACGCGGTCGAGCTCGCTCGCCGTGCCCAATGCCGCCGCCGCACGCTCCAGCAGCCCCTCGGCGCGGTCTCCGAGCCCGCGGCCGGCGTCGGAGACCGCCTCAAGCGCGTCGCTGCGGCGCACCAGCGCCAGCTCGTGCAGCTCGCGCTCGATTGCGATCAGCTCCGCGAGAGCCCTGTCCGCGTCCGTGGGCTGCATCGGCGCTCCGCCTCCGTCCGCCGCTTCTGCGGGGGCCATGACGCCGTCTCTCGGTCTCGTCGGGGCCCATCGGTCCTCGGGGGTCCGGTCTTGGCCGGCCCGGCCGGGTGGCACGCCTATCCTTTGTGCGGGTGCCGGCATACCCAACAGACCTCGTGAGCAGGCGCGCCGGGCCTGATCGCCTTCAGGGCACGATCGAGCACCGATGCTTCCCAAAAGTCTAGGTCGTTTCGGCAGTGTGGGGGTAGCGCCGAGGGCCGGCCGCCGCCAAGCTTCGCCTGCGACCGAAGGTGCCGAGGCGGCCACCGCGCGGCGCGGCGAACATGAGGGAGAGCGATAGATGAGCACCCGGGCCGATCAACGCGGCGCCCCGGCGGCGCCCGGCGACCGTCGTGCCGCGGCGACGGCCGGCTCTCGCGCAGCGGCGACCGCCGGCTCTCCCGCAGCGGCGACGGCCGACCGCTACGCGCGCCTCATGCGCATGATCGCGACCGACCGGTGCGTGATCCTCGACGGGGCCAACGGAACCGAGCTGATCAAGGTCAGGGGCGCGCGGCCCGGCGACGATGAGCACCTGTGGGGGCTGACCGCGCTGCTGGACAGCCCGGACGACGTCGCCAGGGTGCATCGGAGCTACATCGATGTCGGCTGCGACGTGATCTGCACAAACACGTGGGGCCTGCCCACCGCGCTGCGCGACCCCGGTCGGCTGGCGACCGGCTCTGAGCCCGTTCACTGGATGGACATCGCGCGGCTGGCCGTCGCCCTGGCGCGGCGCGCCGCGGCGCAGGCCGGGCGCCTGCAGGAGGTCGCGGTGGCGTTCAGCCTAAACGGCGACGTGGACACGCCAGACGGGCGGGAGACGATCGCGCTGCTGGCGCGCGCGTTCGAGGAGGAGCCACCGGACCTGATCCTGCTTGAGACCCTGTCGCTGGTGCGCAGCTCCACCTACGCCACGGTTGAGGCGCTGCTTGAGACCGGCATCCCGGTGTGGCTCAGCTTCCGCCGCTGCCGTCACGGCGTGTGCGGGGTCTACGGCGAGCACTGGGGCGGCCCGGAGGGCGACGCGTTCGGCCGTGCGGCCAGGCGCTTTGAGGAGATGGGGGTCGGGGCGCTTGCGATCAACTGCATCCCGCCAGATCACGTGCGCGGAATGCTCGCCTGGCTGCGCGACTTCACCGACCTGCCGCTGGGCGTCTACCCCAACCTCGGCTACCTGTCCTCCGCCGGCTGGCGCGAGGAGCCTGGCGTGGCGGGCCGCGAGTACGCCGAGCTGGCGCTGGCCTGGCGCGCGGAGGGGGCGCAGATCATCGGCGGCTGCTGCGGCGTCTCCCCTGAGCACCTCAGGGCGGCCCGCGCCGCGCTGGAGGGGACAAAGCCAGGTCACGAGCGGCCCGATCCGCTGTCGGAGGAGAACGGCGGGTCTCGGACGCGCGTCGACGTCAAGCCGTGGGCGGACCCGCGCGGGCGCCGGCTGTATCCGCTGGACATGCCCGAGATCGAGGTGCAGGAGGGCGTGTTCGTGCCCACCCAGGGCAGCTTCCTGATCTGGAAGTACCTCTATCGCGAGGGGATCGGCGCCCACCAGCGCTGCCTGGACGTGGGCTGCGGCTCGGGGCTGCAGACCGTGCAGCTGGCGCGAAACGGCGCGGCCCACGTCCACGGGATCGACATCGACCCGGTGTCGGTGCGCAACACGCTCACCAACGCGTTCCGAAACGGGGTCGCCGACCGGGTCACGGCCGCCGTTCAGGACCTCTACCCGTGGGTTCCGGAGGAGCGCTACGACGTGATCGTCGCAAGCCTCTACCAGACGCCGGTGGACCCCTTCGAGCAGGTCGCCAGCCACCGCCCGCTCGACTACTGGGGGCGCAACCTGCTCGACCACATGCTCCGCCAGCTGCCCGATGCCCTGGCCGAGGACGGCGTCGCCTACGTGCTGCAGCTGTCGATCATCGGCCAGCGCCGCACGTCGGAGCTTTTGGCGCGCCTGGGCTTTGGGGCGCGCGTGGTCGATTTCGCGTTCTTTGAGTTCTCCGACCTGTTCGCGGCCCGGCGCGACCACATCGCCCGCGTCGAGGAGCGCTCGGACGCATACCACCTGCGGTTCGGCGACACCGACGTGATGGTCGCCTACCTGCTTGAGATCCGCCGCCTGAGCGACAAGGAGGGGCCACGCCCATGACCCCCTCGGGGGACTCGTTCCTGTTCACCTCGGAGTCGGTCACCGAGGGTCACCCGGACAAGATCGCCGACCAGATATCCGACGGCGTGCTGGACGCCGTGATGCGCGATGACCCCAACGGGCGGGTCGCGTGCGAGACGCTCGTCAACACCGGCCTGGTCGTGGTGTCCGGCGAGATAAGCACCACCACCTACGTGGACATCCCGGCCATAGCCCGCTCGACGGTCGAGCGCATCGGCTACACCGACGCTGCGTTCGGGTTCGACTTTCGCACGTGCGCGGTCATCAACGCGATCGATCGCCAGTCGCCGGACATCGCGCGCGGGGTCGACGCCGCGATCGAGGTCCGCCTGGGCGGCGGAGACGAGCTGGACGCAGCGGGAGCGGGCGATCAGGGGATGATGTTCGGCTACGCCTGCGACGAGACGCCGGAGCTGATGCCGATGCCGATCTCGCTGGCGCACCGCCTGGCCCGGCGGCTGGCGCAGGTGCGAAAGGACGGCACGCTGCCCTACCTGCGCCCGGACGGCAAGACGCAGGTTTCGGTGCGCTACGCCGGTGGCAGGCCGGTGGCGGTCGAGAAGCTGCTGATCTCAAGCCAGCATGCCGAGGGCGCCGAGGAGCGGATCGCCGATGATCTGTGGGAGCACGTGGTCGTGCCGGTGCTGCCGGCCGAGCTCTACGACCCCGAGGCGCTGCGGCGGGCGTTCCTGGTCAACCCGACCGGCCGCTTTGTGATCGGCGGCCCGATGGGCGACTGCGGCCTGACCGGCCGCAAGATCATCGTCGACACCTACGGCGGCATGGCCCGGCACGGCGGCGGCGCGTTCTCGGGCAAGGATCCCTCCAAGGTCGACCGCTCGGCGGCATATGCGGCGCGGTATGTGGCCAAGAACGTGGTCGCGGCGGGCCTTGCGCGCCGCGTGGAGGTGCAGGTGGCGTATGCGATCGGCGTGGCGCGCCCGGTGTCGGTGATGGTCGAGACCTTCGGCACCGAGCGCATCGGCCGCGAGCGGATCCTGCAGCTGATCGCCGAGCACTTCGACCTGCGGCCGGCGGCGTTCAGGGAGTACCTGCGCCTTCACCGCCCGATCTACCAGCGCACCGCGGCCTACGGGCACTTCGGGCGCGAGGAGGAGGACTTCACCTGGGAGCGCACGGACCGCTCCCAGGCGCTGCGCGAGGCGGCCGGGCTGTAGCTGTCCGAGCGGGCCGTGGCCCGATGAGCGCTCACGGCCGGCCGCCTATGCTGGGAGGCCGTGCCGGAGCCCTACATCTTCACCACCCACCGGCTCTCCCGCCGATACCCGCCGGATCGCCAGGTTCTGAGCGACATCTCGCTCTCGTTCCTGCCGGGGGCCAAGATCGGCGTGCTCGGCTACAACGGGGCCGGCAAGTCGACGCTTCTGCGGATCATGGCGGGGATCGACACGGACTTCGACGGCCACGCGCAGCTGGCCCGCTCGGCGAGCGTGGGGCTGCTCGAGCAGGAGCCCCGCCTGGACGCATCCAAGGACGTGCGCGGCAACGTCGAGGATGGGGTCGCGGAGATCCGCGCGCTGCTTGCGCGCTTCGAGGAGCTGTCGATGAGCTACCGCGAGGAGATCGCCGACGAGTTCGCCTCCCTGCAGGAGCGGATCGACGCGCTGGACGGCTGGAACCTTGACACCACGGTGGAGATCGCCATGGACGCGCTGCGCTGCCCGCCCGGGGACGCGGACGTCTCGACGCTGTCGGGCGGCGAACGGCGCAGGGTGGCGCTGTGCCGTCTGCTGCTGCGCGCACCGGACCTGCTGCTGCTCGACGAGCCGACCAACCACCTGGACGCCGAGTCGGTGGCATGGCTTGAGCAGCACCTGCGCGACTACCGCGGCACCGTCGTTGCCGTCACCCACGACCGCTACTTCCTGGACAATGTGGCCGGCTGGATCCTGGAGCTCGATCGCGGGCGCGGGATCCCCTACCGGGGCAACTACTCAAGCTGGCTTGAGCGAAAGCGCGAGCGCCTGGCCGCCGAGGAGCGTCAGGAGTCGGCTCGCCGGCGCACGATCGAGCGCGAGCTCGAGTGGGTGCGGCTGAACGCCTCGGCCAGGCGCACCAAGCCGAAGGCGAGGCTCAACGCATACGAGCAGCTGCTCTCCCAGGAGCGAAGCGTGCGCCTGGAGGAGGTGCAGATCCACATCCCGCCCGGCCCGCGGCTCGGCGAGGTCGTCGTCGAGGCCGAGGGGCTGCGCAAGGCCTACGGCGACCGCCTGCTGATCGACGACCTCTCGTTCAGGCTGCCGCGCGGCGGGATCGTCGGGGTGATCGGCCCAAACGGTGCGGGCAAGACGACCCTGCTGCGGATGATCTGCGGCCAGGAGCAGCCGGACGCCGGCACGCTGCGGCTGGGCGAGACGGTTCAGCTGGCCTACGTCGACCAGTCGCGCGAGGCGCTCGACGAGCGGCGCACGGTCTGGGAGGAGATCTCCGGAGGCCAGGAGCAGATCCGCCTGGGAGAGCGCACGGTTTCCAGTCGCGCCTACGTCGCCGGCTTCAACTTCAAGGGCTCAGACCAGCAGAAGAGGGTGGGCAACCTGTCAGGAGGGGAGCGCAACCGCCTGCATCTGGCCAAGCTTTTGCGCTCCGGCGCCAACCTGCTGCTGCTCGACGAGCCCACCAACGATCTGGACACGGACACGCTGCGCGCGCTGGAGGAGGCGCTGCTCGCCTTCGCGGGATGCGCGGTGATCGTCTCCCACGATCGCTGGTTCTTGGATCGCGTCGCCACGCACGTGCTTGCGTTCGAGGGCGACTCGCAGGTGCGCTGGTTTGAGGGCAACTTCGAGGCCTACGAGAGCTTCCGCCGCCAGCAGCTCGGCGCGGCCGCGGATCGTCCCCACCGGATCACCTACAAGCGCCTGGCACGCAGCTGACCTCGCGCTCTGCCGCGCCGGCGGCGGATCGTCTGCCCTCAACTCCGCCGCCGGGCAGCGTGTGCCCTCAGCTCCGCCGCCGGGGAGCGTCTGCCCTCAACTCCGCCGCCGGGCAGCCGATGACAGCGGACATGAGCCACGACACCTCCCCTCACGCGCAGCCGGGCGGCCAGGATGCCACCGCCCGTCTGTCGTCCGACCCCCGGTCGCAGCCCGCGGTCGGACTCGGCCGCGCGCTCGGCCGGCTGAGCATCCGCACGCGCCTGTTCGCGCTGGCCGCCGCGGTGGCGGTGCTGGGCGCGGTCGCGGTGGCGGTAGCCACCAGCGGCCTGATCGGCCAGAAGGGGAAGGTGCACGATGTGGCCGCGACCTTCAGGGGCTTTCGCACGGCGCGCAACGCATACGAGGGCTGGCTGACCGCCGACGACCAGATGAACATGTACGCGGCGCTCGCGATCCTGCGCCAGCCCGGCGAGCAGCAGCTGATGGCCGCCACCTGGCAGCAGCTGGCCGCCGGCCACGCCCAGGCGGTCTCCTCCCTTCAGACGCTGATCGTCAGCGCTCCGGAGGCCAGGCTGCGCAGCGCCGCGCGCGCCGCGCTCGCTGACCTCAACCGCTACTACGCCTACACGCTTCGGATGCGCGCGCTGGTGGCCGCCGGCCGTCTGCGCGCCGGGGTGCACGAGGTGACGGTCTCCAACGCCGGCATCTCAAACCGCGTCCAGGCGGACCTGCAGGCGATCAGCCACGCGTTCACGCTGCGGGTCGCGGCGATCGACGCCGGGGCGATGTCCTCCGCGTCGAGCTCCGTGCAGCTGGTGATCGTGGTGTCGGTGGTCGCCGTCCTGCTGGCGCTCGTGGTCACCCTCCTGCTTGCCCGTTCGATCATCCGCCCGCTGCACGAGATCACCTCGGCCGCCGAGCGGATCTCCGAAGGGGATCTGGAGGTCGCCCTGCCACCCGAAGCTCAGGACGAGATCGGCCGCCTGTCGGGCGCCTTCCGCCGCTCGGTCGGCTACCTGACCGAGATGGCCGGCGTCGCGCGCAGCGTCGCCGAGGGCGATCTGACGGCCGAGGTGCGCGCGCGCTCGGAGCGGGATGTGCTCGGGACGGCGTTCGCCAGAATGCGAGAGCGCCTGGCGGCGGCGATCCAGGAGATCGCGCGCAGCTCCGACAGCGTAGGCTCCGCGTCGGCCGAGATGGCGCAGTCAAGCCAGCAGGCCGGGATGGCGGTCGGGGAGATCGCCAATGCGGTCGGATCGGTCGCCGAGGGCGCCGAGACCCAGGTGAGGGCGCTCGAGCAGGCGCGCGAGGTGACCGTCCAGGTGGCCGCCGCCTCGCAGGCCTCCGCCGCGGACGCCGAGCAGACCGCGCTCGCGGCCCGGCAGGCGCGTGAGGTCGCCGAGCAGGGTGCGACGTCCGTTCGCCGCGCGTCGGACGCGATGCGTGCCGTGCACGAGTCAAGCTCGGAGATAACAGAGCGAATGCGCGAGCTGGGCGCGATGAGCGAGCAGATCGGCGGGATCGTCGAGACGATCACCGGGATCGCCGAGCAGACGAACCTGCTGGCGCTCAACGCCGCGATCGAGGCGGCGCGCGCGGGCGAGCAGGGCAAGGGCTTTGCGGTGGTGGCCGAGGAGGTGCGCAAGCTGGCCGAGGAGTCCCAGACCGCCGCGGGCTCGATCGCACAGCTGATCTCGCAGATCCAGACGGGCACGACCAAGGCGATCGAGGTGGTGAGCACCGGCGCTCGCCAGACCGAGGAGGGCGTGGGGATCGTCGACGAGGCGCGCCAGGCGTTTGAGGCGATCGACGCAAGCGTGCAGGACATGGACGAGCGGGTGCAGCGAATCGCCACGGCGGTGGCGGAGATAGTCACGGCCGGCGCGCAGATGCAGGAGTCCATCGAGCAGGTGCTGAGCGTCGCCGAGCAGTCGTCGGCCTCCGCCGAGCAGGTCTCGGCCACGACCGAGCAGACCAGTGCGTCGGCGCAGCAGATCGCCGCCTCAGCGGGCGAGCTTGCCAACACCGCCGAGGCGCTGCAGGGCATCGTGCGCCAGTTCAGGCTGGCGGTGGACGGCTCGGAGGATCGGGCGTGAGCGCGTTTGCGTCCACGGCCAGCTCGCCGCACGCATATCGCGCGAGCGCGGTGCTGACCGCCTCGCACGGTCAGCTGATCGTGATGCTCTACGACGGAGCCCGGCGGTTCCTGCGCCAGGCGCGCGTGGCGATGTCCGAGCGGCAGATCGCGCTCGCCCACACCAGGCTCAGTCGCGCCGAGGACATCCTGCGCCATCTGCGGGCGACCCTGGACATGGACCAGGGGCAGCTTCCGGAGCGGCTGCTGGCGATCTACACCTTCTCGCTCAACGAGCTGCGTCTGGCTCGCATAGAGCAGGACCCGACCAGGATCGACCGGGTGTCGGAGCTGCTTGGGCGACTGCGCGACGCGTGGGCGGCGGTCGCGGGCGAGGCGTGAGCGCGGTGCCGGACCGCGAGCCTGCGGGCTGCGCAGCACAGGACGACCCCGTGCCTGCCGCCCCGGCGGGCGATCGCGGCGGCCGCGCGGGCCGGATCCTCGCCGACTACGAGCGGCTGGCCTCCCTGTTTGAGCTTGAGCTCAAGCTGGTCTCAGAGCGCCGCTTTGACGAGCTGGAGCAGCTCACCCGCGCCCGCCTCAGGCTTCAGGACTCGCTCCCCAGCACCCCTCCGGTGCAGGCACGGGATGCGCTTGAGCGCTGCTCGCTGCTGCGCAGGCGCGTCGAGATCGAGCTGCTGCGGGTGCGAGAGACGCTGCTGCTGGAGCTCGAGCAACTTGCGCGCGCACAGCGCGCGGCGGCCGGCTACGCGCCTGCTCGCCAGGGCGGCCGGCGCATCGCCGCCAGCGCGTGACCGCATCCTGAGGCCTCGCCGGCGCGGGCGCGGCCCGCAGCGCTAAAGACTTGACCGCGCGGGCCGACAACAACGGGTGACCGCAGGGAGCGGCGGAGAAGACGGCCCAGGGAGGGCCAGTGCGACCAGACCTTCCCTCATGTCGATTCTCGATACGACCCAGCTCGCCCTCGAGTCCGCGATGAGCGGCTCCGCGCTGCGCCAGACGCTGCTCACCAACGACCTCGCCAACGCCGACACGCCCGGCTTTCAGCCTCAGGACGTCAACTTCCAGGGCACGCTGCAGAGCGCCATGGCCGCCGGCCAGTCGCCGAGCTCCGTGCAGTACACCCCGTACACCGTGCCGGGCGTCGTCAGCGCCGACGGCAACGGCGTCAACGCCGAGCAGACCTCGGCGGAGCTCGCGTCCAACGGCCTGCTCTACGAGGAGCTGACCGCGGTCGCCGCGCAGCGCGAGCAGATCCTGCTGTACGCCATCGGCGGGCCCGGCGCATGAGCTTCTTCGACGCGATCGACATCGCCGCCAGCGGGCTGACGGCCGAGCGCACGCGGATGGACGTCACGGCCGAGAACCTCGCCAACGCGCAGACGACCAACGGCCCCGGCGGCCAGCCGTACCGCCGCCAGGAGGTCGTGCTGCAGGCGGTTGGCTCGTCCCCGTTTCAGGCGACGCTTGCCGGCGCGATGGGCGCCTCGCCCGCGCCCGGCGGGGTGCAGGTCGCGGGCATCGTGTCAGATCCCACGCCTGACCAGTTGGTCTACGACCCAGGCAACCCTGCCGCCAACGCGCAGGGGTACGTGCGGATGCCCAACGTCAACCCGGTCACCGAGATGACCGACCTGATCGATGAGTCCGACTCCTACGAGGCGGACGTGACCGCGATGGAGACCGCCAAGACGATGTTCACCAAGACCCTGGACCTGCTCAAGTGATCCCGCCGATCTCGGGCGCGATCGGGCCGTTGGGGGCGTCGGAGTGGAACGTCGGCTCGCTCAACGGCAGCGGGCCGACCAACGCCGGCGCCACCGGCGGCTCCGGCTCCTTCGGCGGGGCGCTGGCCAACGCGCTCAACACCCTCGAGGCCAGCCAGGCCAACGCCACCACGGCCGCCCAGCAACTGGCGACCGGCCAGGCCGCCGATCCGATGCAGGCGATCACGGCGGTGGAGAACGCGTCGCTGGCGATGGACTTCGCCGCTCAGCTGCGAAACCAGCTGGACACCGACGCCACCACGATCTTCCAGACCCAGGTCTAGCCGGTGCCCGATTTCACGGAGATCATCAAGCGGCTGTCCCCCAAGGGCTGGGCGATGCTCGGCGCCTCGGTGCTCGTGGGGATCGTGTTCCTGGTGGTGGTGATGCAGATGGCCTCGGCGCCCACCTACACGACGCTGATGGCCGGCATCAACCCCGCCCAGACCGGGAAGATCACCTCCACCCTCGCGGCCCAGGGCATCTCCTACGAGCTTCAGAACAACGGGACGGCGATCGGCGTCGCGCCAAGCCAGACCGCCCAGGCGCGCGTGGCGCTGGCCACCGCGGGCCTTCTGACCACCCAGCAGCCCGGCTTCTCGCTGATGGACAGCCAGTCGCTGGGTCAGAGCAACTTTCAGCAGCAGGTGACCTACGAGCGGGCGCTTGAGGGCCAGCTGGCGTCGACGATCGACACGATCAACGGCGTCTCCTCGGCGGTGGTCAACCTGGTGCTGCCCAACACGCAGGACCAGCTGTTCACAAACAACTCCCAGCCCGCGACCGCCTCGGTGCTCTTGGGCACCAACTCGCTGGGGCCAGACTCGATCCGCGGGATCGCGCAGCTTGTGGCCTCGAGCGTCCCCGGGCTGTCGATCGACAAGGTCACGATCACCGGCGCCGACGGCACCCTGCTGTGGCCGTCCTCCTCGGCGTCGGACAGCGGCGGCCTGCTGGCGCAGGAGGCCGCCCAGCAGCACTACGACGCGGCGATGTCCGGCGAGGTCAACGCGATGCTCGCCCAGACGCTCGGCGCGGGCAAGGCGCAGGTGGTCGTCAACGCGACCGTCAACGCCAACCAGACGACCCAGGACACGCTCACCTACGCCAAGAAGGGCGTGCCGCTCACCCAGCAGGTCTCCACCGAGACGCTCAAGGGCGCCGGCACGACCGCCGGCGGCGCCGCGGGCACCGCCTCGAACATCCCCGGCTACACGGCCTCCGGCGGCTCAGGCGGCAACTCAAGCTACTCCAACCGGACCACGAGCACCACCTTCGGCGTCGACAAGACGATCACCCACACGGTGGTCGCGCCCGGCCAGATCACCCAGCAGAGCATCTCGGTGCTGGTGGACCGCTCGGTGCCGGCATCGGCGCTGCCGGCGATCAAGGCGGCGGTCGAGAACGCGGTTGGCTTTGACCCCAAGCGGGGCGACACGATCTCGATCGGGCAGCTGGCGTTCGCCAAGCAGCCGGTGTCAACGGCCCCGGCCGCCTCGCCGACCGGCTCGATGATGACCTACGCCAAGTACGGCCTGGCGGGGATCGGCTCGCTGGTGTTCCTGGTGCTGACCGCAAGGATGATCCGCCGCCGCGAGCGCGAGTCATTCGCCGGGGAGCCCACCTGGCTGCGCGAGCTCGAGGCTCCCAGGACGCTGGCCTCGCTCGAGCGCCACGCGCCCGTTCCGGTCGGCCCGCCGGAGGAGACGCAGGTGCAGGCGCTGCGACCGGCGGTCAACGTCGCCCGCCGGCAGGTCGAGGACCTCGTCCAGCGCGACCCCGAGCGCGTGGCCCAGCAGGTGCGCGCATGGATGGCCGAGGACTGACCGCGGTGGCGGCACACGCGGCGGCTGAGGCCTGAGCTGAGATGGCGGTCGAGGTCTACAAGCCCGGCGGTCCCCTGTCGCTGAGCAAGATCAAGGGTCGGCAGAAGGCGGCCGTGCTGCTGGTTTCGATCGGGCCCGAGCGCGCCGCGCAGGTGTTCGAGCGCCTGCGCGAGGAGGAGATCGAGACCCTCTCGCTGGAGATGGCCAAGCTCCAGTTCCTCGAGCCCGGGGTCGCGGACGGCGTGCTGGACGAGATGGCGGCGACCGTCGAGGCCTACGACTCGCTCAACGCCGGCGGCGTCGAGTACGCGCGCGAGGTGCTCGAGCGCGCCCTGGGGCCCGAGCGTGCGCGGGAGATCATCGGCCGCCTGGCGAGCGTGATCGAGAAGCGGCCGTTCGAGTTCCTGCGCCGCACCCCGCCCGAGCAGGTCGTCACGTTCCTGCGCAACGAGTCGCCGCAGACGGTGGCGCTCGTGATCGCCAACCTGCACACGACGCTGGCGGCCCAGGTGCTGTCGAGCCTCCCGGACTCCGAGCAGCCGGAGATCGCGCTGCGGATCGCGCGGATGAGCGAGACGAGCCCGGACGTGGTCCGGCAGGTGGAGGCGGTGATGAAGCAGAAGCTTGCCAACGTCGTGCAGCAGGACTTCTCGGCCGCAGGAGGGGTCAAGTCGCTGGCCGAGATCCTCAACCACGCCGATCGCTCCACGGAGCGCAACGTCCTTGACTCGATCACCGAGACCGACGAGAGCCTCGGGGCGGAGGTGCGCCGCCTGCTGTTCATCTTCGAGGACATCGTCAAGCTGGACGACCGCTCGATCCAGCTGATCCTGCGCGAGGCCGACCAGAAGGACCTCGCCCTGGCGCTGCGCGGCGTGGCCGACGAGGTCAAGGAGCGGATCCTGGCCAACATGTCCGAGCGCGGCGCCCAGATGCTGGTGGAGGAGATGGAGTACCAGCCGCCGCAGCGCAAGCGCGACATCGAGGAGGCGCAGGGCCGCGTGGTCGCGATCGTGCGCAAGCTCGAGGAGTCGGGCGCGGTGGTCCTCTCGCGCTCCGACGACGACATCGTCTACTGAGCGACCCGATCCGATGAGCGCCGCTCCAGTCCGATCCGGCGTCCCGGCGCGAGGCGCATCGCCCCGGGATGGCCAGGAGTCGGCGGCCGCGACCGTCGAGGCCTACACGTTCCGTCAGCTGGAGGCGCCCGCGGGCACCGTGGGGCGCGCGGCCGACCTGCTGTCCGTCGCGCACGCCGAGGCCGAGGAGATCCGCGCCCGCGCCAGGGCCGAGGGCGAGGCCCAGGGTCGCGCGGCGGGCGAGGCGGCGATCCGCGCCGAGCTTCAGGGCGCGCTGCGCGCGGCCGGGGAGGCCGCACAGGCGCTCTCCCGGCTGGGCGACGCGGTCGTGGCCGAGCTCGAGCGGGACGCGGTCGAGCTCGGCCTGCGGCTCGCCGAGCAGATCGTCGCGGGCGCGCTCTCGGTGCAGCGTGAGCGGCTGGTGGAGATCTCCGCCCAGGCGCTGCGGCGCATCAGCGAGCGTCGCCGGGTCACGCTCGTGTGCAACCCCGCCGACCTTGACCTGCTCTCCGAGTCGGTGCAGGCCCTGCGCTCGCAGCTGGGCGGGATCGAGCAGCTGTCGGTCCAGGCGGACCGCCGCGTGGGCAGGGGAGGGGTGATCGCGCGCACGGAGGACGGCGAGATCGACGCGACGATCGAGGCCCAGCTGTCTCGCGCGCGAGAGGTGGTGGCCGCGCAGCTGGGTGGACGGCCGTCGGCGGCGGTCGGTCCCGACGGCGTAAAGCTCGGTTGCAACGGCGTGGAGTTGGGCTCCGACGCCGTGGAGGCGGGCCCCGATTGCGTGGAGGCGGGCCCCGATGGCGCGGAGCTCGGTCCCGGCGGTGCGGCGTCCAGCCCCGGCGTCGCGGGTGCGCACGCGTGAGCGCGCCGGCGGCGATGCGGCCGTGTTTGGCACGCGTCGCACGGGCGCTGGCCGACGAGGACCTCGCCAGGCGCCGCGGCCGCGTCCGCGACCTGATCGGCCTGATCATCGAGGCGACGGGCCTGCAGGTGGAGATGGGTGAGATCTGCCTGGTGGGGGACCCCCGCGATCGAGACCTCAGCGGCCCCGTGCCCACCGAGGTGGTGGGGTTCCGCGGCGGCCGCACGCTCTTGATGCCGCTCGGCGAGCTGAGCGGGATCGGACCCGGCACGGCCGTGCATCCGACCGGCGCGCCGTTTCGGATCGCCGTCGGCCGCGGGCTGCTGGGGCGCGTGCTGGATGGGCTGGGCCGGCCGCTGGACGGCCGTGGCCAGCTGCACGCCGACGGCTGGCGCCGGGCGCAGGCCCCGCCACCGGATGCGCTGAGCCGCCCGCGGATCACCGAGCGCGTCGGCCTCGGCGTGCGCGCCCTCGACGCGCTGGTCCCCTGCGGGCGCGGCCAGCGGCTGGGCATCTTCGCCGGGTCGGGCGTTGGGAAGTCCTCGCTGCTGGGGATGATCGCCCGCAGCACGACGGCGGACGTCAACGTGATCGCGCTCGTCGGCGAGCGCGGCCGGGAGGTCCGGGAGTTCATCGAGCGCGATCTCGGCTCGGCGCTGGAGCACTCGGTCGTCGTGGTGGCCACCTCCGACCAGCCGGCGCTGGTGCGAATCCAGGCCGCCTTCACGGCGACGGCGATCGCCGAGCACTTCCGCGATCGCGGACGGGACGTGATGCTGATGATGGACTCGGTGACGCGCCTGGCGATGGCGCAGCGCGAGGTCGGCCTGGCGATCGGCGAGCCGCCAGCCACGCGCGGCTACACGCCGAGCGTGTTTGCCCTGCTGCCGCGGCTGCTGGAGCGCGCCGGCACGAGCCCGGACGGTTCGATCACCGGCCTGTACACCGTGCTGGTCGACGGCGACGACATGAACGAGCCGATCGCCGACGCGGTCCGCTCCATCCTCGACGGGCACGTGGTGCTCACCCGCTCGCTGGCCCATGCGGGCCATTACCCGGCGATCGACGTGCTGCAGTCCGTCAGCCGCCTGGTCGGCGAGATCACCGCCCCTGAGGTGCGAGATGCCGGCCAGCGCCTGCGCGCCGCGCTTGCCGCCTACCGGGAGAAGGAGGACCTGATCTCGATCGGCGCCTACCAGCGCGGGACCGACCCGCTGCTGGACGCGGCCATCGCGCTGCGGCCCAGGATCGACGCCTTCCTGCGCCAGCGGGTGGAGGACGCCAGCACCGCGGAGGGCGCCGACGAGCAGCTGCTGGCGCTCGGCGCGGACCTGGCCGCGGCCACGGGCGACGATCGCGCCCAGGCCCAGGCCGAGAGCCCGGCCGCCGGCGGCCAGGTCGCTCCCGCACCGCAGCGGCCCCGGCCAGCGGTCGCGCTGGGCGGCCCCGTCGGAGCGCCGGCGGCGATCCCCGCGCTTTCCCTGAGGCGATGAGCCAGGACGCGGCCACGATCAGCGCGCGGGCGTCGAACAGCCGTCCAGGCTCGGTCAACGGCATCGCGCCCCGGCCGATCACCGGGCCATGACCGGTCCCTCGTACCGCTTCAGGCTCGAGCGCGTGCGCGCGCTGCGCGAGCGCGCCGAGGACGCCGCCAAGCAGGCGTTCGCCTCCGCGATGCAGGATCGGGTGCGGTCCGAGCTGGCGCTCGAGGAGGCGGAGCGCAGGCTCGCGTTCGCGCGCGAGGCCCAGCGTGAGGCCCTCTCCCAGACGACCACCGCCAGCGAGCTGCTCGCGCGCCAGGCCTACCTCGAGCGCTCCGAGCTGGTCCGTCGCGCAAGCCAGGAGGAGCTGGGGCGGCGCGAGCTGGTGGTCAGCCAGCGGCGCGGGGAGCTCACCGAGGCCGCCCGCGAGCGCCAGGCGCTCGAGCGTCTCAAGGAGCATCGCCGGCTGGAGCACCAGCGCGAGCAGGCCCGCCTCGAGGCGCAGGCGCTCGACGAGATGGCGCTGAACGGCTACCGACGGAGGGTGGCGTGAGCGCCGCCGCGATGCTGCCGGCGGGCGCGGCCGGGGCGGCCGGTCAGCCCTCGGGTCCGCCGCCGGACACGGGACCGCCGGGCGAGTTCGCCGGGGTCCTCTCCGGCGAGGTGGCCCGGACCGCACCTGCGGAAGGCCACAGCAGCGGGAGCCCCTCGAGCGGGGCTCCGGCGCCCGCCGGTGCCTCCCACCGCTCCGGCTCGCAGGATGCCGAGACGCTCTCGCTGGCCGCGGCGCTGACGGCCGGCGCGGTTGCGACGCCGACCCCGTCGGGCGGCCGCGGCGCGGGCACGGTTGCGACGCCGACCCCGTCGGGCGCCTCTGCCCTCGCCGGCGGTGCGTCCCCGGGTGCCGGCGAGCCCGCGGCGGCTTGCCCGCAGCCGCCGGCCACCGCGGCCCAGCCGGGCTCGGGGGGGCAGCCGGCGTCGCCGGCCCAGCCCGCGTCGCCGGCTCAGCCGGGCGCGTCGGCCCAGTCGGCTTCTCCGGGGTCGTCGGCTTGGCAGCTGGCGCCGGCTCCCCGGAGTCCAGCGGCTCCTGCGGTCGCGCCCGCCGCCTCGGCGCCGGTCGCGCCTGCCGCCTCGGTGCCGGTCGCGCCCAGCGCTCCGGCGCCGGTTGCGCCCGCCGTGCCGGCGCCCGCGGCCCAGCCGCAGGCACCTGTCTCCCAGCAGCCGGCGCAGGGCGCCGTCCCGCTGCCTGCGGCCAGCTCACAGTCCGCCACGCCGGTGCCCGCGCAGCCGGCCGCCCCGGCGCCGGCCGCCCCGGCGCCGGCGTCCGCGTCGGCTCAGCCGACAACTTCCGCGCCGGCGCGGCAGCCCACCCCGGCGCAGGCGACCAGCCCGGCGCAGGCGGCCAGCCCGGCGCAGGCGGCCATCCCGGCGCAGCAGTCCACCCCGGGACAGGCGGCCAGCCCGGCGCAGGCGGCCACCCCTGCATCTGCCGGCTCGCGTGCGGATCGGGGGTCGTCCACCCCGAGCTCCCTGGCGAGCGCCGGGCCGTCAAGCCCCGCCGGGCCCGATCTGAGGGCGCCGAATCCGGCGGCCCAGAGGCCGCAGCCGCCGGCCGCCCAGCCCAACGCGGCCGAAAACCCGCCCTCGCAGGAAGCGCCACCGCAGGCTGAGGCCCCCGAGACGCCCGTCTCGCAGGGCGCGACGCCGGACACCGGGGCGCCGCAGGGATCGCCACCCGGTGATCCGCTGCCCCAGCAGCCCCAGTCCCAGCAGCCCCAGTCCCAGCAGGCCCAGTCGCCGCAGCCACAGCAGCCGCAGTCGTCGGCGGCGCAGCTTCGCGCGGCGCAGCCGCCCGCGGCGCAGGTGCCGGGGACCCAGGCTTCGGCGTCTCAGCCCGCCGCGTCTCAGCCCGCGGCGTCTCAGCCCGCGGCGTCTCAGCCCGCGGCGTCTCAGCCCGCTGCGTCTCAGCCCGCGGCGTCTCAGCCATCCGCCGGGCAGGACGCTCAGGCTCCGGCCACGGGAACGCAGGCTGCGCCGCAGCCGAGCGGCGCGCTTGCGTCGGCCGCGCCCGCCCCCCAGCCGGCGACCCCGCCGCCTGCATCGAGCGGCGGTCGAGGCGCGCCGCAGGTGCCCGTCTACGGGGCCAGGCTGGCGCAGGCTGCGGCCACCGTCTCGGACGCGATCGCCTTCGGCTCCCGCAACGGCGTCTCGATCGCGCGCATCCAGCTTGAGCCGGCGTCGCTGGGCTCGATCCAGATCCACCTCCAGCACACCGACGGCGGGCTTGTGGCGCGGGTCGTGACCGCCCATCCCGAGGCCGCCGAGACGCTGATGCGCTCAAGCGACGACCTGCGCCAGTCGCTGGCGCAGAGCGGCGCGACGCTGTTGCGCCTGGACATCCACAGCTCCGACGGTCGGCGGAGCGGCCCGGAGCGCCAGGGCGCGCAGGAGCAGGCCGCCCCGCGGCGGCCCGCCGCGGCCGGAGGCGCCGGGGACGGCGACCAGGCCGGCGCCGAGGCGCATCTGCACCAGCCGCGCGGGCTGACCGGAGCCACCCTCGTCGACCTTCTCGCCTGAGCGGCCGACGCCCCTAGATCGAGCACAGCAAAAGCCACAGGAGCCACCGCGATGAGCACCACGCAGATCCAGCCCTCCGCCGCCTCCCAGGGGGCGCAGCTGAGCACGCCGGGCACGACGCTTGCGCCGAGCGGCAACGGCCTGGGCGAGAACGCATTCCTTCAGCTGATGATGGATCAGCTTCAAAACCAGGATCCGCTGAACCCCACCGACCCCACGCAGTACCTCTCCGAGCTGGCCCAGTTCTCGCAGCTGGAGCAGGAGACGACGATCGCCAGCTCGGCGTCGGCCACCGCCGGCCAGGCCTCGACCGCCTCGGCGCTCGCGCTGCTGGGGCGGACCGTCGCCTACACCTACGGCGGATCCAGCCAGACGGGCACGGTGTCGTCGGTGCAGTTCGGCTCCTCCGGCCCGACGCTGACGGTCGGCTCGGCGAGCGGCATCCCGCTGTCGGCCATCACGGAGGCCTCGTGAGCCAGATCCTTCCGACCGGGCCGCTGGCGCCGCCGGTGGTCGGCGCCGCCGGCGGCGTCCCACCGGCGGCCGGCACCGGCGCCGCCGGCGGGATCTCCCCGGCGGGCGCGCCGGCGACGCCCGGACGGTCGTCCGGCTCTGCGGCACCGGCCACGGGCCCCTCGTTCGCCGAGGTGCTCGCCCGCAGCGCTGATGGCGCGCAGGCGCCCAGCTTCTCCCGCCACGCGCTCGAGCGCGCCTCCAGGCGGGGCATCCCGCTCGATGGCGCCACCGTCGCGCGCCTGGCGGGCGGGATCTCCCGCGCGGCGGCCAAGGGGTCGCGTGACGCGGTCGTCTTCGTGGACCGGACCGCGTTCGTGGTCTCGGTCCCGAACAACACCGTCATCACGGCGGTGGGCTCAGAGCACATGCGCGAGCACGTGTTCACCAACATCGACAGCGCCGTGATCGCATGAGCGAGCGCGGCCCAGGACACGGCCGGACCTCTCAGAGGAGGCCGAGAAAGGAAGTGGTGCCCCGATGATGCGAGGCATGTACGCCGCGATCAGCGGCCTTGAGGCGTCCCAGACGATGCTGGACGTCACCGCCAACAATCTGGCCAACTCCGACACGGTCGGCTACAAGGCCCAGGCGATCTCGTTCGTGGACGAGCTGTCGCAGACGCTGGCCGCGCCCACCGGTCCCAACGGCTACAACGGCGGGACCAACGCAAAGCAGGTGGGCCTTGGCGTGCAGGTCGGCTCGATCGACAACGAGATGGGGACCGGGTCGCTGCAGACCACCGGCAACGCGCTTGACATCGCGATCCAGGGCGAGGGGTTCTTCCAGGTCGGAAACGGCGACCCGGGCACGACCGCGCCCTACACGTCCAACCTGCCGACCAACCCGCAGTACACCCGCGCCGGGAACCTGACGCTCAACTCGGAGGGCTTCCTCACCACCCAGAGCGGCGAGTACGTGATCGGCTACACGCAGCCCTCCAGCAGCACCTCCGCGGTGCCGACCTACATCAACGTGCCGCCGGGCTCCACGAACATCGCCGTCGGGCAGGACGGCGCGGTGACCTACACCGACGAGAACCCCAGTGACCCGACCTACGGCCAGACGGTCACCGCCGGCTACATCACCCTGGCCATGTTCCCCAACTCGGCCGGGCTGGAGCGCGAGGGCGGGTCGCTGTGGAAGGCGACCGCGAGCTCGGGCCCGCCGACGATCGGCACCCCGAGCGTCGGCGGGTTCGGCCAGACGATCTCCGGCTCGCTGGAGATGTCCAACGTCGACATGGCGACCGAGTTCACGAACATGATCACCGCCGAGCGGACCTACCAGGCCAACTCGACCGTGATCTCGACGGCCGACCAGATGCTCCAGACGCTGGTCCAGCTGTGATCCGATGGTCACAGCGCAGCATTGGGGGCGGCGATCGAGGGACGCCGCCCCCATCCCCTTCCCCGCCGTCCGCCGGCACAACGCCAACCCCAGGAAAGGCAAGCCCATGATCACCCTGCACCGCCTGGGCCACCAGGTGGACACCTTCCAGATCAACCCGGACGTGATCGTCACCGTCGAGGCGACGCCGGACACGGTGCTGACGATCGTCAACGGGCAGAAGATCGTCGTCGCCGAGCCTCCCGAGCGCGTCGCCAAGGAGATCTCCGACTACCGGGCGCGGATCCTCGCCGAGGCGCTGCTGCGCCGCCACGAGCTCCGCGAGGAGCGGGGCGCGCTGCGCCGCGTGGTGCCGCTGCGCAAGCCCAGCGCCACCGCGTTTGCGATCCACGCCGTCGGCGAGCCCGAGCAGACGGCTTGAAGAAATCCGGGCGGCTGTCGATGTAGGGGATGAGATGAAGCCGGCATCCGCCATCGGCATCGGCCTAGCGGCCGGGGGAATACTCATGTCCGCGATGATGGGCGGCACCAGCCCGGCCGCCTTCATCGACATCCCGGCGCTTTTGATCATCATCTGCGGCACCGGTGGCGCCACGCTCGCAAGCTGCGGGATGCCGGCGATGAAGCGCATCCCGACGCTGTACAAGCTCGTGTTCGGGCCGCCGGAGATCGACCTCAACGCGCGCGTGCAGCAGCTGGTCGGCTTTGCCGAGCAGGCACGCCGGGAGGGGCTGTTGGCGCTTGACTCCAAGGCCTCGGAGATCGAGGACGACTTCACCCGCAAGGGGCTCCAGCTCGTGGTCGACGGCTCCGATCCCGAGCTCGTGCGCGACATCCTGGAGGCCGAGATCGACGGCATGATCGCCCGCCACCACGAGGGGGCGATGCCGTTTGAGAAGGCGGGCGGCTTTGCGCCGACGATGGGGATCATCGGCACGGTGATGGGGCTCGTGCACGTGCTCCAGAACCTGGCCGCCCCGTCCACGCTCGGTCCGGCGATCTCCTCGGCCTTCATCGCCACGCTGATGGGCGTCGGCTCGGCCAACGTGATCTACCTGCCGATCGCCAACCGCCTGAAGGCGCTGTCGGCGGCGGAGGTGGAGCTGCGCACGCTCACCCTCGAGGGGATCCTCGCGGTGCAGGCGGGCGACAACCCGCGCGTCGTCGCCGAGAAGCTCGGCTCGTTCGTGCCCCCCAGCGAGCGCGGCGCCGAAGACGATCAAGGCGGCAAGGTCGCGCAGATGCCCCAGCAGGAGGCCGCCTGATGGCCTCCCGGCGCGGCCGCCGCGGCAGGGCCGCGGCGCCGGAGAACGAGGAGCGCTGGCTGTTGACCTACGCCGACATGATCACGCTGCTGATGGCGCTGTTCATGGTGCTGTTCTCGATCTCGTCGGTGAACATCTCCAAGTACCAGACGCTGCAGCAGTCCCTGAAGTCGGCGTTCAGCGGCTCGATCCTCTCAGGCGGGCGCGCGATCCTGCAGTCGGGCTCGGAGTCCACCTCCGCGCACACGCCGGCGACCGCCGAGGTGCCCGCGATCGTCCCGCTGACGCCGAACATCCCCAAGCCGGTCGACACCTCCGCCCAGCAGATCGCCAATGCGATGCTCGCCCAGGCGGCGGCCCAGCAGGAGCAGGAGAGCTTCGTCAAGCTGGCGCGCGAGCTCAACGCCTACGCCCGCGCCCACGGCTTCTCAAACCAGGTGCGCGCGGTGATCGACGAGCGCGGGCTGATCGTGCAGGTGCTCACCGACAAGCTGCTGTTCGCCTCCGGCCAGGCGACGCTCGAGCCCGCCGGCCTGCCGCTACTCAATGAGATCGCCGCGCTGCTGAACGTCGACCACCGCCACCCGATCACGGTCGAGGGCTACACCGACAATCAGCCGATTCACACGGTGCTGTTCCCCAGCAACTGGGAGCTGTCAACCGACCGAGCCACCACGGTCGTCCGCTACCTGATCGCGCACGGCGTGGCTGCACGGCGCCTGTCGGCGGCCGGCTACGCCGACCTTCACCCGATCGCCTCAAACGCCACAGCGGCGGGTCGCGCGCGCAACCGCCGGGTCGACATCGTGCTCGACCGCATCTACCCGGACCTCGCGCCCGCCCCGGCGGGCGGCTGACGCGTGACCGGAGCATGGGACCGCTGACCACCGAACACAACCCAAGTCACCCGAGATGACCAAGAAGAAGATCCTGATCCTGCTGCTGGCCGTGCTGGCGGGTGGCGGCTACGCGGCCAAGACGTTCCTGCTGCCCAAGCCCGCCGTCGCCAAGCCGAAGATCGCGGGCACCATCTACGTGCTGCCGAAGTCGTTCACGCTCAATCTCACCGACGGCCGCTATGCCACGATGACGGTGGCGCTGGTGCTCGCGCCCGGGCAGAGCGACGGCGTCGGGACCGCCGGGGTGACGACCGATCCGGCCGGCATCGGGCCGCTGCCGGAGGAGGCGGTGATCCGCGCGATCATCACCAACCTGGTCACCGACCAGAGCTCGCAGACCCTGCTGAGCGCCTCCGGGCGCGCGGCGCTGCAGCAGCAGATCCTCGCGCAAATCCGCAGCTCCACCGACGTGAAGGTCACGGAGGTGCTGTTCACCGACCTGGCGGTCCAGTGAGGGCGGCGAGGTGAGGGCGACGCGCGTTCTCCACAGCGGAGGGAGTGGCACATGAGCGAGGATGTCGGTTTCACCCAGCTGACCGCCACCGGCGGCGAGCACTCGCCCACGGTGGGCGACCTGCGCCGCCTGAGCGCGGTGCCCGTCGAGCTGAGCGTCGAGATCGGGCGCGCGCGCATGTCCGTGGGCGAGACGCTCGAGCTGCGCGAGGGATCGGTCGTGACGCTCGACCGCATGGCGGGGGAGCCGGTCGACCTGCTGGTCAACGGCACCCCGATCGCACGCGGTGAGGTGGTCGTGATCGACGAGCAGTTCGGTCTGCGGCTCACGCAGGTCCTCGGCGCCGGCGCGGCCGGCGACGCCCCGCCGGCGGGCGGGGCCGCGGACCAGGCGCCCGTCGCAGCCGGCGCGCTGCAGGAGCCCGGACCGCCCCCCACGGCGGACTCGGTGCCCGACCCCGCGCCCGAGTCAGCGCCGCAGCCGGTGGCCGCGGCGTAGCGACCAGGCCGGGCACGCCGCGCTACCACGCCAGCCACAGGAGCCAGCGCCGCAGCCGTGGCCGCGGCGCAGCGACGGCGGCCAGGCCGGGGGGAGCGGCCCTCGGATCTAAAGCTCGCGCCGGGAGGGCCGAATAACCCGTCAGAGCGCGGCCCGCCGACACCGGCCGCCCACCGCACTACAAGGAGCAGCACGAGATGGCAGACCAGGCCGATCACGATCACAGGCAGCTGGTGGTGTTCACGCTCGGCGCCGAGCACTATGCGCTGCCGATCCAGATGGTCAACGAGATCATCCGCTACAGCGAGCCTCGGTCGGTCGCCTCGCCCAACGACTGGGTGCGCGGCGTGATCAGCCTGAGGGGGCGGATCGTGCCCGTCTACGACGTGGCCACACGGCTGGGGCTGCGCTGCGAGCTGACCGAGCAGTCCAAGATCGTGATCGTCGAGGCGGGCGCCGAGACCGCCGGCGTGATCGTCGACTCGGTGGAGGAGGTGCTCACCGTCTCGGCCGATCAGATCGAGTCGGCCCCCGGCGCCGATCCCGCGATGATCGAGTCGATCGTGCGCATCGGCGACCGCCTGATCGTCCTGCTCACGATCGGCGCGATCTTCGCCGAGGCCGCCGAGCTACCGGCCGCCGCCTGAGAGGGCCGGCTCCGACCCCAGGCCGAGATGAACGCCGCCACAAAGCCGCGGGTCGTCGTCGCCGACGACAGCGCGCTGATGCGCCGGATCGTCTGCAACCTGCTCTCGCGCGGCGGGATCGACGTCGTGGGCACCGCCGCCGACGGCGACGAGGCGCTGGCCCTCTGCGAGCGCGAGCGCCCCGACGCGATGACGCTTGATCTTGCGATGCCGGGCATGGGGGGCCTGGATGTGCTGCGGGCCCTGCGCGCTCGCGGCGCCGAGCTGCCGGTCGTGGTCGTCTCGGCCTTCTCCCCCTCGCAGGGCGCGCGGGCGGTGGACGCGCTCGCGGAGGGCGCCTTTGAGCTGGTCCAGAAGCCCACGGGCGGCGCCGACGTGGACGGCTTTGAGCGCAACCTGCTTGGCAAGATCCGACTCGCCGCGCGCACCGGCGTGGGCCGCGCGGCCCGGCGCATCGGCCTGCGCGCCGGCGAAGGTGGCGCGGGCGGGGGCCGCGAGGGCGAACGACCGGCTCGCCAAGGGCCCGGACGCATGCAGCGCGCGCTGCTGATCGCCACCTCCACGGGCGGGCCGCGCGCGCTCTCGTCGCTGTTGCCGGCGCTTCCGGCGCCCCTGGGCCTGGGCACGCTGATCGTCCAGCACATGCCGCCCGGGTTCACCTCCTCGCTGGCGGCCAGGCTTGACCGCTCGAGCCGGCTGTCGGCGCGCGAGGCGCAGGGCGGCGAGGCGGTGGACCCGGCGGTGGCGCTGGTGGCGCCGGGGGGCCGTCACCTCAGGCTGGGCGCGGGGGGCGTCGCCCAGCTGTCGGACGCCGATGCGATCGGCGGCCTGCGGCCGCGCGCGGACCTGCTGATCGAGGACGCGGCCCGCGCCTGGGGCGAGCGCCTGACGCTGGTCGTGCTCACCGGCATGGGCAGCGATGGGCTGCGGGGCGCCCGGGAGGTCAAGCGCCACGGGGGGCGGGTGCTGGTCGAGGACGAGTGCACCTGCACCGTCTACGGGATGCCCCGCGCGATCGTCAACGCGGGCCTGGCCGACGAGATCGTGCCGCTGCACGAGATGGCCGGCGCGATCGTGGCGGAGGTGGCCTGTTGAGCGCGATCGCCGACCAGCGCGCCCGCGCGCGCGAACCTCTCGGGCGCCGAACGACCGGCCCGGCGCCCGGCGACGACTACGAGGCCTTCTGCGAGGGCCTGCGCCTGCTGTGCGGCGTGGACCTCGCCCAGTACAAGCGCCCGCAGATGGAGCGCAGGCTGCGCGCCTTCTTCTCACGCCGGGGCATCGAGCGGCTGACCGACTCCCTGGCGATGCTGCGCAGCGACCCCGCGGAGCTCGATGCGCTGCTTGACCGGATGACGATCAACGTCTCGCAGCTATGGCGCCACCGGGAGCAGTGGGAGCGCCTGGAGCGAGACGTGCTGCCGGAGCTGGCGCGGGCCGGAAGGGTGCGCGCCTGGAGCGCCGGCTGCTCCTACGGGGCCGAGGCGTACACGCTCGCGGCGGTGTGCCTGAAGGCGATCCCCGCCACGCCGGTGCGGATCGTGGGGACCGACATCGACCGCCGCATGGTGGCGCGCGCCCGCGAGGGCGTGTTCTCCGAGCAGGACGCGCGCGACGTGCCGCACGCCGAGCTTGAGCGCGCCTTCGAGCGCGTGCCGGGGGGCTGGCGCGCGCGCGAGGCGCTTCGGCGGATGACCGCCTTCGAGCAGGGCGATCTGCTGCGGATGCGCCCGCCGGCCCGCGCGCACGACCTGATCCTCTGCCGCAACACGGTCATCTACTTCGCCGAGCCGATCCGCGACGAGCTTCACGCCAGGCTCGCCCAGGCGCTGCGGCCGGGCGGGCACCTGGTGGTCGGGGCCACCGAGCGCGTCTGCAGGCCGGCCGAGCTGCAGCTTGAGATGGTCTTCCCGTTCATCTACCGCAGGGCGTGATGGACACCTCCGAGTACATGCCGATGTTCCTCGCCGAGGCCCAGGAGCACCTCCAGGAGCTCAACCTCGCGATCGTGCGCCTGGAGGAGGACCCACGCGACCGCGCCACCGTCGATGAGATCTTCAGGATCGCCCACTCCCTGAAGGGCATGAGCGCGACGATGGGCTTTGCCCGGATCGCCGAGCTCACGCACGAGATGGAGGACGTCTTTGAGCTGCTGCGCCAGCGCAGCGATGGCCTGCCCCGGGAGGCGATCGACACCGTGCTGGCGTGCCTGGACGCCCTCGCGGGCGCGTTTGACGCGATCGAGGCCGACGGGGGCGAGGCGCTCGAGCCCGCGCAGCTGATCGAGCGCCTGCGAGGGCTGGTGCGCGCGCGCACGGCCGAGCAGGAGGTGAAGCGGTCCGGTGGCGCCGATCTGCCGGACCTGGTGGCCGCCACCGCCGCCGGACGGCGCGTGCTGCACGTGGTCGCGCTGCTCTCCGATCAGGCGCTGATGCCGGCGGTGCGCGCGCACATGATCTTCGCTGCGCTGGGCGACCACGGGGAGCTGATCGGCGGCGTGCCGGCGCTCGAGGAGGTCGAGCAGTTCAGCGGCCTGCGCGTCGAGGCCTGGCTTGCAACCGAGCACGAGGAGGAGGTGGTCGCACGCACGGTCGCGGGCGTCTCGGATGTCAGCGGCGTGGAGGTCGGCGAGGTCTGTGCCGGAGAGGGGGCGGCGCCGGTCGACGCCTGCGTCCAGGCCGGCGCCGCCCCCTCGCCTGCGCCCAGGCCTCCCTCCGCGGGCGGGGCTGAGACCCACGCCGGCGGGGCCGCGCCCTCCGCGGGCGGGGCTGAGGCCTCCGCCGGCGGGGCTGAGACCTCCGGCGCAGAGGATGCGACATCCGCGGGCTCGGCCGCGCCCTCCGCGGGCGGGGCTGCGCCATCCGCCGGGGGCGGCGGCGCCGTCGCCAAGGCGGCCTCCGCCACGCGCACCGTGCGCGTGGACGCCGAGCGCCTGGATGCGCTGATGCACTCGATGGGCGAGCTCGTCATCCACCGCACCGCGGTCGAGGCGCTCACCGCCAAGCTCGAGGTACCGGGCCTGGCGCAGGCGATGCAGGAGCTCACCCGCAGCTCGCAGGTTCTGCAGTCGATGGTCATGCAGGTGCGCATGATCCCGGTGGACGTCGTGTTCCTTCGCTTCCCGCGGCTGGTCCGCGACCTCTGCGCCAAGCTGGGCAAGGAGGTTCACCTGGAGCTCGTCGGCTCGGAGACCGAGCTTGACCGCACCGTCGTGGACGCGCTCGGCGATCCGCTGGTGCACCTGGTGCGAAACTCGCTGGACCATGGGCTTGAGCCGGTGGCCGAGCGCCGCGCGGCAGGAAAGCCTGACGTCGGGACGCTTCAGATCGCCGCTCGCCACGCGGGCGGCAGCGTGGTGATCGAGGTCCGCGACGACGGCCGCGGCGTGGATCCGGAGGTGATCGCGCGCAAGGCGCTGGAGCGCGGGCTGATCGACGCGCAGGCGGCCGCGGAGCTGACGATGAAGGCGGCGGTCGAGCTGCTGTTCGCCCCCGGCTTCTCCACCGCGCAGGCCACCAGCGACATCTCGGGTCGCGGGGTGGGGATGGACGCGGTGCGGGCCAGGATCCGCGAGCTCGGCGGCGAGGTGGTGCTCGAGTCCGTCAAGGGCCAGGGCACGAGCGCGCAGATCCGCCTCCCGCTCACCTTGGCGATCGTCTCCGCCCTGCACGTGGAGATCGCCGGCGCGCCGTACGCGGTGCCGCTTGACCGCATCGAGCGCACCCTGCGCTTGTCCGAGCAGACGGTTCGCTCGGTGGCGTCCCGCCGCATGCTCGTCCTTGAAGACGGCGTGCTGCCGCTGCTGGAGGGAGCGGTCGCGTTCGGGCGCGCGCCACAGCGCGAGCACGGGTTCGTGGTGATCGTGCGCTCGGCGGAGCGGCGGCTGGCGCTGGCGGTGGACGAGCTGGTGGGCCAGCGGGAGCTGGTCACCAGGCCGCTGCCGGCCGTCGTCTCCGGCGGCGAGCCCGTCTCGGGCGGCGCGGCGCTGTCGGATGGCCGCATCGCGCTGATCGTCGACTGCGACGCGCTGGAGGCGATCGCCCGCGGCGGCCCGCCCGCCGACGCCGGCGCAAGGCCAACGCCGGACCGATCGGCCTCCGAGCTTCCGGCGGCCGCGTGAGACAACGTCGAACACAGGAGAGAACGTGAATCAGTCCCTGACGGAGATCCAGCTGGACGCGCTGCGCGAGCTGGCGAACATCGCCTCGGGCACCGCCGCCACCGCGCTGTCTCAGATGCTCGGCCGCGAGGTGCAGATCAGCGTTCCCAAGGCCCTTGCCCTGCCGCCCGCCGACGCCGTCGAGGCGTGCGGGGACCCGGAGGCGCACGTGGCCGGGGTGGTGGTCGAGCTGCACGGCGACATCAGCGGCCTCGTGCTGCTGCTGATCCCGTTCGAGCAGGCCGAGACCCTGTGCTCGATGCTGGGCGTGGAGCCCCACAGCGAGGTGGGCGACTCGGCGCTCAGAGAGATCGGCAACATCCTCGCCACCTCCTATCTGAACGGCCTGGGCGCGATGACCGGCCTGGTGCTCGAGCCGTCGCCCCCGCAGCTGCACAGCGACATGCTCGGCGCGATCGTCTCGACGCTGCTGGTCGAGGTCGCCGGCGCGGATGCGGACGCGCTCGTGCTCGACTCCGAGCTTGACGTCTCCGGCGAGCCGTGCTCGGTCTCCTTCCTGCTCTTGCCGGCCGCCGGCGAGGTCACCGACCTGCTCGCGCCGCTCGGCCTGGCCGGACCGGCGGCGTGAGGCGATGCCCGGGGTGCGCATGGGCGAGATCGCCGTCGCCGGCGGCGCTGAGGAGCTGGTCGCCCTCGGGCTCGGGTCGTGCATCGGCCTTGCGATCGTCGACTGGCGAGCGGGGGTCGCGGGCCTCGCGCACGTGGTGCTGCCGCACTCAGGCGGGCGCGCGCAGCAGCCAGGACGGTTCGCCGACACGGCCGTGCCGGCGCTCGTGTCGGCGCTGCGCGGCGCCGGCGCGTCGCCGCGGAGGCTGCGGGCGGTGATCGCGGGGGGCGCCCAGATGTTCCGGTCAAGCGCGAGCCTGGACGTCGGAGCTCGCAACGATCGCGCCGTGCGCGAGGCCCTGTGCGCCGCACGGATCACGCTGGGCGCCGCCCGGACCGGCGGGGCGCAGGGGCGCACGCTGCGCGTGTCGCTCGCCGAGGGCCTGGTGACCGTGAGGGTCGCCGGCGAGCCCGCCGCCACGCTGCTTGAGGCGCCCGATCCGCCCGGCGCGACGGATCGCCGCTGTCGGCCGGCGGGTTCGCTTCTGATCGCGGGGCGGCCGTGAGCGAGATCCTGACACCCGAGCAGATCGCCGCGCTGGTGCAGGCGGCCAAGCAGGGTCAGCTGCCCGAGCCCGGGGCCGAGCAGCGCGCCGTGCGCCGCGCGCACCGGATGCGCACGGTGGACTTCAGCCGCCCGACCAAGTTCTCGGCCGAGCAGCAGCGCCGGATCTCGCGCGCGACCGAGACGTTCTGCCTGACCGCCGGCACGCGGCTGTCCTCGGAGCTGCGCTGGCCGGTCGAGTTCGAGCTGCTCAACACGGTGCAGCTGACCTGGTCGGCGGCGCTTGCGCAGCTGGCTCCCAAGTCGCTGTCCTCGATGGTGGAGGTCGAGCAGCTGGGCACGCGGATGCTGCTGTGCGCGGAGCGCAGCTTCGTGCTGTCGGCGATCGAGGCGCTGCTCGGCGGCACGCCGGAGCGCACGCCGCGAGAGCGGCGGCTGAGCGAGATCGACTGGAGCCTGACGGGGCGCCTGTTCGAGACGCTGGTCCAGCAGCTGTCGCTGGTCTGGCAGGAGCTGGCGGGCGTGTCGCTGCGCGCCGGGGAGATCGGCGACCACGACTCAAACCAGATCGCCTCGGTCTCCGAGCCCACGTTCACGCTGCTGATCGAGTGCCGCGTCGCCAAGCAGTCGTTCGCGCTGGCGATGCTGATCCCGTGGGTGGCGGTCGCGCCCGTGGAGCGCAAGATCGCCGGCCGTGAGGCGGGGGGGCGCAGCGACCCGAGGGCCGGCCTTCCGATCCAGCGGGCGATGGCTTCGGTGCCGGTGACGCTGCGTGCCGAGGTCGCGTCCGTGTGCCTGGGCGTGCGGGAGATCCTCGCGCTCGCGCCCGGAAGCGTGATCGAGTTCGGCGTGCCCGCCCGCGACGGGGTGACCGTGTTCGCCGAGAGCGTCGAGCTGGTGCGCGCGCAGCCCGGCTCCAACGGTCCGCGGCGCGCCGTGCAGATCTGCGCCGCTCAGGGAGGCGGGCGGTGAGCGCCGATCCCGCCCGGCGCGAGGCGCTGATGCGGCTGGGGGCGGCCGGCGCCGAGGCCGTCGCCCAGGTGCTGGACATGTTCGCGCCCGGCACGGTGGCGCGCGGCGAGGTCTCGGTGGTCGCCGACGGGGCCGCGCCGTTCGCGGACGTGCCCGCGGGCTCGGTGGCGGCCAGCGTCTCCTACGTGGGGGGCGTCACGGGCGCCAACGTGTTCGTGCTGCCCCCCGCCGGGGTTCGCAAGCTCGCCCAGGGCATGGGGATGCCGGCGCCCGACGGCGAGGACTGCGAGCTGTCCGATCTTGAGATGTCCGCGGTGGGCGAGGCGGCCAACCAGATGATGGCCGCAGCCGCGAGCGCGATCGGCGTCGTCATCGGCCAGGAGATCGAGATCTCGGTCCCGGACATCCGCGTGCTCGACGATCCCTCCGCGGCGCAGGAGATCTACGGGACCTCGCCGCACGCGACCTCGGCGACCTTCCTGATCGGCGGCGAGCCGTGCCGGCTCATCTGCCTGGTGCCGAGCGCGTTCCTGGTGCGGATCTCCCGGGCGCTGGATGAGCTGCCGCTCGAGGGTGCCGGCGCCGCAGCGCAGGGCGAGCAGCCGGACCACGACTCCCAGACCCGCGCGCTCGCCGACGCGCTGGCGGACATCGAGCTGCGGGTGTGGGCCGAGCTTGGGCGGGCGCGGCTTGAGCTCGGCAGCGCGCTGACGCTGCCGTTCGGCTGCGTGGTCGAGCTTGATCGGCCCGCCGAGGCCCCGGTCGACCTGTTCGTCAACGGCGTGCCGTTCGCTCAAGGTCGGCTGTTCGTCACCGATGACGGTGAGTGGGCGTTCCGGTGCGAGACCATCGGACGGTTTGACACCGGCACGCTCTCCACGTCGAGCGCAGCCTCGCGCATCCAGTCAACCCTGCAGGAAGGAGCACCCATCTGATGGCCCGTGTACTCGTAGTCGACGACGCCGCCTTCATGCGCAAGGTCGTGGGCGACGCGCTCGCCTCCGGCGGCCATGAGGTGATCGGCGAGGCCGGCAACGGCGTGGAGGCGGTCGAGCGCTTCCGCGAGCTGCGCCCGGAGCTGACGATGCTGGACATCACGATGCCTGAGAAGACCGGGCTGGAAGCGCTGGCCGAGATCATGGCGATCGACCCCGCGGCGCGGGTGCTGATGTGCTCGGCGCTCGGCCAGGAGTCGAAGGTGATCGAGTCGATCAAGCTCGGCGCCAGGGACTTCGTCGTCAAGCCCTTCCAGCCCGAGCGCCTGCTGGAGGCCGTCGGCAAGGCGCTCGCCTGAGCCGGCGGCGAGCGGCGGCTCGCCTGCGCGGCGTTGCGCCCTTGACCGGGCCGGCTCAGGCGCACTACAGTCGGTTCGGCTTGGGAGCGCAACGAAGGAGGTTTCGATGAGTCGCAGGATGCGAACCGTCCTCTGCTTGATGTGCGCCGCATCGCTCTCGGCGTGGAGCGCGAGCGTCGCGGCGGCGGATCCGCCCGGCCGTGGCGGACCCGGCGGCCACGGGGGACCTCCTCACGGGCCCGCCCTGTACGTCAGCCCTTCGGCGACGACGGGCGCCGCGGATCGCAGCTGCCAGAGCGCCGCCTACACGAGCGTGCAGGCCGCGGTCCAGGCGGCCCGTCCCGGGCAGCTCGTGTACCTGTGCGGCAGCGTCCCCTACCGTGAATCGGTGCTGATCGACAAGGACCTGCGCCTTGGCGGAGATCCGGGTGCGACGATCCAGGCGCCGGCCGGCGACGCGTCGCCTGCGACGAGCTTCTTCTCAAATCAGGGTCTGCTGACCCCCAACGCGGTGCTCACGATCCTGGGCGACGTGCACGTGCGCGTGCAGGGGCTGCAGATCGAGGGACCGTTTGACAACAGCGGCTGCACGCCCGACGACTTCGGCATCCTCGACATCGGCGCGACCGTGCAGATCATCGACGACCGCGTCCTTGACATCCGAGCCTCAGATCAAGCCGGCGACGGCGGCTGCCAGTACGGGATCGCGGTCCAGGTCGGCCGCCGCTACTGGCCGAGCGTCTCAGGCTCGCCGACGCTCGTCAACTTCAGCGCCACAGCCCAGATCCTCAACAGCTACATCGCCGGCTACCAGAAGAACGGCATCACGGTCGATGGCGCCGGATCCAGCGCGCAGATCCGCGGCAACACCATCCAGGGCGGCGGTCAGACGGCCGCCATCGCACGCAACGGCGTGCAGGTCAGCAGAGGCGCCACCGGTCAGGTGGTCGGCAACCTGATCTCAGGCAACGAGTACACGGGCCCCGGATCGTTTGCCGCCGCCACCGGCGTGCTCGTCTACGGCGGATGCGGCGACCCGCTGTCGTCGGGGGTGCTCATCGCCCGCAACGCGCTCGTCGACAATGACGCGGGCATCGACGTCTCGGAGTTTGACCCGACCTGCTCCCAGGCGCCTTCCAGCCCCACCGACACCCGCGTTGTGGCAAACGAGGTCGTCAAGAGCGACGGCGAGACCAACCAGAGCCCCTTCACCGCCCAGGATGGCAGCTCCTACACGGCCTACCAGGTGGGGATCGCCGACACTGGAAACGGGGACAGCGTCGTCCACAACGCGATCGTCGGCACCGTGGCCTCCGGCGCTGACACGGCCTTTGGGCCGCTGACGACACCGGGCGGGCCGTTCTTGGCCCCGATCGACGTGCAGACCTATCCGCCGCTCAACGCGTCGGTCCAGGGCAACGTGTTCGACGGCGCGCCGACGAGCCCGCCCTACTGATCGCCCGCGGCCGGCCCCTCGGTCCAGCAAGCCCGGGCGCGGCGGCGAGCGCTGCATCGCCCGCGCGAGCGATGCAGCGCCTGGTGGCGCGGCTCGCTGGCCCGGTCTCGGCGTGGGTCCGGCCTTGGGCGTCGAGGATGGGAGCCCGGGGGGACTTGACCTGATCCGGCGGGCTGGGCTAAAGCCCAGCCCGCGTGCGGCCGATCAAGCGGGTGACTTTCCCTCGAAGTCACCCCTCGATGCGTTCGATCACGTTGACACGTGGCGCCGTGCTCGGCGGCGCCCTGGCGGTCTGCTGCGCTCCCGTCGCGCTCGCGGCGCCAACCGGCGAGAGCACCCCGCTTCACCTGGGCTCGAGCACCGCGGTGCACGCCGCCTCGAGCGGGGGCTCGAGCATCCTTCGCACGCTCGTGGCGCTGGTCGTAGTGGTCGGCGTGATCTACGCGATCGCGCGCATCCTGCGCGCGATCAAGGGGCGCGACGCCGTCCGCGCATCCGGCAGCGGCCTTGAGCAGATCGCGAGCCTGCCGCTCGCGCCGGGCAGGTCGGTGGCGCTCGTGCGCTCCGGCCGCGCCATCGTGCTCGTCGGGGTCGCCGAGCACGCGGTTACGGCGATCAAGACCTACACGGAGGCCGAGGCGCTTGCCGTCGGGATCGAGCTGCCGCGGCCCGGGGCCGCGCGCGAGGACCCCGAGCGCCCGGTGGAGAGGGCGCTTGACCGCCTGCGCCGGATGACGGTGCGCGCGTGAAGATCGACTCCTCAAACGCGCTTCAGATCCTCGTCCTGGTCGGCGGGCTGTCACTGGTCCCCGCGATCCTGTTCACCGTCACCGGGTTCACGCGCATCCTGATCGTGCTCGGCTTCATCCGCTCGGCGATGGGCACCACCACGACGCCGCCCAACCAGGTGCTGGTCGGGATCGCGCTGTTTTTGACCCTGTTCGTGATGAAGCCCACGATCGGCGCGGTGGTGCACGACGCCTGGGACCCGCTCGAGCACCACCAGATAACGATGTCGACCGCGATCACCCGTGCGGAGGAGCCGCTGCGCGAGTTCATGTTCGGTCAGGTGCAGGCGCAGGACCTCACCCTGTTCGTCTCGCTGGCCAAGATCCCCACGCCGCAGACGCGCGCTCAGGTTCCCACCTACGTTCTGATCCCGGCCTTCATCCTGTCCGAGCTGAAGACGGCGTTCCAGATCGGCTTCTTGATTTTCTTGCCGTTCTTGATCATCGACCTGATCGTCTCCTCGACGCTGATGAGCGTGGGCATGATGATGCTGCCGCCGACGTTCGTCTCGCTGCCGTTCAAGATCCTGCTGTTCGTGCTGGTCGACGGCTGGGACCTGATCACCCGCTCCCTGATCCAGAGCTTCCACTGAGAGGAGGCGGGCGACAGTGAACCAGGACACGGTCGTCAACCTCGCCACGCAGGCGATGACGCTCGCGATCGAGGTGGCCGGGCCGATGATGCTCGTGGGCCTGGTGATCGGGCTGGTCGTCTCGATCTTCCAGGCGGTCACCTCGATCCAGGAGCAGAGCCTCTCCTTCATCCCCAAGATCATCGGCCTCGCAGCGCTGATCGTGCTGCTCGGGCCGTGGATGCTCGACCAGCTGGTCAACTACGCATCGAACCTGTACCTCTCGATCCCGCAGCTGATCGCCGGCGGATGACCGAGGCGGATCTCAGGACGCTGCTTGGCTCGATCGGGCCCGACCAGGTGACCGGCTTCTTCCTCGTGCTGGCGCGGGTGACCCCGCTGTTCGTGCTGGCCCCGGTGTTCTCCTCGGCGATGCTGCCGCCGAAGGTGCGCAGCGTCGTGGCCGTCGGGCTGGCGATCGGCCTGACGCCCCTGGCCGTGCACGGCCAGCGGATACCCACCGACGCGCTCAGCGTCGCCGGCCTGCTGGTCGAGCAGGTGCTGGTGGGGCTGGCGTTCTCGTTCGCCGTCGGCGCGGTGCTGTACGCGGTGCAGGCCGCGGGCGGCCTGGCGGACATGCTGTCAGGGTTCTCGTTCGGCGCGCTCGTGGACCCGATCAACGGCAACCAGGGCGGCGTGCTGACCAGCCTCTACAGCCTGCTGGGGATGATGATGTTCATCGCCATCGGCGGCGACATGTGGATGGTGCGCGGGCTGGCGCGGACGTTCGGCCTGGTTCCGCTCACGGGCTCGGCGCCGCTGCCGGGGATCGCCTCCGGTGCCGTGGCCACGCTCGGCTCGGTGTTCATCGGCGCGGTCGAGGTGGCGGCGCCGGTGCTGCTGGCGATGCTCGTGACGGACGTGGCGTTCGGGATGGTGTCAAAGGTGGTCCCGCAGGTGAACGTGTTCGGCGTCGGGTTCGCGCTCAAGGTCGGCGTGGTGATGCTGGTGATCGCCGCGTCGCTGCCGTTCATCGGCGCGTTCATGTCAAACCAGATCGTCGGCGCCGTGCAGACGGCGCTGGGAGCGATATAGGGGCGCTGGATGGCCGCGCAGGAGAGAACCGAGAAGCCCACCGCCAAGCGCCGCAACGAGGCGCGGCGCAAGGGCCAGGTGGCCAACAGCGCCGAGCTCAACCACGTCGTCGTGCTGATCGCCGGCCTGGCGGCGGTGCTGGTGCTGGGGCGGACGATCGTCTCTGAGGCGGCTTTGACGATGCAGGCCGCGTTCGCGCTGGCCTCAAGCCCTCACACCGTCACCTCCGCGGCCGGCCTGCACGGCCTGCTGAGCCTGGCGCTGGGCGCGGTGCGCTCCACGCTTGTGCCGATCGCGGGGATCTGCCTGGCCGGGGCGCTGATCTCAAACGTCGCCCAGGTCCGCCTGCGGCCGGCGTGGTCCAAGCTCAGGCCCGACTTTCGCCACATCTCGCCGATGGGCGGCTTCAGACGGCTGTTCGGACGCCAGATCGCCTTCCAGCTTGTCCAGACGCTCGCCAAGGTGGCGGTCGTCGGCGGCGTGGCCGCGCTCGCGCTCCTGCCCCAGATCACGGGGGTCAGCGCCGCGGTCGGCACCACGCCGGGCGCGCTGGGCTCGCTGATGAGCTCGAGCGCGCTTGCGATCGTCGAACGGGTCGCCGCCGTGTACCTGCTGATCGGGCTGATCGACCTGATCTGGTCGCGCCGCCAGCACGCCCGCTCGCTGAAGATGACAAAGCAGGAGGTCAAGGAGGAATCCAAGAGCACCGAGGCTCCGCCAGAGGTGCGAGCCGCGATCCGCCGCAGGCAGTTTCAGATCATGCGGGCGCGCATGATGGCGGCCGTGCCGACCGCCGACGTGGTGGTCACCAACCCCACCCATTACGCGGTCGCGCTGCGCTACGACGGGACGCTCCCGGCCCCCGTCGTCGTCGCCAAGGGCCGCAACCTGATCGCCGCGCAGATCAGGCGCATCGCATCCGAGCACGGGGTGCCGATCGTGCCCGATCCGCCGCTGGCGCGCTCGCTGTACTCGATGGTCGCGCTTGAGGCGATGATCCCGGCCGAGCTGTACGCGGCCGTCGCGCAGGTGCTCGCCTACGTATACCGGATGGCCGGACGCCGGAGGGTGGCGGCCTGATGGAGCGCGGGCTGCGCAGGCTGCTGGCCCACACCGACCTGCTGGCGGCGGTGGGGGTCGTGCTCGTGGTGACGATGCTCGTGGTCCCGCTGCCGGCCACGCTGCTTGACCTGCTGATCACGCTGAACATCTCCGGCGCGCTGGCGGTGGTGGTCGCCACGATGTACGTCGAGCGGCCGCTGGACTTCTCCTCCTTCCCGACGCTGCTGCTGCTGACCACCATGTTCCGCCTGGCGATCAACGTGTCGGTCACCAGGCTGGTGCTGACCAAGGGCGACGCCGGCAGCGTGGTGCGCGACTTCGGTCAGTTCGTGGTCGGCGGCAACGTGATCATCGGCCTGGTGATCTTCATGATCCTGGTGGTCATCCAGTTCGTCGTGGTCACCAACGGCGCCGGTCGCGTGGCGGAGGTCGCGGCGCGCTTCACGCTGGACGGCATGCCCGGCAAGCAGATGTCGATCGACGCCGACCTCAACGCCGGGCTGATCACCGACGAGCAGGCCCGCGCGCGGCGCGCCGAGATCGGGCGCGAGGCCGACTTCTACGGCGCCATGGACGGCGCGTCCAAGTTCGTCAAGGGCGACGCGATGGCGGCCGTGGTGATCACCGCGATCAACCTGATCGGCGGCATCGCGATCGGCATGCTCCAGCGACACCTGGGCTTCAGCAACGCCACCCACCACTACTCGCTGCTGACGGTCGGCGACGGCCTGGCCGAGCAGATCCCGGCGCTGCTGATCTCGGTTGCCACCGGGATCATCGTGACCCGCTCGGCGGCCAGCCGCGACCTGGGCTCGGAGATCACCAGCCAGATCCTCGGTCAGCGCCGCGCGCCGCTGGTGGCCGGCGGCGCGATCATCGCCTTTGCGCTGATCCCCGGGCTGCCCAAGCTCCCGTTCCTGCTGGTGGGCGGGGTGCTGTTTGCGATCGGCTGGACGCTGCGCCGGCACGGCGCCGAGCTGCTGGCGCCCCGCCTCGAAGCGCCCCAGGCGCCCGCGGCCGAGTCCGAGCCCAAGGTCGCGCCGCGCGACGAGGTCCTGCGCGAGCTCCCGATCGACCCGCTGGAGCTGGGCATCGGCTTCGGGCTGGTGCCGCTGGTCGACCGCGGCTCCGGTGGCTCGCTGGTCAGGCGCATCTCCCTGATCCGCAGGCAGATCGCCGGCGAGCTGGGGATGGTGATCCCGCCGGTGCGCATCCACGACGAGGTCGAGCTGGACTCGCACGAGTACGTGTGCAAGGTCCGGGGCACGGAGGTCGCTCGCGGGCGGGTGATGGCCGGCCACAAGCTCGCGATGGACCCCGGCGACGCGGTTGGCAACCTGCAGGGGATCCCGACCACCGAGCCCGCGTTCGGGCTGCCGGCGGTGTGGATCGCCGACTCCCAGCACTCGGAGGCCGAGGCGCTCGGCTACACGGTGGTCGACGCCGAGTCGGTGATCGTCACGCACCTGACCGAGACGATCCGCGCCAACGCCGCCCAGCTGCTCACCCGCCAGGACGTGCGAGCGCTGCTGGACCAGCTCAAGGAGACCAACGAGGCGGTCGTGACCGAGGTGGTGCCCGACATCCTGTCGGTCGGCGAGATCCAGCGCGTCCTGCAAGCGCTGTTGTCGGAGGGGGTCTCGATCAGGGATCTGGGCGCGATCGTCGAAGCAGTGGGCGATAAGGCGAAGATCACGCGCGACACGGGGCTGCTGGCGGAGTACGCTCGGCAGGCGCTCGGGCGTGCGATCACCGCTCCCCACCTTGCTCCCGACCACAAGCTGTGCGTGATCACCCTCGACCCCGCGATTGAGCAGGAGGTGGCCACGTCGATCACCCAGACGACCGACGGGGAGTACCTGGCGCTGGACCCGGCTCGCGCGCACGCGCTGCTGGGCGCCCTGCGCACCCAGACCGAGCAGGCCGCGGCGCGCCGCGGCATCCGCCCGGTGCTGCTGTGCTCGGCCCGCGTGCGCCGCCATCTGCGGCGGCTGGTCGAGTCCGCCGTGCCGCAGCTGGCCGTCTGCTCCTACAACGAGATCTCCTCGGGCATCAGCGTCGAGACGCTGGGGGTGGTGAGCGCGTGAGCGATCAGGACCCGGACCTCGCGGCTCAGGCGGGCAGCCTGACCAACTCGGGGGCCGGCCGGGCCGATACCGGTCACCGCTCCGCGGTGGGCCGGGCCGACGCCCTCTCCCCTGCCGACCGGGTGGATGCCAGCGGCGTTCGCACCTACCGCGGGCGCTCGGTCCAGGAGCTGATCCCCCGCATCCGCGCCGAGCTTGGGCCCGACGCGATCATCCTGCGCCAGCGCGAGGGGCTGACCGGCGGCATCGGCGGGTTCTTTGCGCAGCGGTGCGTGGAGATCGACGCGCGGCCCGCGGCGAGGATCAGCATCTACGACGACGCCGAGGAGCTGGACGATCTGCAGGACGCGCTCACGGTGCCGGCCGGCGCGCCCGCCACGGCGCCCGCCCCCTCCGCCGGCCCGCCGGGCGCGACGCCGTGGCCGGCCGGCGCCACGCCGGCGGCCGACGCGCCGGCGCCCTCAGCCTCTGCGCCGCCCGCCGACGCGCCTCTGCACGCCGACGCGCCCCTGCACGCTGACGCGTCCCGGCCCGCCGACACGCCCCGGCACGCCGGCCGCGTCCCGACCTTCCTCGACGAGGCATCGTTCGCCGCGGCCCTGGAGCAGGCGACCCAGGATGCCGAGCGCCCGGAGCATGACTTCGCAGAGGGCGAGCCGGCGCCGGCCGGCCACCGGCCCGAGCAGGCGCGCCCGTCGTTCATCGCCTTCGACGAGATAGGCGACTCGGTCCCGGCATCCGCGCCGGCGTCAGAGCCGCCGGCCCAGCAGCCGGCGGCCGCCGCCGAGCCTGAGCGCGCGCCGTCCGCCGAGCCACCGCCAGCCGAGCCGCCGCCGCCTGCGCCCCTGTCCCCTGCGCCGCCGGCGCCCGAGCCACCGCCCCCGTGGATGCGCTTCGCCGCACAGCAGCCGCAGCGGCGCAGCGCGGAGCCCGGCTCGCACGAGGGCGGTGAGCGTTCGGCCCTGCCGGCGCGCCCGGAGCCTGGCTCGCACGAGGGCGCTGCGGGTCCCGCCGTGCCCGCGCGTCCGGTCGCCCGTGTGCAGGAGCAGGCCAGCCATGCCTCGCCGTACGGGTTCGCCGTGCGCCGCCGCGGCGGCATCCTCCCCGCCGCCGAGCGGATCCTGCGCGCCGCGATCGAGGCCGCCCACGCTCCGGCCGAGGGTCGCCCGCACGCCTCTTCGCCCTCCGCGCCCACGGCTGGGCCGGACCGGTCGCCTGCGGGCGCCCGCCAGCCCGCCCCGCCTCACGCCCGCCCCGCCGGCGACCCGTCGCAGGGGGAGCCAGCGCCGCACGACGCCGAGCTCGAGCGCCGGCTGCTGGCACGGGGCGTCTCGGCCGCCAACGCGGCGGCGATCATCGTTGCCGCCCGCGCCGAGGTGGGGCGCGACGCCGGGCCCGACCGTCTGCTGGATGCCGCGCGCGCGCTGCTGGCCCGCTCGATCCCCCCCGCGCGGGCGATGCCGCAGCGCTGCGGCGCGGTGGCGATCGTCGGGGCCGGCGGGTCGGGCAAGACACGGGCCGTGGCCGCGCTGGCGACCGCGCGCGCCCGCGCCGGAGAGCTCGTGAGCGTCGCCACGCTCGGCGCTCCCGCGCGAGAGGTGGAGCTGGGCGCGCTGCTGCGTGGCGAGCCGGTCACCGTGATCCCGGCGATGCGCACCCGCGCGACGGCCCGCGCGGTCGCCTCGGCGCGTCAGCGGGGCCTCGTGGTCGTGGACACGGCGGCGGTCACGCCCCGTGACACGGCGACGATCGAGATGCTGGCCGAGGCCCTGGACGGCTTCGGCCTGGACGGCGTCTACCTGACCGTGCCCGCGACCGTCAACCTCGCCGCGGGCGCGAAGCTCGTCGACGGGTTCTCCGCCTTTGACCTCGCCGGCCTGATCGCCACGCACGTGGACGAGACCGATCAGCTGGGCGTGGCGGCCGAGCTTGCGATCGCCACCGGGATCGGGCTCTGCCACACGCTTGCGGGAGGCCAGCTGGCGCAGGCGATCGCCCCGGTGGACCCTGACACGCTCGCCGCCGTGCTGCTCGAGCCGCTGGAGGCGACCCGGTGACCTGCCCGGCCGGCCATCGCGAACCGCAGGCCGGCGCGGGCGGCGAGGTCCGGCCTTTCCCGGGCAGCGGCCAGGGAGTGCTCACCACATCCGGCGGGGAGAGGCTTCCGGTGCGCACCTTCGAGCGCGGCCGCGAGGTGGTCCTGGTCGTGCTGGTCGACGTCGACGAGGCGCCCAGCGGGGAGGCCGGGGAGGCCGACCTCGAGTACACGTCCACGCGCGGCGTGGTGCGCCTGCACGGCCGCGCCGTGTTCGAGGACCGCTCGCTGGTTCGCTTCCGTGCCGACGGGGAGCCCGAGGTGGTCCAGCGGAGGTCGTTCGTGCGCGTTCACACCCCGCAGGCGGTGACCCTGCAGACGCAGGATGGCGCCCGGCGGCGGGTGAGCACGGTCGATCTCAGCGGCGGTGGCATGCTGCTGGCCGGCGCGGAGATCCTCGAGCCCGGCCAGAACGTCGGCTTTGCGATCGCGCTGGGCGGCGATGCGCCGATCGAGGGCGAGGCGCGCGTGGTGCGCGTGGACGGCCGTGACCGCCGGGCGCTTGTGTTCGAGCGCATCGGCGAGCACGACCGCCAGCGCCTGATCCGCTACGTGTTCGAGTGCATGCGTCGCGCGCGGGCGCGAACGCGCGGCGACTGGCTCTAAGAGGAGGCGGGATGGCCAAGGAAGCCAAGGCCACAGGCAAGGACAAGAAGAAGGCCAAGGGCAAGAAGGGCGCATCGGCAAAGGACGCGCCCGGCGGGATCAGCGTGGCCACGCACCCGCGGGCGGCCGCCTCGGTCCGCCGCGCCAAGGGCCTCGGCGGGCTGGCGGCGTTCGCGCTGGCGGCGTATCTGTCACACGGGGCCGGCGTGCCGCTGGAGCAGGTTGCCCTGCGGGCGCTTGCCTTCGGGGTCGCGGGCTACCTGGTCGCATGGGCCTGCGCGGTGGCCGTGTGGCGCCACCTCGTGCTCGCCGAGCTTCGCCACGCGATCGAGACCGGGCGCGCCACCTACGCGCCGCCGGCGGGCGAGCAGTCCGGTCGCCGCCGCGGACGTGGCCGTCGCGCCGCCCAGCAGCAGCCGGAGGCTCCGGAGGCGGCGGGCGAGTCCGCCGGCGGCTGAGGGGCAGGAGGATCGCCGGCGGCGTCGAAGCATGAGCCGCGGGACCGCCGCATCGACGGCCCGCCAGCCGCGCAGCCGGAAGGGCCATGGACCCGATCGCCCCGATCCCCCCGGTGCCTCCGACGATCCCGCCGGTGTCCGGACCGCGGGCGGTGGGGCGCTCCGGCGAGCGCCCGGGGCAGCGCCGCGAGCCCGAGCCCCGTGGGCGCCGGGCGCGCGGGAGCGCGGCCCAGGCGCAGGATGCCGCGCCGCCAGCCGATGACCAGGCCGCGAGGGACCGGGGTCAGCGGGGCGATGACGACGGACGCCCGCACATCGACGTGACCGCCTGAAGGCTCCGCATTGGGATCTCGCCGCGCCGAGGCAGAGCCCCTGAGTCGGTATCCCGCTCCCGTGCCGCGATGAGGCTCGGGGAGTGGGGCTCCCCTCCTCATCCGGGCCCCGTCACCGTCCGCGTCGATGCGTCCAGGCGCGCTGGACGCGATCTCAAGTCCCCTGTGGGCGCGTCGATAACGGGGGTGCCGGCCGCACGGAGCAGCCGGGGGACAACCAAACGATCTGCACCACGGAGGTGTCTTCAATGTCCCTTTCGATTCTGACCAACATCTCGGCGATGAACACTCAGCAGAACCTGCTGAACTCGTCCAACGCCGTCGCCCAGTCGATGGCGCGCCTGTCGTCCGGCCTGCGGATCAACAGCGCCGCCGATGACGCTGCCGGGTACGCGATCTCCGAGGGGCTCACCTCTCAGGTCAACGGCCTGGACCAGGCAGCGAGCAACACCAACGACGCGATCTCGATGGTCCAGACCGCGTCCAGCTCGCTCAACGACGTGGAGAACATGCTCCAGCGCATCTACGAGCTGGGCGTGCAGTACAACAACGGCTCAAACTCCGCGCAGGACCAGCAGGACATCCAGGCCGAGGTCAACCAGCTGACCCAGGAGATCGATCGCGAGCAGAGCTCGTCGAACTTCAACGGCCTGAACCTCCTCAACGGCACCGCCGGCACCAGCGGCACGGTCACCTTCCAGGTGGGCCCGAACGCCAACGACACCCTGACCGCCACGTTCTCGGCCATCGAGGGCACCAGCGGCCTGGGCGGCCTCGGATTCAGCTGGACGCAGGCGGCCAACGGCGGCACGGTGATCGACCTGAGCAACGCCAACGCGCTGACCAGCCTCACCGACGCGATCAACAACATCTCCAGCCTGGCGGCCACGCTGGGCGCGGTCCAGAACCGCCTCCAGTACACGTCTGACTCGATCGCCGCGACCGAGCAGAACCTGGCCGCGTCCAACAGCCAGATCAAGGACGTCAACATGGCCCAGGAGATGACCAACCTGACCCAGGAGCAGATCCTGGAGCAGGCGGGCACGGCGATGCTGGCCCAGGCACAGGCCCAGCCGCAGCTGATCCTCAAGCTGCTCGGCTGACGTCTCCTCCTCCCCTCGGGCGGGCGGCGTCCACGCGGCGCCGCCCGCACCGCGGGGCGAGATCTTCGCCGCAGCGGCGGCGGCGCCGATGCGCGCCGCGCCCGGCGGCGTCACAGGCTCGGACGCGGCCGGCCCGGCCGTCCGCACTTCGAGAACAACAACGCCTCGCGCTCACCCAAGGTCGCAAACCGCGGGGCCACATCAGATCCGATCCATCGAGGGAACGGTTGGAGGAGGCGGGCCGCTCGCACCGGCCCGCCTCGCTCCGTTCCGGGACCGAACGCTTCACCGACACGGTCCGCCGCTCGGGTGAGCGGCCGTTCAAGCGCCCGCTCCGCACGCCGATCACCAGGGCAAAGATGAGCTACACCGACGCGCTGGCGCGCATCTCGCAGATCTCCGCCGAGGCGGCCTCGCTGCGCGCTGCCTTCTCAGCGCCGGTCGCGGCCGCCGCGCCCGCGGCCGCGTCGAGCTCCTCGGCGGCCACCGCCGCCGAAAGCCAGGCTGCGGCGAGCTTCTCGACCGCGCTCGCCAGCGCGCTCTCCGACTCCAGCCAGGGGTCGCCGCTGTCGGCCTCGCTTTACCCGGCGCTGCCGGCGAGCCTCACCGTGGCGCCCGCCGGCGCCGCGCTCGGCACCGGCGGCGAATTCTCGGCTGGGGCCGGCCTTGCCGCGGTCGGCATGTCCGCAGGCGGCGCGGTCGGCGTGCCCGCGGCCGGCGCGGTCGGCGTGTCCGCGGCCGGCGCGGGCATCTACTCAGGCGGCGCGCTCGCCGTCGGCGCCGGGCTTCCCGCGAGCGCCTCCACTCTGCTCACCCCCGGCCAGCAGCAGTTCGCCAGCCGCCTTGCGGCCGACACCGGGCTTGACCCCGGGGTGGTGACCGCCTGGCTTTTGGCGGAGGAGAGCGGCGGCGCGGCCGCTTCCCGCCAGGCCGCCGGCAACAACGACTGGCTGAACATCGGCTACACGGACTCGGGCACCTACGGCGCATCAGACGCCGTCTGGAGCGACCCGATCACCGCCGCCGACGCGACGGCCGGCTGGCTGTCCGGGCAGAGCACGATCCCCGGCTATGGCACCGCCAGCCCGGGGATCCAGGCGATCCTGCAGACGGCCGGCCAGGGGCCGGCCGCCCAGATCCAGGCGCTGCAGAGCTCCGGCTGGGCCTCCAGCGGCTACCCGGACCTCCCGTCGATCTACCAGCAGGTGCTGGCCTAAAAGACGGGGCCGCGCCGCTAAACGCCAGCCTGAGCCGGCCGATCACCCGGGCATGGCCCTCGACGGATCGCCCCGCGTCACGCTGGGCATCGCCACCCACAACCGCCACGACTACCTCGCGGCGGCGGTGCGAAGCGGCCTGGAGCAGGACTTCGCCGACATGGAGGTGCTCGTCGTCCTCGACGGCACCACCAACCCCGCCACGGAGGCGATCCTCGCCGAGCTGTCTGACGACGCGCGGCTGCGCGTCGTGCGCCACGAGCGCAACCTGGGGATAGCGGCCGCCTACAACACGTTCATCTCCGCGGGCCGCGGCGAGCTGATCGCGATGCTCGGCGACGACGACCTCTGCCTGCCGGGCCGCATCCGCCGCCAGGTGGAGGTGTTCGACCGCCACCCGGACACCGGGGTCGTGCACGGGGACGCGATCGTGATCGACGCGGACGGCCGCCGGACGGGGATCTGGCCGAGCGTCGACCTGGCGCCGGGCGCGCTCGTGCGCTCGCTGTGGCGAAGCCACAACCATCTCGTCGATCCCACGCGGATGGTGCACCGTCGCGTGTATCAGGCGGTCGGCGGCTACGACGGCGCCTACCCGATGGCCAACGACCTCGACCTGTGGCTGCGCGCCGCGCCCCGCTTTCGCTTCCGCCACTGCGGCGGCGCGCCGCTGACGGCGGTGCGCCGTCACGGCGACAACGCCTCCGGCGAGTCCGCCCGCGAGCGGGAGCTCGAGGAGGTCCAGCGCGCGCTCGAGGCGGCGCTCGAGCGCACTCCGCTGCGGGAGCTTGTGCCCGAGCTCGACTGGGCGGTCCTGGACGAGCGCGACGCCGAGCGCCAGGCGCTGCTGCGCCTCGCCGACCTGCTGGAGCTCAGGCGACTGGCGCTGCCTGAGCTGGCGGCGAAGCTCAGGCGGCGGGCGCAGCTGATACCAGCGCCCGACTGGGAGCGGATCGCGGCCACCGGGCGCCGCGCCAGCCCGCGCTCGCGCTCGTGCGCGGATGATTCGGCGACCGGCGAGGTGCCCGCCGGCCTCCCGGCCGCGGGTGCGCTGGCCGAGCGCCCGCACCGCCTGATGATCACCTCGTTCGGGTTTGACGACAGCGGCGGCGGGACGACCGTGCCGCGCCTGGTCGCCAAGGAGCTCGCCCGCCGCGGCTGGGATGTGACTGTCTTTTGCGCGGCGACCGAGCCCACGCAGTCGCGCGCCGCCTACGAGGTGCGCGAGTCACGTCGCGACGGCGTGCGCGTGATCTCGGTCCACAACCGCGACCACGGGCTGTTTGACATCTCCAATCCGCTGCGGGAGCTGGACGATCCTCCGATCACGGCCGCGTTTGAGCGGGCGCTGGATGCGACCGGGCCGCAGGTGGTGCACTTCCACAACCTGCACAACCTCGGCGCGAGGCTGATCGACGTGGCCGCCGCGCGCGGCCTGCCGGCGTACTTCACCACCCACAACTACTGGCTGATCTGCCCGCGCGCCTACCTGCTGGACGGCGACGGCCGCATCTGCCCCGGTCCGGGGGATGGCGGCGCGTGCGCGGGCTGCGTCGGCTGCGCCGACCCCGGCGCCTACCGCCTGCGCCTGGAGGAGATCTGCGCCGGCGCGCAGCGCGGGCTGACCGCGATCCTCGCCGTCTCGCACGCCGTGCGCCGCACGCTGCTCGGCGCCGGCTATCCGGCCGAGATGGTGGACGTCGTGCGCCAGGCGATGCCGCACGAGGGCGAGATCTGGGAGCGGGTGGGGCGCGACCGCTCGCCCGGGAGGGTGGCGCAGCGCCTGACCGTCGCGTTCGTGGGATCGGCCTACCCGCACAAGGGGCCCCAGCTGCTGGTCGAGGCGGCCCAGCGCACGCGGGCGCAGCTTGACGTGCGGATCCTGGGAGAGGTGCCGGACGCCTTCGCGCGCAGGCTGCGAGAGCGCGACCGCCGCGGCGTGGTGTCGCTGTGCGGGTCCTTCTCGCCCAGCGAGCTCCCCGGCCTGCTGGCCTCGGTGGACGCCGTCGTGCTGCCGTCGATGTGGTGGGACTGCGCCCCGCTGGTCGCGGCCGAGTGCCTGGCGGCGCGGACGCCGCTTTTGGTGCCGCGCCTGGGCGGTCTGCCGGAGGCGATCCGCGACGGCGTCGACGGGCTGACCTTCGAGGGGCTGGACGCCGACGACCTGGCGACCCAGCTGGACCGCTTGGCGGACGAGCCGGGCCTGCTGGAGCGCCTGCAGGCGGCGATCGAGCCACCGCGGCCGTTCGGCGACTACGTCGACGAGCTTGAGCGCTACTACGACGGGGAGCGCCCCGGCGCCGTGGCCGACCCCGTTGAGGGTCAGCCGCCGACCGTGCGCTGGCAGGGCGACTTCGGGCTGGCGACCAGCCTGTCGATCATCAACGAGCGGATCACCGGCCGTCTGGCGGGGCCGGTCCGCAGGGTCTCCCCGGCCGGCTCGCAGGGCGCTGCGGCCGGCCCGCAGCATGGGGCCGCGGGCTCGCAGGGCGCTGCGGCCGGCTCGCAGCATGGGGCCGCGGCCTCGCAGGGCGCTGCGGCCGGCTCGCAGCATGGGGCCGCGGCCTCGCAGGGCGCTGCGGCCGGCTCGCAGGGCGCTCCGGCACCCGCCCGCGAGCTGCCCCACCCCGCCGATGTGGAGGTTCGCCACCAGTGGCCTCCGGACCTGACGGCGCCGCGCGCCGGGCGCCTGGCCGTGATCCTCCCGTGGGAGTTCGGCGCGATCCCCGAGGACTGGATCGAGCCGCTTCAGCGCGGCGTCGATGAGCTGTGGGTCCCCAGCGAGCACGTGCGCTCGATGTACCTGCGCGCCGGGCTTGACGCTAAGCGGGTCGTCGTGATCCCCAACGGCGTCGACCTGGAGCTGTTCCGCCCCCGGCGGGACGGCGAGGATCTGACGGGAACCGCGCTTGAGGCGCACCTGCGGCCGGTCGAGGCCGCGACGCGCTTTCTGTTCGTCGGCGGCCTGGTGGGCCGCAAGGGCGCGGACCTGCTCGCGCCCGCGTGGATCGGCGCGTTTGCGGGGCGCGACGACGTGGCGCTGATCGTCAAGGACTTCGGCTCCGGCGGCATCTACCGATCCGGCGAGCGCGACGCGATCAGGCGCCACGCGGCCTCGGGCGCGCTGCCGCGGATCGTGCTGATCGACGAGGAGCTGCCCGCGGCGGAGCTCGCGGCGCTGTACCGGGCCTGCGACGTGCTCGTGCACCCATACCGCGGCGAGGGGTTCGCGATGCCGGTGCTCGAGGCGATGGCGAGCGCCCTGCCGGTGATCGTCACCGCCGGCGGGCCCACCGACGAGTTCGTCCCCGAAGGCGCCGGCTGGCGGATCTCCGCGCGGCGCGTGAGCTTCGCCGAGGACCGGATCGAGCACCTGCAAACGCGCGGCACGCCGTGGCTGCTGGAGCCCGACCTCGCCCACCTGGTGTCACTGCTGCGCGAGGCCGAGGCGGCCGGCGCGGCCGCCCGGCGCGCGCGCGGCGCCGTCGCTCGGCGCGCGGCGGAGCGGCTGAGCTGGGAGGCGGTCGCCGAACAGTACGAGCGGCGGATCGCGAGCCTCGCGAGGCGGCGACCGCGGCGATGCTGGGGCGCTGGCGCCGAGCCGTTCCCGCTGGCGGGCGAGTTTGCACTGCGCGTGCTCGCCACCCCGGCCTGGCGCGGGCGCGATCAGCTTGACCGCCTGCTGGGGGAGTGGGCCCGGGCGACCGATGCCGGCCGCAGCGCCTGCCTTTACCTGCTGGCGGACCCGCGGGTGGACGGGCGCCCGGAGGAGCTCGAGCGTGGGATCCTGCAGGCCGCGCAGCGCGCCGGCGTCGACCTGGAGCACGCCGCGGACATCGAGGTGCTGATGGAGCCCGCGCAGGCGCAGCGCGATCCGCGCCTGCACGCCGCGATGACGGCCTACGTGCCGCTGCACCCCGCCTGCGCCGGCCACGAGCGCATGGCCCACGAGGCCGGCTGCGCGGTGCTGGAGCTGGGCACCGGGGCGATCGGCCGGCTGGTGGGCGCGGCGCCGCTTGCGCGCGCCGCCTGACGGACGAGCCGCGCTCGCGCGCGCCGCCTGACGGACGAGCCGCGCTCGCGCGCCGCCTGACGGACGAGCCGGGTTCGCGCGCCGCCTGGCCGGCGAGCCGCGCTGGCGCGCCGCCTGGCCGGCGAGCTGCGCTCGCGCGCCGTCCGACGGGGAGGCCAGCCTTCAGCGCGTCGGTCGCCTGGGGTCAGATCTCTCAGGCCCCCGGCGGTGAGCGTCTCAGCAGGCGGCGGTGATCGTCTCAGCAGGCGGCGGTGAGCGTCTCAGGCGGCGGCGCGCAGCGTCGCGCCCGCCGACCGGGTCAGCTCGCTCATCGCCGCAGCGGAAGCCCGGAGGCCGCAGGCGTGCAGGACCGCGCCGCGACGCGCCTGCCGGTCGCCGGCGGCGGCGCCGGACCAGCCGCGCACGGCGCGCAGCGGCTCGGCCGCCGCGGGGTCGACCGCCAGCGCCAGCTCGCCGAGCACCCACGCGGCCGCCCCGCCCCGGCGCACGACGACCGCCGCGCCGGCAGCGGCCGCCACCAGCGCCTGGCGATCGAACTCGTCGTCGGGGTCCACAGCCACCACGATGTCGCTGCGCGCCGCAAGTGCCGCGAGCGCCCGCTCGTCGGTGGTCGGCGAAAGCAGCGTCGCGCCCGGCAGCGCCTGATGCAGCTGGCGGTGGATCTCCGGGGTGCGCACGGAGGGCAGCACCGCCACGGGAACGTCGCCCAGCTCGCGCAGCCCCTCCAGCAGCCGGGCCGTCAGCGTGCGATCGTGCGTCGGCGCCAGGACGAGCGCCCCATGCCCGCCGTCGCCGGCCTCGGCCTCGATCCCCGCCGGAGCCAGCAGCTCCACGCGCTCGGCGCGCCAGCCGGCCGAAAGCAGGCGGTCGGCCGCTGCCGGGCAGGCCGCCCAGGCCGTTGCCCCAGCAGCGGCGGTCTCCGGCCGGGCGACCGGGCGCCGGGCAACGCCCGCTCGCAGCACATCCTCGGCGGCGGGCATATCGCCAAAGCCGATCGTGGTCGCCCCAGGGGCGCTCGCCCGCGCGTGGGCGAGCGCCAGCTGGCGCCATCGCTGCTCATCCAGCGCGGGCCCCACCCAGGTGGGGGCCACCGTGCGCGCCGCCACATCGGCGCCTGCGTCGAGCAGCGCTCGCACCAGCCCGCGGGCCTCCGCTCCCCGGGGCCCGAGCCCGCACAGCGGACCGACGATCCGAAGCGGGGCTCCGTCGGCATCGTCCGGGGCCGCGCGCAACCCCGCGATCGGGTTCAGGATCGCGCCGTGGGCGGTGCGCAGCAGCCTCTCGTCGTCTGACAGCATCGCGCCCCAGCGGCTGAAGAACCGCCTCGGGTTGCCGTGGTTGTCGTAGCTTCGCCCGGAGGTGGCGCCCTCGTGGTGGACGATCTCCACATCCCCCAGGCAGCGGACGGTCGCGCCGGTGGAGCCGATCCGAAGGCACAGGTCGGTGTCCTCCCAGCCGTTGACGTAGCCCTCGTCCAGGCCGCCGACGAGCTCGAACAGGTCCGCCCGCACGGCGATGCAGCCTCCGGTGACCGTCCCGATCTCAAGCGTCGCGCGCGCGGCTGGGAGGTCCCCCTCCTCGTGGTGGAAGATGTGAAACGGGACCAGGCCGGCGGGCGCCTGGCGCCAGGCGATGCCGGCGTGCTGCAGCCGTCCGTCCGGGTAGCGCATCCGAGCGCCGACGAGGCCCACGCCGGGCTTTTGCACCTCGTCGATCAGCGCGTCGATCGCGCCGGCGCCCAGCTCCATGTCGGTGGAGACGACTATCAGCACCCGCCCGCGTGCCGCCCTCGCGCCCGCGTTGACGCCGCCGGCGAAGTTGAGGTTGCGCTCGAGCGCCACGACCGTCGCGCGCGGCTCCCAGCGCCTGAACAGCTCAAGCGTGGAGTCGGGGGAGTGGTTGTCGACGAGCACCAGCTCGATCTCCGACCCGAGCCGGTCGCCGAGATCGCGCTCAAGCGCGGCCAGGCAGCGCTCGGTCATCTCGCGCTTGCCGTAGGCGGGTATCACGATCGACGCCCGTGGGGCGCCGGCCTGTCCGCGCGGCGAGGGCCACATCTCGTCGTGGGGCCATCCCGGCGCGAGCGCCTCGCCGACCGCCGCCCGCCAGTCAAAGCTCGGCGCGTCGTCCGGGCGCAGCGCCACCGCGCGCGCGGGGAGCGGCGGATCCTCCGCGCAGGGCATGACGGCGATGTCGGGTATGTGGTCGGGGTCGGCGCCGACGCGCCCGACGGCGTCCCCCAGCAGCGCGAGCACATCGTCTGCGGCCTGGCGGCCGGCGGTCACCGGAACCGCGAGCGTCACCGCCTCTTTCGCCGAGAACGCGCTCAGGTAGCCGCCCACGACGGCGTCGGCGGCCGCGGGCGTCCAGCGCTCGCAGCGGGCCATCACGCAGGCGGGAACCGCGCTTGCGAACGCACGGCGCATCGAGGCGATCCCGGCGGCCACCCCGTGGCGGGCGTCGACGTGCGCGCGACCGGCCCTTGCCAGCCGCTGCCAGAGCGCCGCGTCGCCGTGCAGGCGCACGACCGCGCGCGCGAACTGCTCGCCGGGCTCGGCGATCAGCACGTGCTCGCCGTCGACGAGCCCCATCCCCTCGGCGCCGATCGTCGTGGTCACGACCGGCAGGCCGTGCATCAGCGCCTCGCCGATCTTCCCCTTCACGCCCGCGCCGTAGCGCAGCGGCGCGATCGACACGCGTGCCGCATCCAGGTAGGGCGCCACCTCGGGCACCTGTCCGGTCACCGTCACGCGCCCTGAGGCGAGCGAGCGGACCTCCGGCGGCGGCGCCCAGCCGACGATCGTCAGCGTCGCGTCCGGCAGCTGCTGGGCGATCAGCGGCCAGCTGTGCTGGCAGAAGTCCAGGATCGCGTCGACGTTCGGCCGGTGGTCGAAGTTGGCGACGAACACCAGCCCTCTGCGCTGCTCAAACGGCGGGCCGGGCGGGACGTCGAGGTGGACGTTGGTGACGATCTCGATCGGCACGCCGGGCGCGAGCTCGCGCAGGGCCCGCGCGTCGTCCTCGCTGACGGCGGTCAGCAGGTCCGCCTGCGAGTAGATCGCCGCCTCGCGCTCGCGCGTTCGCTCGGCCGCCGCAAGCGCGGCCTCGTCGCCGGAAAGCTCGGCTCCGCGGCGCTCGCGAACGTGGTGGACGTCGTGCGTGTCGATCAGGATCCGCGTCGCGGGCGACAGCGCGCGGATGTCGGGCAGGTACTGCTCGGCGGTGCCGTAGAAGTTCAGGTAGGCGAGGTCGAAGCGGCCGCGCGCCAGCAGCAGCCGCAGGTCAAACCCCACGCCGCGGATCGGGTGGCCGCCGTCGCGCAGGCGCCGGTGATCCAGCGGGTGCACCTCGACGCCGAGGGCGCGCAGCTCGTCGGCGTAGCGCTCCTGCTCCCAGCCGGCGCGCCCGACGAACGTCACCCGGTGGCCGTCGGCGACCATGAACTCGACGTAGCGCTGCAGGCGCAGCGACCCTGACTGCCGGTCGTAGGTCGGCAGCTCCTCGTGGACGACCAGCACGGACAGCGCGCGCTGCCTCGAGCAGTCGCCGGCGATCGCGCGCAGTCGCGCGATCTGTCCGTCGGCGGGGGCCATGACCGGGTTATCGCCCGCGCGCGGGGGCGCTTGAGCACTGGGTGCGGCTGGGATCGCCGTCGCCACGCCGCCCCGGGGTGGCCCGGTGGTCACGTCACCCGATCTGGCCTGGCCGTCGGCCCTGCTCGGCGGCGCTCGGGGCCGCCCGTGCGACCGTGGCTCAAGCCCCGATCGCGCCAGCCGACTATTCCGGCCGGTCCCTCGATGCGCAGCCAGGTCATGCTCTCGCAGCCGCCCTCCCCCGTCGATGGCGCCGCGCGCCCTCCGGCGCCCCGCGTCGAGCGCCGCGTCGGGCCGGGCCGGCGCGCGTCCGATCGCCGCGCCGCCGATGTGCGCGCAGCGGTCCGCCGCGCCACCGACCCGGTGCACCGCGCGCGGGCGCCGCTGAGGATCAGCTTCGCCGGCGGCGGCACCGACACCTCGCCGTTTCGCGAGCGCGAGGGCGGCGTGGTGCTCTCGACCACGATCAACCGCTACGCCTACGGCACGCTGCGCGCCCGCGGTGATGGCCAGGTGCACATCGACTCGCTGGACTTCGGCCAGACCGCCACCTTCCCGGTCGCCGGCGACGTGGGGCTCGGCGACGCGCTTGACCTTCCGCGGGCCGCGGTCGCGCGGCTGCGCACGCACGCCGAGCACTTCAACGCCGACTGCGGCTTTGACCTGTTCCTGCACTCCTCGGCCCCGCCCGGATCGGGCCTGGGATCGTCCTCGGCGATGATGGTCACGCTCGTGGGGGCGATGCAGAGCTTCTACCGCCTGCCGCTGTCCGAGTACGAGGTCGCCGAGCTGGCCCACGAGATCGAGCGCCGCGACCTCGGCCGGGAGGGGGGCATGCAGGACCACTACGCGGCCGCGTTCGGGGGCTTCAACTTCATCGAGTTCGAGGCCGACCGCGTGATCGTCAACCCGCTGCGCATCGGCGCCGACATCCTCTCCGAGCTCGAGTACAGCCTGCTGCTGGCCTTCACCGGCTCGACCCGCTCCTCCGATCGCATCATCGCCGACCAGAGCGCGCGCTACGAGGCGGGCGTGAAGGATGCGCTCGCGGGGCTGCGGGCGCAGAAGGAGCTGGCGGTGGCGATGAAGGACGCGCTGCTGCGCGCGCGGCTGGCGGAGTTCGGCTCGCTGCTGGGGGAGGCGTGGCAGGCCAAGAAGCGGATGTCGCCGCGGATCACCACGCCCGAGATCGACGAGATGTACGAGCAGGCGATCCGCGCCGGCGCCCTCGGCGGCAAGGTCACCGGCGCGGGCGGCGGCGGGTTCATGCTCTTCTACTGCGAGTACGACAGAAAGCACCGGGTCGCGGCGGCGCTTGACCGGATGGGCGCGCCGGTGTCAGACATCGGGTTCGACCAGGAGGGGCTGAGACGGTGGACGACCCAGGTCCCGCGCTGACGGGGCGCCCGTCGCCGGCCGCGCCCGCACGCCGCCCGGCTGGCCCCGGCCCGACTGAGGCGGAGTGCCTGGCCGGCTGCCCGCCGATGCCGGAGGGCAGCCTGGACGAGCCCGCTGCGGTGGCGGGCCGCCGTGTGGCCGGCTGCCGGTCGATGCTGGAGGAGCGGCTCGCCGAGCACCGGGCGATGCTGGAGGAGCGGCTCGCCGAGCACCGGGCGATGCTGGATGCCCTGTCGGCCGGCGCCGCGCTCGACGCGGCCGCGCGCGCCGCGGCCGCGGCGATCGACTCTGTGATGGGCGGCGGCAGGCTGATCCTGTTCGGCAACGGCGGCAGCGCCGCCGATGCGACGCACCTGGCGGCGGAGCTTCTGGGGCGCTTTCTCGTCGACCGTCGCCCGCTCGCGGCGCTGGCGCTGGCCGACAACCACGCGGCCCTGACGGCGATCGGCAACGACTACGCCTACGAGCAGGTGTTCGCGCGCCAGCTCGAGGGCCTTGGGCGCCCCGGCGACACGGCCATCGGCCTGTCGACGAGCGGCGCATCGCTCAACGTTGCGGCCGCTCTGCAGGCGGCGCGAGCGCTGGGGATGGCGACCGTCGCGATGACCGGTGCGGACCCGGGGATCGTCGGCCAGGCCGCCGAGATCGTGATCGCGATCCCTGCGCATTCCACGCCGCGCATCCAGGAGGCGCACATGCTGGTCGGCCACACGATCTGCGAGGCCGTCGAGCGTGCCCTGCTGGCCGACGGCGCCACCCACCGGGACGGCCGCCGAGCCCCGGCCCGCGCGCCGCTGGCGTCGGCGATGCCGGCGACCCAGCTGGCACTGGGGGCGTGATGGCCGCGCGCGCCGTGTTCCTGGATCGCGACGGCACGCTCAACCACCCGGCCGCGCCCGGCGACTACATCACCGAGCCCCGCGGGCTGCGCCTGTTCGACGGCGCCGCGCAGGCGGTGGCGCTGCTGCGCTCGCTGGGCTACCTGTGCGTCGTGGTCTCAAACCAGCGCGGCGTTTCGCTGGGCCTCATGTCGGCTCAGGGGCTGCGCGCGGTCGACGACCGCCTCAGAGAGCTGGCCGCCGTGGACGCGAGCTACTACTGCACGCACGGGCTTGCCGAGCGCTGCGCCTGCCGAAAGCCGCGAGCCGGACTGCTGGTGCGCGCCTCGGCGGAGCTGGACATCGACCTGAGCCGCTCCTGGATGGTCGGCGACCGGCAGTCCGACTGCGAGGCCGGCCGGCGCGTCGGCTGCCGGACGGTGCTCGTGGCGCCGCGCGACGGCGCGCTGCTGGCAGCCGCCCACCGGATCGCCACCACCACGCCTGCCGCACGCTCCCTCGGGCCGTCGGGAGCGCTCGCGGCGTGACCGGCAGCCAGTTCGCAGCCGGCACGATCGTCACACCGGACCGCCTGCCGTGGGCCCGTGCGCTCTGGCGGTCGTTCGCCGAGCACCATCCGCAGGTCCCGTTCGCCGTCGTGGCGCTCGGCGAGCCTGATCCATCAGCGCTCCTGCCGGACGACGGCTTTGAGCTGCTCGGCCCGGCGGCGCTCGGCCTGGACGAGCGCGAGTACGGTTGGATGCGCGCCATCTACGACGGCTTTGAGCTGTCCTGCGCCGTCAAGCCGTGGCTTTTGCGCCACCTCCTGGCCGAGGTCGCGCCTGCCGCCGTCTACCTGGACGCTGACATCCTCGTGTGCGCGCCGCTGGATGCGCTGGCCCAGCGCGCGGCGCGCTCGGGCGTCCTGCTCACCCCTCACCTGCTGGATCCGCCGGCCGGTGATGGGGCCGAGACGCTGGCGGCCAACCTGCTGCGGCTGGGGCAGTTCAACGCCGGCTTCGTGGCCGTGGGCCGCTCGGGCATCCCGTTCCTGCGCTGGTGGGGCGAGCGCCTGCGGCGCGACTGCGTCGACCACAGCGACGAGGAGCCGCTGCGCTTCGTCGACCAGCGGTGGCTGGACCTGGCGATCAACTGCTTTCAGATCGAAGTCCTGCGCGCCCGCGGGGCGAACGTCGCCTACTGGAACGTGGGCTCGCGGCTTGTGACGCGGGACGCGCGCGGCTACGCCGTCGACGGCGAGCCGCTCCTGTTCATGCACTTCTCAGGCTTTGACCCCAAGGAGCCCGGGCGCCTGTCCAGGCACGCACACCAGCCCCCGCGGGTCGACGCCGACGGCACCTGCGCGGTGGGCGAGCTGTGCGCGCTCTACGCGCAGCTGCTGGCGCGGGCGGGCCTCAAGCTCCCGCCAGCGCCGGCCCAGGGCCTTGACGCGCCGCCCGCGCCGGCCCACTCCGGCCCCGAGCTCCTGCCCACGCCCGCGCAGGCCGGCCCCGAGCTCTCCGCTTCACCCGCGCAGGCCGGCTCCGAGCTCTCCGCTTCACCCGCGCAGGTCGACCCCGAGGCTCCGGCGCCATCCCCGGCGCCCAGCCCCCAGCCTTCGCTGCCCGGCGGGCTGTCCCCGACGCCGGCGGCGCGGCGCGCGCTTCGGGCCGCGCTCGTCGAGGCCGAGCGAGTCGGGCCGCGGGCACCGGATCCGCGCGACGACGCCGCCGTGCTCGAGTGGCTGCGCGCGCCGATGACGCCCGCGGGCACCTCCCGCTACCTCTGGGCGCTGCGCGCCAGCCGCAGGGCGCTTCGCGAGCGCTTCCCGGCCGTGCCCGGCCCCGACGAGGGGCCGCTGCAGCGCTGGTCGGCGCTCGACGGCCTGGAGGAGGGCCTGGTGGAGCCCGCGCTGGCGGGTCGCGCGACGCCGGTCGCGCTTGACCGTGAGCGCCCGTTCGTGGTGCTCGTGCACGCCGACGAGGCGCTCGCCGATCCGGCGCTGCTTGAGGGAGTCGCGACCGTGCTCGCGCCCGACGCCGGCGCGCTGCTGCTGTTTGCGCCAGGCTGGGAGGCGGGCTCGTTCACCTGCCTGATGACCCCCGTGCTCCGCCAGGCCGGGCTCGAGGAGCCCGGTGCCCCCGATGCCCTGGGCGTGCTGGTTGCGGCCGCCGGCGCTGCGCTGGCGCCGCTGGTCGATGTGGTCCTGACCCGCCGGCCCCCGGCCGCGGGGCTTGAGTGCGTGCCACACGTCGGCGATGCGCGCGGCCTGCGCTCCATGCGCCCGCGCACGCCGGCCGGGCTGGTCGCCGACGGGGCGTTCGCGCTGCGCGACGGTGGTTTTGCGCCCGCTGGCGACCCGGCGGGCGCGCCCGTCCGGTCGGCGCGCGCGTAGCCGGCCGGCGGGGGTCTCAGCCGGCGGCCGATCCGGCGCCGGCGGCCGGTCCGGCGCCCTCAGGCAGCCAGCCTGTCAGCCGCCGGGCGCTCGCCGCGGGATTCGAAGCAGCTCCCGGGCGCAGGTCTCAAGCACATCGGACGCCAGCTCCTCGTCGGTGGGCTCCCGCTCCTCGGCGTGGCCGATGCTCGAGCGCTCCTTGAAGTGCACCGCCACCGGCTCGTGCAGATGGCAGATCGCGGCCCCCGCCTCGCGCATCCGCCGCCACAGGTTCCAGTCTCCCGGCTCTCCCAAAAGCCAGGCGTCCGGGTCGTAGCGCATGTGCGCAAGCCGGGCGCTGTAGAGCACCGCCGAATGGTTTACCTCGCCGTAGACCATCGGCCAGCTGCCGTGCAGCCTCCAGTCCCCGGAGGGCCACTCGGCCATCGTGCGCCCGTAGACCAGGTCGGCGCGCTCGCGCTCCAACGCCGCCAGGAGCGCCGGGATGTGGTCGTGGGTGAGGCCGTCATCGTGGTCAAGTGGCGCGATGAAGCTGCCGCGCGCCTCGTCCAGCAACCGGTTCACCGCGTGCGTCCCGGCGGTGCGCCAGAAGCTCTCGGGCCAGGAGGGGTACCGCGGCCGCTCGTCCAGCTCGATGTAGCGGACCCTGGGATCGTCGATCGCCTCGACCGCGGCGCGGGCATGCGGCTGGGGCCCGTCGCTGCACACCAGCACCTCGATGTTGCGCCACGCTCCCGCCAGCGCGGACGGGATCGCGCGGCCGATGAGCTCGTCGACGGCGCCGTATGTGGGGATCCGCACCGTCACCAGCGGCTCTGCATCAAACCGCGGCGGCGCTGCAGCCTGAAGCAGCGCGCGGTCCAGCTTCGCCTGTGCGGCGTCGACGATCTGCTTGCTCCAGCGGGCGTGCGCGACGATTCGCGCCGGCTCCTGCCGCGGGTCTTGAGAGCCACCCGGCGCGCCGGCGCCCAGGCGCTGGGCGAGCTCTAGTTCATCGCTCACCCGCGTGGCGCCCGGTGGCTCATCCACGGTTCCCTCCAGCAGGACCACCGGCGCGAAGGCGCCACCACCGGCCAGTCGCTCGCACGCGTCCGCCACCAGCGAGCGGACCACGAGCGGATCCAGCCCGGCGCCACGACCGTCGATGTACAGCCGCGGGCCGTCTCCGGGCGCCGCGAGCGCGATGTGGGTGCCCAGCACAGCGAGCCAGTCGATCGGCCGCCGCCAGGACCGCGGCGCGAACAACAGCCCGGGCTCGACAGCGCTCGCGCGCCGGGCCCGCCTCACCCGGGCGGCCGGTCCTGCGAGCTCGGCCGCCTGTACCTCCTCGGCATCCTGCGCCAGCTGGGCGGCTTGCTCCAGCTCACCAGGCGCGCGCGGCGAGCCGAGGTCGAACGCGCCGTCCCGGCCCCGGGCGATCGAGCAGCCGCACGCAGCGCACCGCACCGCCTGCCCGGCCTCCTCGGCGCCCAGCCCCAACCCTCCGCACGACGGGCACCTGACGGCGCTCCAGATCTGCCGCTCCAGGGCCTGGGCCCCGATCGCCGCCAGTCCGCGCTCGCGACGCTCGAGAGCCCAGGCGGGGCGAAAGCTGTCTCCAAACCGCGCCGCGTCAAGCACCGCGCGCCAGCGCTCGCGGTTGTCGCGCCACTCCCTGGCCGCCAGCTCCGCGGTGCCCGGCAGCATGTCGCCCAGCACGATCAGCCCGCTCAGAAGCCCGTTGGGCATCGACAGCGAGCGCGCGCGAAAGCCCGGGACCGAGTTCGCCCATCCCGCGATCTCGGCCGCGGTCGGGAGCCCGTGCTCGTCGTGCTCGGCAAGCCACTGCGGGGGCTGGGCCCCGGCGCTGCGCAGGGCGTCGTGCAGCATCCGCTCAACCCACGCGCCGTCGGTGGACGGGCAGGCGACGAGCACCCTGTGCGCCGCAACCCGCGCCAGCTCGGCGACGAAGCCGGCCCGCTCCCCGGGCGCCACGTGCTCCACGACGTCGAGGCACACGACCGTATCGAACGCACGGTCGGCGAACGGCAGCGGCCCCGGCCTCGCGCACAGCGCGACCATGTGCGCAGCGACGGGCTCCCCGAACATCACGTCGATCCCCGCGAACGTCGCCTCGGGCGCGACGATCGACAGCCCGTGCGGCCCGCAGCCGACGTCGAGCACGCTCTCCAGCAGCCGACCGGAGCCGTCTAGGCGCAGCTCGGCCGCCACGGGCGCATACCGCGTCAGCCAGTTGAGCATCGCACCCGGGCGGGATCCACGCGCCAGCACAGTAGCGACCGGCGGCCGGGGCCCACAGCGGGGCTGTGGCCCGCACCGCGGCGCCGGCCAGCAACGCGGCCGTGGCCGACGACCCGTGATGCCCTCCATCGTGCGCCGGTCGCCCAGGCCAGGCCGTGGCCGCGCTCAGCTCGCTTGGGGTCTCGCGTCGCGGCCGGCGTGTCGATGTAGCCTCGCCTCGGCGCGCCGCACGCCGCGGCCGTCTTGACCCATGAGCCGAGCACCGATTCCCAAGCCTCCCTACCGCGTGCTGGTCCTGGCCGGCGGCACGGAGATCGGCCTTGAGATCCGCCGCTCCCTGCGCGATCTCAAGGAGGTCCGACTGGTGGGGGCGGGGTCGGCGGACGACCGCCACGGGCCGTTCGCCTACCGCACGTGGGAGCTGGTGCGCCCGGTGCAGGAGGACGGCTGGCTTGAGGAGCTGTGCGACGTGATCGACCGCCACCGCGTGGACTTCGTGTTCGCCGGCCACGACGACGTGCTGCTCGCGCTGGCCGAGCACGCCGATTCGATACCCGCGTGCGTGGTCACGTCTCCGGCGCGGACGTGCCGGGTTGCGCGGTCCAAGCGCGCAACCTACGAGCTGCTTGGCGACGCGCTGCCGGTGCCGCGCACGTTCGCCCACGCCGACGAGGTCGACTCGTTCCCCGTGTTCGTCAAGCCCGATCGCTCGCACGGCTCGCGCGGCGCCGTGGAGGTGCGTGACCGCGACGAGCTGCTCCGGTGCGTGGCGGCTGGCTCGGATCTGATCATGGAGCTGCTGCCCGGAGAGGAGGTGACCGTCGACTGCTTCTCCGACCGCGAGCGGGGCCTCCTGTTCGCCCGCGCGCGGCCGCGCCTGCGCACCCGCGCCGGGATCAGCATGTCGTCGTGCACCGCGGGCACGGACGAGCCGCTGGTGCGCGTCTACGCGGAGGCGATCACGAGCAGGCTGGCGCTTCACGGCGCCTGGTTCTTTCAGCTGCGGCGCGACCGCGACGGCGTGCCTCGACTGCTGGAGGTCGCTCCGCGGGTGGCCGGCACCAGCGCGGTGCACCGGGTCACCGGCATCAACTTCGCCCTGCTGTCGATCTACGAGGCGCTGCGCGTGCCCCTGCAGGTCGCCACCAACGCGGTCTCCGTGCAGCTTGACCGGGCCCTGGTCAACCGCTACCGCCACGACCTCAGCTTCAGCGCCGTCTACGTCGATCTCGACGACACGCTGATCGTCGACGGCGCGGTCAACGTACGGCTGGTCGCGTTCCTGTACCAGTGCCTGAACGAGGGTCGCCGGCTGGTGCTGCTGACCAGGCACCGGGGCGACCTGGCGGGCACGCTGCGCCGTATGCGCCTGCACGGCCTGTGGGACGAGGTCGTCCAGCTGGCCGAGCACGAGCGCAAGTCGGACGCCATCCGCGAGGCGGACGCGCTTCTGATCGACGACTCGTTCTCCGAGCGCCGGGCCGCGGCGCAGGCGCTGGGGATCGCGACGTTCGATGCAAGCATGCTTGAGCTGCTGCTCGACGACCGCGTCTGAGCTGACCGCGAGTCCCCCCGGGCGGTCGCCGCCCCGCCGTGCGCCTCAAGTCGCGTGCCCGGGGGCCGATCACCTCGGTGATGGCTAGGCCTGCGACCAGGGTCGTGTGCGCGCCGGCCCCTGGCGCCACGCCGGCGGCGCGCTCGAGGCCCCGACACGCGCCTCGCCCAAGGCCGGCCGGGCCGCTTGCGGTCATCCCGTTGCAGGCTCCCGAGCCGCCCGCGCCCGAGGCGATCATGCGCCACTACCGGCGTTCGGTGGCCGCGGGCTTCTATTCCAACGGTGGGCCCTGCGCGACGCTGCTGGCGGAGCGCCTGGGCGAGTACCTCGGCGGCGACACGCAGTGCGTCCCGGTCGCCAACTGCACGCTCGGCCTGGTGGTGGCGCTGCGCGCCGCCTGCCCGGCCCCCGGCCGCCGGCGCCGCCTCGTCCTGTGCCCCTCCTACACGTTCACCGCGACCGCCTGCGCGATCGCGGCCGCCGGACTTGAGCCCGCGTTCGTCGATGTCGAGCGCGGTGGATGGCATCTCGACTGCGACTCGCTCGAGCACGAGCTGACGCGACATCACGGTCGCGTGGCGGCGGTTCTCGCCTGCGCCACGTTCGGCACGCCGCCGCCGGTCGCGCACCGAGCCAGGTGGCGGGAGATCGCCCGCCGCCACGGGGTTCCGCTCGTGGTCGACGCGGCTCCCGGTTTTGGGGCCGTCGATGAGGCCGGTACGCCGCTCGGCGGTGCCGGCGACACCGAGGTGTTCTCGTTTCACGCCACCAAGCCGTTCTCGATCGGGGAGGGCGGGTTGATCGCCACCGGCGACCGCTCGCTGGCCCGGGCCGCGCGGCGGCTGATCAACTTCGGCCTGCGGCCCGGGTCGCGGGCCTCGGATGCGGTCGGCCTGAACGCCAAGATGTCCGAGCTTCACGCTGCCGCCGCGCTGGCGATGCTCGAGCGCATCGACGATGTGGTGGCTCGCCGCCGGGACAACGCGGCGCGTCTGCGCGAGCGGATCGAGCCGCTCGGATATCGCTTCCAGGTCGGCAGCGAACGCTCCACCTGGCAGATCCTGCACGTCCAGGCGCCGACCGCCGAGGTTCGCGACAGGTGCGTGTCGCTGGCGCCCGCGCACGCGATCGAGCTTCGCACCATGCACGAGCCGCCGTTGCACCGCCAGCCGGCGTTCGCCAGCGCCGACCGGGGGCCGCTGGCGGTCACCGACGCGCTCTGCGCGCGCTCGCTGGCGCTGCCGATGGCCAACCGGATGCCTGAGGACGCGTTTGAGAGGATCCCGGCGCTGCTGGAGGCGGCACTTTCGTCGTGAACGCGGCCGCGAACGCCACCGCGTTGCCGGGCCCGGTGGTTCCGGCGGCCGTCGACGTCGAGCACCTGGCCGCGATCCGGTCGAGCGTCGAGGCCTTCCAGCGCGATGCGGTGGCTCGCTGGGTGCGCTCCGGACACGTCGTGCTCGACGTGGCGCCGCAGACGCACGCGGGAGTGCGCGCCCTGCTGCCGCCCGGTGCCGTGCTCGAGACGCTTGACATCGACCCGACGGCGGACGCCACCTACACGGCCGATCTGTGCCAGACCAACCCACATGTCGCATCCGGCCGGTTCGACGCGGTGTTCTGCACCGAGGTGCTCGAGCACACGCTGCAGCCGTTTGACGCGGTCGCCGAGCTTCGGCGGATCCTGCGTCCGGGCGGCCGCCTGATCCTGACCGTGCCGTTCAACTTCCGCGTGCACGGGCCGCTGCCGGATTGCTGGCGCTTCACAGAGCACGGCCTGCGGGCCCTGCTGCGCGACTTCGACGAGGTCGCGATCGACTCGCTGCCCACCCCGGGCAGGCCGCTGATGCCGATCCACCACCGCGTCAGCGCTCGACGCCCGCGCTGAGGGCCCCGTCGAGAGCCGTCGTGCGCGCCGCGCGTTCGGCCGTGTGCGCTGCACGGTTGGCCGTGTGCGCTGCACGGTTGGTCGTGTGCGCTGCACGGTTGGTCGTGTGCGCTGCACGGTTGGTCGTGTGCGTGGTGCGGCCGTCGCCTGCGCCGCGCGGCCGCCACGAGCCGGCCGATCGGCGAGGCCGCTAGAGCCCGGCCGGGTGAAGCACCGTTGGGAAGGTCGCCAGGTAGGCCGCCGAAGGCGTGGCGATCCGCTCCACTCCGCCGCCCCCGCCCCAGGGGCCGTGCATGCCACCCGACTCATAGAACTGGCCGTCGATCTCGATGATCACATGGCCGCTTTGGCCGGGCAGCGCGCGGTCGTAGATCGTCACGTACTGGCCGGGGCCGGCCAGGATCCCCGGCTGCTGGGGCAGGGTGACAGTCGTCTGGGGCGAGCTCAGATATCCGCCGGCGTGAAGGACGGCCGAGACGAACCCGGAGCAGTCGTAGCCCGCCTGCGGCCCCCAGCCCGAGTGCCCGCCGCCGACGATGTACGGCTTGCCGACCAGCGAGTTGGCCGTCTGAAGCATCGCGACGACCCTCGGGTCGGCGGCGCCCAGCGTCGTTGCGGCGCCCAGCGTGGTCGCGGCACCCAGGCCGGCGATCGACGGGGACCCGGCGATGCCGGTCGCTCCGCCGCCCGCGATCCCCAGGCCGAGCCCCTGAGCGACCGCGTTGCCCGCAACCGGGCCGTCAACGGTGCCCGAGGACAAGACGCCCGGGACCGCACCGCCCACGGTGCCCGGGACCGCGCCGCCCGCGGTGCCCGGGACCGCGCCGCCCCCGGTGCCCGAGGCCGAGCCGCCCACGGTGCCGGCGGCCGAGCCGCCCGCGGCCCCCTGGCCTGTCCCCAGCGCGCCCTGCGCGCTCGCCAGCGCGCTGGCGAAGTCCTGAGCGCCGCCCGACAGGCTTGCCGCCGCGGCGGCGGCCGCGGGCAGCCCGCCGGCGACCGCCGGGTCGGCGATCTGCTGCGCCAGCGAGACGATCTGGGCGATGCGTCCGATCGTCGCATCGATGCTCATGCCATCCGGGAGGATCGGCGCCCGCGGCGGCTTCTTTAGGCGCCACGGGCGCCGGCGGCCGGGGCGCCGCCATGGACGCGCCGCGCGCCGCGGCCGCGCTCGTCGCCCAGGTCCGCGGTGGGCGGCCGTGAGCTCGGGCGGCGCGGCCGCCCGGCCCGCGTGGTGGTTCTCTACAGTCGCGGGCGCATCCAGATGTCCACGCTTTGCAACGAGATCGCGGCCCGCGCCCGGCGGCTGCTCGGGGATGGCTACGGCCTGCACCTGGTCTCCAATCGGGATGTGCTGGCGCTGCTGGACACCGCGCCGCTGGGGGTGCCGGTCGAGCCACTGGACTTCCTCGCCTCGTCGGGCCCGGCGGACTGGTCGGTGGCCGACCTGATGCGCATCTACGCGACGCTCAACGCGGTCGCCTTCGACGCCAAGGGAATCCCGATCCCCACCTGGGTGATGATCGACCTGGGCCTGCTGCCGTCGGCGTTCTTAATCGTCACCCTCCCGCCCGAGCCGGCCGCGCTGCTTGCCCGGTCCGGCAACGCCCGCACGGCCGAGATCCTCACCGCCGTGCTGCAGGAGGCTGACCGGCTCGGTCATCGCGGGCCAGTCCCGGTGGCCGGGTACTGCGCCGCTCCCACGCCCGACCCCGCGGCATGGGTGGGATGGTCGCTGTGCTCTGCGATCCCCGGGCTCGGCACGGTCGCCAAGGGCCTCGCGCTCGCCGCCTACCGCGCGCGGACGCTGACCGGCGTCGCCCAGTTCTCAGACCACGGACTGCGAGTGCACCGGAAGTTCGGGCGCATGGAGATCCTGCGCGCGGTGCTCGACCTGCACCCGGTGCCCCAGACGCTCGTGTATCGCACGTCGGTCTTCGATGACGACGATCGTGGCCCGGACGGCGACGGGCCCTCGTTCTGGCTGAGGGCCGGAGACCTGGATGCGCAGCGGCGCCTTCAGGCCCGGATCGACGCCCGCCAGAGCCGCTTCTTCATTCTGTCCCCCGGCCTGGTCGACGACCGGGTCCCGATCCTGGAGCGCAATTGACCGAGCCACGTGGCCGCCACTTCGTGCTCGCCTTCTCAGGCGGGCTTGACACGTCCTACTGCCTTGCCGTGCTCGTCGACCGCGGCGAGCGCGTCACCACGGTCACCGTCGACACCGGCGGGTTCTCCGCCGAGGAGCTGGAGCGCATCCGCGAGCGAGCCCGCCAGCTGGGCGCCGCCGAGCATCTGGTCGTGGACGGGCGCGCGCGGCTCTACGAGCAGTTCGTCTCCTACATCCTGAAGGCCGACTACCTGCGAAACGGCGTCTACCCGTCCTGCGTGGGGGTGGAGCGGATGCTCCAGGCGGAGGAGGTCACCCGGGTTGCGCTCGAGCGCGGAGCCGATGCGATCGCGCACGGGTCCACGGGCGCCGGCAACGACCATGTCCGCTTCGACGCGGTCGCCCGCGCGCTCGCCCCGGCGCTCGAGATCCACGGGCTGATCCGCGACGAGCGCCGCACGCGCGAGGAGGAGCGGGACTTCCTGCGCGCCCGCGGCCACGCCGTGTCGGACCTGTCGGCCGCGTACTCGTTCAACTTCGGGATCCTCGGCACGACGATCGGCGGTGAGGAGACCTATGGCTCGTGGGAGTACCTGCCCGAGCAGGCGTGGCCCACGACGCGCTCGGTGGCCGATGCCCCCGACGAGCCCGCCGAGCTGATCGTGCGCTTCGAGCGCGGCCTGCCGTGCTCGCTGGAGCGCGTCGACGGCCGTGAGCTGCCGGCGCTGGGCGAGCGGTCGATCGGGGTGGCGGGCTACGACGTCCTGGCGACGCTCAACCTCCTGGGGGCCGAGCATGGCGTCGGACGCGGGATCCACACCGGGCAGACGATCATGGGGATCGCCGGTCGCCTCGGGTTTGAGGCTCCCGGGATGCTGACGCTGATCGCCGCCCACCGGGAGCTCGAGCGGCTGGTGCTCACCAACGCCCAGCAGGCGGTCAAGGCGACGCTCGGGCAGACGTTCGGCGACATGCTGCACGAGGGCCGCTACTACGAGCCGCTGCTGGACGACATCCGCGCGTTCCTGGACAGCTCCCAGGCGCGCGTCAGCGGGGACGTGCGCATCCGCCTGCACAAGGGCAACGTCGTCGCGCTCGGCGCGCGCAGCCCGCACAGCCTGCTGGACGCCGGCCGCGCGCTTGGCTCGACCTACGGCCACGGCTCGTCGCTTTGGACCGGCGAGGACGCGCGCGCGTTCGCGCACATATACGCGACCGCCGGGCTCGTCGCGCGGGCGGCCGCCGGGGGCGGCTGACCGCGCCGCCCGCGCCAAAGCCCGCCGGTTGGCCGGTGCGGCCGGCGATCCGGCGGGGCCGCCGCCAGATCACGGGCCTGCGGCAGGTGGGGCGATCGATCTCAGCCCCCTGCGCGCTGTTGACCGTACAGGGGCCTGCGCGCAGGTGGGGCGATCTCAGCAGCCGGGCGTGCGCGCCGCGGCCTCGGCGACGATCGCGCCCAGCAGCCGCTCCAGGCGCTCGAGCTCGGCCACCGCGATCGACTCGCTGCGCTGGTGCGGGTCTCGCCCGCCGCTGGCGACCGCCACCACGTCGGCGTGGGCGGCCAGATGGTTGGCCTCAAGCGTCGCGTGGCGCTGCTCGCGCGCCACCTGGATCCCTGCGCGCGCAGCGGCCGCGGTTGCCAGCGCCAGCGCACGCGAACGGTCGTCGCCGGGGTAGGGGGGCACCGACCGGGATCGGTCTCGCAGCCACTCCAGCCCCGCGCCGTGCTCGCGGCATACGCGCGCCACCTCGGACTGGATCCGCGAGAGCGAGCCCTCAAGCTCCTCGGCCGAGAACGCCCTCACCTCGCCGCGCACGAGCGCCAGGTCCGGGATCGAGTTGGTGGCGGTCGCCTCAAGCGCGGACCTGACGGCCGCCTCGCCGTGGCCTCCCGTTTGGCCGCGGCCTCCCGTTTGGCCGCCACCGCCGGCTTGATCGCGCCCGCCCGCGTCGCTTGCGATCGCGCGCCTGATCGCCTGTGGGAGGCGCTCGATCACCCCTCCCCCGACGATCGCCGCGATGCTCGCCGAGCCGCCCCCTTCAAGGCGCCCGAGCCGCAGCGCGGCGATCGCCTCGGCGGCGACTCGGATCGCGTTGATCCCCGCCTCCGGGTTGGCGGCCGCGTGCGCCGAGCGCCCGCGAACCGCGAACGTGAACGCCGACTGCCCCAGTGCGCGGGTGATCAGGGTGCCGACCGGCCGCGCTCCGTCCACGCAGAACGCGCAGTCGACGCCGTCCAGCAGCTCGGGGTCAAGCAGCGAGGCTCCCATCCGCCCGCTCTCCTCACGGCAGGTGAAGGCCGCGATCAGGGTCGGCTGTCCGCCGGCCGGCGAGCGACCGGCGGCCCGCTCGCGCGCGGCCGCGGCGCACACCCGCATCACCGCCGCCACCGCCGCCTTGTTGTCGGCGCCCAGGATCGTCTCACCGTCGGAGCGGATCACGCCGTCGTCGCAGACGCGCGGGACGACCGCCCGCTCGCCGCTCTCGACCGTGTCCATGTGTGCGACGAACAGCAGCGCCGGGGCGCCGGGCGAGCCATCGACCGTGGCGATCAGGTTGCCCGCGTCCGAGCCGTTGACCTCGCCCGCGCCATCGCGCCGCGACCGCACCCCGTGGCCGGCCAGCCACGCGGCGATCTCCCGCGCGAGCATCAGCTCCCGCCCGCTGGGCGACGGGATCGCGACCAGCTCCAGGAACAGCTGCGTCACGGACGCGTCGGCGGTCAGCGGCACGCGAGCACCTCGGTCAGCCGCCGGCGATCACCCGGATCGGCGCACCGGCGAGGTGCGCGGCGATGTCCTCGACGACCTGGGAGTACATGTGGCGCATGCCGGCCTCCGACACGTACCCCAGGTGGGGTAGCAGCACCACGTTCTCAAGCGTCGTCAGCGGGTGCCCCTCCGGCAGCGGCTCACGGTCGTAGACATCCAGCCCGGCGCCGGCGATCGTGCCGTCGCGCAGCGCGCAGACCAGCGCCGCCTCGTCGACGATCGGGCCGCGCGAGGTGTTGATCAGCGCCGCGGTGCGCTTCATCTGCGCAAGCTCGCGCTCGCCGAGCAGGCCTCGCGTGCGCTCTGACAGCACGAGGTGGATCGAGACGAAGTCCGAGCGGCTCAGCAGCTCCCGCAGCTCGACCGCGCGCGCGCCGACGGCCTGCGCGCGCTCGGCGGTGAGGTTCGCGCTCCAGGCGATCGGCTCCATCCCGAACGCGCGCGCCGGGCCGACCATCGCGCTTCCCAGCCGCCCAAGCCCTATCAGCCCAAGCGTCGCGCCCCCCAGGGTCGCGGGCATGCCGGTCTGCCACCGTGCACGGCGGATCGCGCGGTCCTCGATCGTCACCCGCTTGGCCACCGCGAGGATCAGCGCCCATGCGACCTCGACCGTGCTTGCAACGCCGGGCACGCCGGGCGGCGCCGTGCCGTCGGTGCCGCAGACGGTGACGCCGCGCTCGCGCAGCGCATCGAGGTCAAGCGCCGCATTGCGCATCCCGGTGGTCACCAGCAGCTCCAGGCGCGGCAGCGCCCGCACCAGCGAGCGCGGGAAGCGGGTGCGTTCGCGCATCGCGACGATCACCTCAAACGGCTCGAGCGTCTGCGCCAGGCGATCCTCGCAGATCGGCTGGCCGAAGAACTCAACCTCGACCTCGGGGCCCAGCGTGGACCAGTCAGCCCATCCGGCCGCCCCGCCCAGGTAGTCGTCGAGCACCGCCACGCGCATGGCCGCCAGTCTTGCAGTCGGCGCGATCTGCCAACCGTCCGCCCGCTCCGCCTGCGTTGCGGCTACGCTGCGCGTCGCAAATCGGCACTGTCCACAAGCCAACCGCAGGGAGACAGGATGAACAAGACCGAGCTCGTAGAGGCGATCGCCAAGGACAGCGGCCTCTCCAAGGCCGACTCGTCGCGCGCGCTGGAGTCGCTGCTGGCGACCGTCACCAAGACGCTGAAGAAGGGTGACGAGGTTTCGATCACCGGCTTTGGCAAGTTCTCGGTGGCCAAGCGGGCGGCGCGCACCGGGCGCAACCCGCAGACGGGCGAGACCGTCAAGATCAAGGCGTCCAAGAGCCCCAAGTTCACCGCCGGCGCGACGCTGAAGGCCGCCGTCGCCGGGCGCCGCAAGTAGCGGTTCGCCCGGCGCAAGGGGCTCCCGTCAGCGCGGGGGCGGCCGTCGGCGGCGCCCGTGTGGGCGGCTGCCGTCAGTTACTCGTCGAAGTCAGCGTCGTCGACGGCGAGGCCGGGCTCGTCCTCGGCCGCGTGGACCGAGCAGAGCGCGGGGCCGCCGCTCTCCAGGATCGCCTGCATCTCGGCTTCGGTGAGCGGCGCGCCGCACTCCTCGCAGCGATCGCCGATGCCGCGCGGGTCAAGTTCGTCGAGATCCATGGCGCCGAGTCTACGCCTTGACGGGCCGGGCCTACGCCTCGGCCGTGTCGCGATCAGGCGAGTTTGCGACGAGGAACGAGATCAGCTCATCGTCCGCGGACTCGTGGCGCTCGACGGTCTCGCCGGTGCACGTGCAAAGCTCGTAGACGGCCACCGGTCCGCGCCGCTTGACGATCCGCACGCCGGCGCCGAACTGCACCCAGCGCCGCAGGTCGGCGATCGTAGGCTGCCGTGTGCCCACGGCCCGATCCTATCCTTGCCGGTCGATGAGCGCGCTGCCCGCACGCGATGACCGCGCCCCGCAGCCTGCGGACATCGACAGCCGCCAGGACTGCGAGCGGCTCGTGCGCGCCTTCTACGCAAGGGCGCTTGACGATGAGGTGATCGGCTGGCTGTTCACCGACGTCGCGCACCTCGACCTCGAGGCGCACGTCCCGCGGCTGACCGCGTTCTGGGAGACGGTGCTGCTGGGCGCCGCCAGCTACGGGGGCGGCGCGTTTCGTCCGCACGCGGCGCTTCACGCACGCGCCCCCCTGCGCGCGGGGCACTTCGCTCGCTGGCTGCATCTGTGGAACCTGACGGTCGACGAGCTGTTCGCCGGCCCCCGGGCCGAGCTGGCCAAGCGCCACGCCGCGCGCGTCGCGCGCGCGTTCGCGGCACGCCTGCAGGCGCTCGCGCAGCCGCCCGGCGCCTCGCTGCCGCGCACCGCCGGCGCTGCGCCGCCGGCTGGCGCGGGGGCTACCTCCCCGGGTGGTGCAGGCGCTGCGCCGCCGGCCGGCGCCGCCGCCGCGCTGGCGATCACCTATCACGGCCGGGGCTGAAGCTTGGCGGACGTTCGCGTCCCGGGCGCGCGCGCTGCCGCGCTGGCGATCACCTATCACGGCCGGGGCTGAAGCCGCGCCTGCGCGCCCACCGCGTCTGAGAGCGCGTGCACCGCGGCCTGCGCCGCCGACTCGTGCAGCCTGCCGTAGCCGAGCACCAGCCCGCGACGGCCGCGATCGACGATCGCATAGCGGCTGAGGGCCTCAAGCGCGATGCCCGCCGCGCGCGCCCTGCGCTGCACGGCGAGGTCGTCGATCGTGCGGTCCAACTCCAGCGTGACGCTCAGCCCCGCGGCGACCCCGGAAACCCGCCGGGACGGGAAGCGCTCGGCCAGGGCATGCACGAGGCGGTCCCGCCGCGCGCGGTAGAGGGCTCGAGCCCGGCGGATGTGGCGCTGATGGTGGCCGTGCTCCAGCAGGCTCGCGAACGCCAGCTGCTCGAGCGCCGGGGATCCGTCATCGAGCAGCGCCTTGGTCTTGGCGAGGTCCTGGACAAGGTGCCGCGGCGCGACCAGCCACCCCAGCCGCAGCCCCGGGGCGAGCGTCTTTGACGTCGTGCCGAGGTAGAGCACCCCATCGGGATGGAGCCCCTGCAGCGCGCGCACCGGCTGGCGGTCGTACCGGAACTCCGCGTCGTAGTCGTCTTCGATCACGGGCGAGCCGGTCGCGCGGCTCCACGCGATCAGCTCACGACGGCGGCTCCCGGAGAGCACCGCGCCGGTCGGGTACTGGTGGGCGGGGGAGACGATCACGGCGTCGGCGTTCAGCCCGTCGACGACCACGCCCTCGTCGTCGACCGGCTGCGCGCGCAGCGCCAGCCCGAGCGCGCGGATCTGAAGGCGCTGACGGTCCAGGCTCGGGTCCTCGACCGCGACGCTCCCGACCCCCCGTCCCGCCAGCGTGCGCAGCGCGAGGTCAAGCCCCTGGGTGGCGCCCTGCACGACGATCACCTGATCGGGCTCGCAGATCACGCCGCGTGTGCGACCCAGCTCGTCGGCCAGGGCGGCGCGCAGCCGCTCAGATCCGCGCACGTCGCCGTAGTCCAGCGCCGATGCCGGCGCTCGCCGCGCGGCATCGGCGAGCTCCGCCGCCCACCGGGCGCGCGGGAACAGGGCGGTGTCGGGCGAGGTCGGCGTCATGTCGAAGCGGACCGGGGGCTGCGCAGGACGCCCGGTCCGGCCACGGCGGGCTGCGGCGGGCGCGACCGGCGCGACCAGCGGCGCGCGGCGCGCCACGGACACGAGGAACCCCTGGGCCGCCAGCTCGGTGTAGGCGTCGCTGACAACGCCCCGCGAGACCCCGAGCTGCCGGGCGAGCGTCCGGGATGCCGGCATCCGGACGCCCGGGCGCAGCGCCCGCTCGCGGATCATCTCGCGCAACGTGCGCTCGAGGCAGGCTCGCAGCGACTCCCGGTCGCGCGGCTCAAGCGAGATCGCGGTGGCCTCATCATCCGGTGTCTGCCTGGCACTTGTCATGGGTCCAGAGGCGGGCGACACTAGCGCTCATGCCCACGTCCAGCCCCCGGGCGGCCCGGCCCGGCTCTGTTGCCGCAGGCGCCGCCGCCGAGGCCGCCACCCGAAAGGTCGCCGAGCCCGCCGCCCGAGCGGTCGCCGAGCCCGGCGCCCGAGCGGTCGTCGAGCCCGCCGCCCGAGCGGTCGTCGAGCCCGCCGCCGAAGCTGTCGCCGCCGCTCCCGGTGCCCGGACGGCCGCCGGCGCTGCGAGGCCGAAGACGCGCGTTCGCCGCGAGCCCGCCCGCGCACGCTACGACCCGGAGTCCGTGCACCGCGCCCTGGATCGTGCGCTGGTCGCGCACGTCGCGTTCGTCGATGGCGGGCTGCCGTACTGCATCCCGACGTTGCACGCGCGGATCGGCGATCAGCTCTTGATCCACGGTTCGAGCGCGAGCCGGATGACGCGGCTTTTGTCGACCGGAGTGCCCGCCTGTGTCACGGTGACGAGCGTCGACGGCATCGTGCTCGCGCGCTCGGTGTTCGAGCACAGCGTCAACTACGAGTCGGTCTCGGTGTTCGGCAGCTTCCGCGCGCTCGACGATGCGTCGAGCAAGCTCGCGGCGCTGGAGGCGTTCACCGAGCGGTTGCTCCCCGGGCGCTGGGGCGAGGCGCGGGCGCCCGACCGCAGGGAGCTGAAGGCCACGCGGGTGCTCTCGCTTGAGATCTCCCGGGCCTCGGTCAAGCTGCGGCAAGGCGGGCCCGGCGACGATGGGACCCCGGACGCGGAGCTGGACATCTGGGCTGGGGTGCTGCCGCTGGCGCTCGTCTGGGGCCAGCCGCAGCCCTCCCCGGGGCTTCGGCCCGGGATCCCGCTGGCGCCGAGCGTGGCGGCGCTCGGCTCAGCGCGGCAGCCCGCGCGGGCTCTCGCCAGCCGTCCCGCCTGAGCCGCCCGCCCGGTCTCGGTCGGCGTCCTGCGGCCGGCGGGCCTGAGGTTGTCCCGGCTGGCGTAGAACTTGAGGTGGCGGTCCTCCCGCCCTTGTCCGCTCCTGGTGGGAGCGTGTAGGGCGATTGAAGGCCATTCGTCGGAGTTCGAGCTCCGGCGAGGAGA